>Ga0247831_1004476_pt1 | contig 18596 bp, 15 predicted proteins | sample LaCruzMarch2015__9_FD_192406 | JGI IMG/M metagenome (GOLD analysis project Ga0247831, IMG submission 192406) | Freshwater microbial communities from meromictic Lake La Cruz, Castile-La Mancha, Spain - LaCruzMarch2015_1m | ecosystem: Environmental > Aquatic > Freshwater > Lake | place: Spain... | reverse complement strand
ACCAAGATGCGTAAGAGATGCACTAATTACACCAGTACTATCATTATATGTAAAATCAATAGTTGTGCTATCAGAAAGAGATCCACCTACTACGTCTTGAACAGCTTCTATAAAGTCGGTAATAGCTGTAGAAGGGATAGCAATAGTCGTATTAGAAGCTGCGGTAAGTCGTCCATAAGCATCCACCGTAAAGGTAGGTACTTGAGTAGCTGAACCATAAGAGTTAGCTGATACTGTGGTAGTGGCTAAATCAATACTGTCTGCATTAACTACGATACGAGCTGTGCTTGCAGTTATAACATCTACAGTATTACCTGTCTTAGTTAGACCTGCACCAGCTTGTATATCGGAAGCTGAAGCAAAAGATACCCAAGTAACCGCAGTAGTGTTAAGTGTGCCACCTTGATCTACTGTACAGTAAAAAGATTTATCTGCATTGGCTGTTCCTTGCTCAACGAATAAAAATGCTGAAACAAGATCATTCCAGTTATCCCCATCTCCAGCTCTTACCCAAGTGGTAGTAGGGCTACTTACTTCGTAAATACCATTACGTGCTTGGGCGGTCTCGTCTTTAACCAGAATGCGGTAGCCCGTAGCAATAGCTACTCCGTCAATAGTAGTGGGAGCAGAGGTAAATGTGCCTGAAGACCAAGATGCGCCAGAAAGAACTCCTGTTGTAGCAAGGCGTGCTGATTCTTTGGGGGACAATCCTTGTACGTAACTATCCACGTAACCTTTAGTAGCAGCATGTGTAGATGCTGTTGGAGTAGAGTTGATAGTTACGTTATTAGTGAAAGTTTGATTTCCTCCAAAAGTATTGTTTTCGTCTTCATAAGCTATTGCTGAAGGAAGATACGTTTTAGCAATAGGGGTAGCATTCCATGTACCTGTCGTTACAGTACCAAGGGTAATAATAGAAGATTGTCCTGCATAAGTGGAGGCAATATCTATGACTACATCCCCTGCTATACCACTCGGATTCGTAGTCGTTACTCTGTTGGTAGTACCATTAATAGCACGAGTAACCCAAGTATCAGTAGTGGTGCGAGCTGCAAAGCCTGTTCCAGAGAGCTGAGAGATAGCATTGAGATCAGCGTCAAGTGTAATATTTGTACGAGAGTTACCTGCGTCATCGGTAGCTGTAATACCAGAGCCGATAAAGTTAATTGCTGAACGGTTAGTTAAGCCTGAACCTTCTTCTTGTACAGTAACAATACCGCCTGCTCCAGCAGAAGCATTAAGAGTTGTTCCTGTAATAGTTAAGTTTGTACCTACTGTTAACCAAGCAGGCGCAGCTGCGGAATCGTCATAAAAGAAAATCTTGTCTGCTCCAGCTCCCGGTGCTGCTGAATACGTAAGCTCATTGGAGGAATTGGTATAAGGCACTGCGGGGTTAGCAGTAGACTTCTCTAACTGTTTCCCCAGTCTTATTCTTGTAGTTGCCATTAGTTATAATATCTGATTGTTAATCTGTCTCCTACTTGAAAGGGAAACGTAAAAGTTAGAGTTGTGTTTGGAGTATTTCCTATTTCGTAATCTTCGGTGTGGGTCTTGAGTATACCATTTAAGTACACATCTACCAAACGAGTTAAATTAGCAGCGATACCTGTAAAAGTGTGAGTGTTTAGTCCTACTGTAGGATTTTCTGTTGCTTTTAGAGGATATGCCGCAGATGGGGTTCCAGATGCAGAAATAGTGAGGTTAGGGAATGTGCCTGTAATTGATATGTTTGATCCTGCATTAAGATTAAGCGTAGAAGTTATTACCCCAGTAGAAATTGAAATTCCTGCCCCTGCGCTATATAGATAGTTTCTAAGTGGAAGTAAATCTACTGTGTTTCCCGGAATTAAAGAGAGTAGGGTTGTTGAAAGGCTGAGTAGAGCGTTTGAAGATGTTGTTGGGGTAGAAGCTACCCACGCTACTCCATTCCAAGTAAGTACTTGCCCAACAGTAGCACCTACAGAAGCTATTTGTAAAGGTGAATTTTGAGTCCCGCTTCCGTCTAATGGCGGCAGTATAACAAGCGGTTTAGTGTTTGCGTATGATGTGATTATGTCATACATACTAACTTCAGGCCCGCAAGCGTCAAGTGGGAGCTTGATTTTCTTTAATTGGTCAAGCCTAAGTTCCATTATTTATATTTAATGTAGTTGTATCCAAGAATCAACAATAAAGCATTCTACTTTATTTGACGTAAGATTTAATCCAATAGTTCCACTAACGGGATTTATTGGGCGTGCTGCATCATTAGCCCAAGTATTAAGTATAAGTGTTGTCCACGAAGCGTCTGTGCCATTTGTGACTAAGTACTTAGAAGCTGAACCACTTTGAGAAGGCAGCCCCATAAAACTTCCCCAAGAAAGTTCTGTACCGTTAGTGGTAAGAAGTTTTCCACTATTAGAGGATTGATCAGGTACAATAGGTACAGTTACCCAAGCTGCCGCTGTTCCATCAGTAGACAACAATTTTCCAGTTTGTCCCGCTTGTGCCGGTAAGGGCAATTGCCAAGAAATTGTTTCATTAGAAGTAGAAAGGAATTTGCCATCCTGCTCGTACTGTCCCGGAAGCAACTCATCAATCGTTGGAATATTTACTACAGGAGGAGTAGGCACAGGAGGTAGATTTGGTATAATCTCCAGTTGAGTGTAAGCTTTAAGTATACTATCTAAGGACAGTGTTCTCACACGAGCAGAAGCTTCTCCTTTCTTAAGGCCTACTGTAATAAAATAATTCTTAATGTCTGTAAGAGTCATGATACTTTAGTTTAGACTGCTGCTACAGGAACTAATATACCATATACGTATACATCTGCTGTTGCAGCAGCGCCTTGAGCAGTAGTGAGAGAGAAGAAGAGAGATGCTGCTGTTTGAGTGAGGACAGGGCTAACAAGCGTAAGGTTAAGGGTTCTTGCAGCGACTGTTAGTGTACTGTATGCTTGGCCTGCGGCTACAAGAGCTGTACCTGCTTTACTTGCAGTGTTGTATACTCCGCCAGCAGCAGTAGTCAGCGAAGTGGAAGCATTAGTTACTACAATGCGGGTGACAATAAACGCACGTGAAGTGTCAGCTTTATTAATCGTGATTGCTTGGTCAGTTGTAGCATTCATGTTTACTTTTTTGCTACCCAGCAAAACTTCATTGCCTGCAAGTAGAGCATTGTTTGCGGCTACTTGAGTATTAAACAAACGCAAACCTTCAAATAGGGAGAAAGAAGGTTGATTGCGAAAGATAGTAGATATTTTAGGACGAGAAAAGAGCTTGAGTTCTTTCAGGTCAGAGAGTGTCAAAGCCATGATTTAATTTTTATGTGTTTATGTATTAAAATATTCCTTCCTTCTCGAATGAGAAGGAAGGAATTAGATAGTTTCTACTAATCAAGTACTTTAACGTTAGGATTGTTACCGTCAGCCAAGTAGCTGTTCAAAGCTGTATCCAGCAGAGCGATAGCAGGGTGGGCAGTTGTGCCTGTGCTATAACGTGGAATCAAGATCAGCTCGCGACGAGAGATAACATCTTGCCCGAAGAAAGAGTTCTTAGTTTCGTAGCTGTGAGTGATGTTGTATGTAACATAGCTTTCACCGCTTACTATTGGAGAAGGATAGTTGATAACTGGATCCAAAGTATGACGCAGGGCATATTTACGCTGGCCCTGTGTAGAAGTATACAGAAGATCCAGAACACGCGAAGTACCTTGACCTTCGTCTGCTTGCTCCCATTCTGCGTTAGCAACCGTAGTAAAATTAAAACCATTAACCAGACCTACGTCCAGTTTAACTTTGATTTGTGGAATACGATCTACATAAGCAGGAACCTCATCCAAAGCGATCAAAAGCAACATGTCAGCAGTAGGCAAATTAACCAAATCAACATCGACAATTGTCCATGTCAAATCAACCAAGTTACCTGTTTTCTTAGCCAAAGTGGCGTTGATGATCGACGCTGCTTGAGTAGCCGTAAGCGTCAGAGTTTTATCGGTGCCTGTAGCCACATCTACAACAGTAAGTACTGTACCAGCCGCGATAGGAGTGCTTCCACCAATTTCTTCACCTGATCCTGCTGCCGAGTCAATCAGTAGGGCTACTACTGGCACGTTATTAGGAAAACGAGAGTTGAGAGCAAAAGCTGTCGAGTTACGGTTAATATTGTACGCGATGTTGTGAAGAATCTGAGTACGGGCTGCTGCCTCTGTAGTGCCTAAGCTCGTGAAGTCCGGCGTAGTGTACGAAGAATTAAGGGTGGCAGATACGTTGCTGGAGTAAAGTTCGTCAATCCTGCGGCCTCTGAAGGCGCATTTAAGGGTGTATTCAGTCAGATCAGTTACGTTAATCTTACCTGCGGAACTTGCATTAGGATTACCTACTATCCAAGTGGAGTGAGTAGGAAGACGGAATGCTTGTTTAGTTACTGTGATACGGCTACGGCCATCAATGCTTGCAGACCGTTCGAATGGTTGTACACTCAATGGGTAAGAAGCTGTTGCCTGAGCTACAGCAGCCGAGTTAGCGTTACCTTGATAGATAGCGATAAACGGAGTAGCCGTAATAGTTGGGGTAGCAGTAGTGAACGAGTGAGCTGCCAGTGTGCCCAAAGACGAGTCAGATACGATACCAATTTGTCCATCTGCCAAAGGGTTGGCAAAGATGTTACCTGTGACAGGTATTGTGGTTTGTGCCGCTTTCGCAACAATAAAATTTTCGTTTGCGCGAAGATTTCCCATTATTGTTCTTATTTTATTTGTACTATGTTAATATTGCATAATTGTTTCTACTTATGTGATTTTTCTATTTAGCTATTTCACACTTATCCTGCCAGACCTAATTTTGCTGTTTTCAATTGTATATACTCTGGACTTTCAATATTCATACTTGCTATAACTACCGCTAAATCCACTATTTCTACGTGTGATTGTTCGTTAAGTTCTGAGGTAGTAGGTGGATAGGTAATACCGTCTATGTATGTATATGTTCCGATAGAAATTCTACTCGGATATTTTATGTACTCCAGTTGCACACTTTCTACTGTAGAGGGAATAGTGGGATACATGTACATCGAAGTAGCCATTGCTGTCTCACTACTTTTACCGTAATTGTAGAGTAAGTGTTCTTTCGAACTGCGATTAAATGGATCGCGAAGTGCATCCAAGTAATCATCATGACTAATAGGTTTTAGCACTACTGTTGATGTGCATGTTCCTGACATTACTTTTGCTGTTCCGCTTATGATATACAGGTGTGGGTACTTGAGTAGCGAGAGAGGAAGTTCGTAAACTCCATTCAAATTTGTTGGGACGAGATCTCCCTGCTCTTCTTTTTTTACTACGAGATTTGATAGTGCTTTACTTATCCTCTCGTTTGTTTCAAAAGTGTTATCGTATTGACGCTTAACGTAGACAAGTTGTGCCTCGTTCAAGAACCAATCTATCTCTGCTGGATTAAAGTCTTGGTTAGATAGAGTATCGACACGGTCTTTCGAAAGCTTAAATTGATAGTGTAATTCTTGAACTGTCATTTTAGTGTCATCTAAAGTTTAGCGGCTATTTGTTCCAGCAATTCTTTCTGCTCTATGTCTTTCTTAGGATCCATCAAGAAGCTCACAGCATCCTCGTAGCGAGAACCAATATCCATCTTGCCCTTAGGACGTATCCATGTATATGTTCCTTGCTTCTCGTAGACTATGCGCAGTTCCAAGGCCTGTTGTAGCACATAACGTGCATCAAGTTCTTTACGGCCATTAGGCATTGTGAGTAGAGTGTAGAGCTTGTTGAACTTATTTATGTTTGAGTTGGGCTCAAAAGTAGAGTTGTCAATATAATTAAAGAGCATATTGTGAATAGTTTCTTGATTCATAACTGCACGAGTTTGTGCAATTTCCAATATGCCGATAAATTTGATTTTGTCCAATTCTGTAAACTCAGAGGCATGTAACTTAGCAAAGGTTTGAGTTTTAAGAGCATTCTTCTGATACTTTATTTGCTCGTCTTCATTCTCAATTGCGATATAATACTGAGCTTTAGGCCATTTATGTTCTCTCCATTCCTTCTCTGAGTTAGCAACAAGTTGCAGCTCTAACATTACGTAGTAGCCCAATTCATCGTCCATCAGATTCATGTCCAAACAAGTAGAGCCATCATTAAGCCTCCAGCCTTTAGTTTGGAAGTAAGTAAGGTTTTCGTCAAGAAGAGAATCGCCTTTTCTCCAAGGACGGTTCGTGAAGAACCCTTTTGGCTTACCGTACTTTTCTTCCATTTCTTGTTGGAGCATACGGACAGAACCATCCGGGTTCTTCACTGCTTGTCCCGTGATTGGATCAGTGACAGGTGTGTAAGAGATGTAGTTAGCCAAGCCACCGATTTTCGAATTGTACAAAGCTTGCACAACATCGGTACACCGGCCTATTTTGGTTTTCTTCAATTTCTTACCAGAGCTGTCATTGACCCAGTCATTTATTCTGGACGCTGTCTCTCGAGGTATCGAGTATATAAATACTTTTTTGTTGTTATTTGTAGTTGGATTCATTTTATTCTTTATCTATTACTTGAGATTACAAGTCTTTTTGTCTTCTCTTATCGAGAAGTAACAAAAACATTTTTGTTTGATTTTACTAATTTGCTTCCTCTTCGGTTTCTACTATTTTTGTCTTCGTGTTAACTTTAGTCTCTATTGTTTCGAGTAGGGAAGTAGGGGGATTATCCTTGTTCAGATGATATACTACGTTGAGTAGCTTTACTAATACTATGGGTAGTAAGTCCTTGAAAGTCAGCGTACTATTACTTTGCCAAGTTTCTACGACGACTATGAGTGCATAAATGATAATCGTAGCATCACTCAGAAAGTTAGATGATTTAAAACTTTTTTTCCATTTATCGAAAGTCGTCATAGTTTGTTGATTTATTGGTTTGTTATCTACTAATATTCGTAGTCGAGGATGTATTCGCCAGTCTGGCTAACATCTTTGATCCACATACCGGAAGTACCTTCGCAGAATACAGAGTAGCCAGCAGTAAGTGCTGATACGGAACCGCCTTTAACGGGGCCAGTAGGTGAATGAGTACCACTGCGGTAGCCCCAGCGGAATGTGTCTTTAACTTTCAGCATCATCAAATTCTGCTCACCACCGCTGCGGCCAAGGTTAGCAAATGTAAGACGTGCCGAATCAATTGGGAAGTTAGTATACTGTGGGTGCATACGCTTGCAGTACATACGATCGTCGTACATTGCGTTCAGACCGAGTTTCACAGAAACGCCTTCAGGACCGAAGTAGCGAGTAAACTGTGATCCGTAACTGAGCCCGGGAGTGCTACCACGACCTTCTGCGCTACGGATGTAGTTAGAGTCAACAGTCAGGAAACCGTTAGCTACTGCTACAAGTGCGTTGTGGAAGTTAGTAGAACCGATTGTACCAGTGATAGCTGTAGTGTCGCGATCATTAGTATCTTTACGGCTGAAGTAGATGTCCAACAGGTAATCCTGAAGACCGTTAACAGTTACTGGAGTATTAGTATAACGAGTCCAGCCATCTTTCATTTGTTCACGTGTTCCTGCTGAAGTTTTCTTCCAATATCCCTTCTTACCGGGTTTAGTTTGACGCTTGCCGTAGATGTTCTGAACTTCCATCGACATGTAAAGAGCGTCCCAGTTTTTAGCTTCTGCCATAGGCAGGAAGCGAGATGCTTGCTGGATCTTACCTTCTTTGTTTGTGTAGCTGAACTGGATCTCCATTTTGCCTTCATCCCTCCACTTAATTTCAATACAATTCGTTAGACTGTATCCGCTTTATTCAAGCTGCTTATACTTTCGTATAAGATAAGATCATATCATTTTCCTTTTCAGGAAAGTTCTTGTTTCGAGCCACTTGGCCCTACGAGCTTGCGCTCTGATCGTTGAACCCTATATAAATATACTAACTTAATCCAATCTATAAATTCATTATAACTCATTTCTCTTTTTGCATAGTTGCAGTGCTTACAGCAAGCGACACAATTACTATTTATATATCCCACCTTCGGATCAATTCTGTCTATTCCTTGGTAGTTAAAAAACACATTCTTATTTTTTCCGTGCTTTTTAACGTTATTGGGTTCACTATTACAGTAATGGCAATTAGATGTAAATAAATTATAGGATTCAATAGAAGTTAAAGTAAAAATTAAGTCTCGCCTCGAGGCTTGTCTTTTGTAATCCATGTGTATAAGGCGGTACAATTTGTGGACTGGATCAGCATTTTCCCATCTGTGAACTTTAGCGCATTGTTTGCACATATCACCTAAATGACTCTCTTTTGTATTGCCGATATTTTCGTAGTCGTATTTATCAACCACTCTAATTTTTCCACAATCACATTGTATTTTATACTTCTTTTTATTTTTAACTTTTACTTCTTCTATTAATGTCCAAGATTTGATTTTTGCTTTCATATTTATATCCGGCTGCGGATTGTCCAATCTTTAGAATTGTTACGCTTCGGTATCTAAAGCTCTAAGGAGGTTCCCGCAATTAAAGAACTTCTTCGACTTATATTACTATAAGAAGGGCCCGGAGAGTTAGTTGAGCCTTATCGGTAACGTTGTACGATTGAGCAAATGCTCCTACTTGAGCTTCAAGTTCGAAAGCATTAGGGAATTGGATAGTACCAAACTCATCGTTAGCTTCAGAAGCGACAGTTGTCCACACTTTGTTAAACTCGCGACCTGCATCAAGCAGATAGGCGGGGATAGTAGTGTTGGGATTGTCGCCTTGAATGCGTACACGATAGATTGTACCTTGTCCGTCAGGAATACCGCTCTGTGTAAGTTCGAGTGGGTAATCGTTGTCCTCGCCGAAAAGAACGTCTGGTACATCGTAGTAGTCCAAATCAAGTTTGATGTTGAACTCTGTACCGTTAATGCCGATAGCTGTGTTAGAAGCTTCCAGGTTCTCTACGCTGCGAGCAAATTTCTCTTCTGCGCCTTGGAGTTTCCAGCGATAAATTTCGTTGTCGATTTCTTTTACGCCACCTGCTTTGCCGCCTGTCAGGCTCATCAGCATTTTGCCTTGAAACATTGACTCAGCAGAGAAAATCCGCATAGTCATACCTTCCATTACGTGAGGCTTGCCTGTTTCATAGGATTCACCAAGATATACGGAGTCGATGTTTTTACCGCCGAAACCGTCAAGGTGTTTGATAATCATGTTAGATTGACCAATCATGTTTGTTGTTATTGTTGTTTTGTGTTATTATTTTATTTTTATCTACTTTCTACTTATTTTACTAACTATTGATGAACTTATTCCAATCGAAGTCTTCTTTTTGGGTAGAGCGGCTGGAGGTAGAAGTAGGTCGATTTTTAGATGTTTCTTGCAGTATAGTTTTGAGTCCTTTGTTGACTTCTGTTTTCAATTTACCTTTGAGGCGAGTGTAGTTAAACCCGATACGGGGTTCGTAGTCTGCAAGTAGGTCAGCTAATTCGATTAGGTGTGCCGGATTAGAAAATATGTTAGCAAGAGTAGCAGTAAACTGCGTATTGGAATCTCCTCTCGAAGCAGGAGTAAGCATGAATGCTTTAATCCTGTTTTTTCTTTTTTCTTCTGTATTAGGGAAACTATCTATTGTTGAGACGAGTAATTCAGTCTGCTCTTTGATTTTCTTTTCCTGTTCCTTTCGTTTGTTTTCCTCTTCTTCTTCGATACGTGCGAGCTTTGTTTTCTGAAGTTCTTGAAGCTCTACGATTGAGTCTGCGCTCTCTTGTTCAAGATCACCATTAGCTTCGAGTAGGGCAACTAATTTATCAATTTTAGTGTCTGTGTAATTAGATGTGCTACGGTAGTAATCACGCATTACTGCGCGTTGAGTTTCGACATCATCTAAGTCTAATTCAGCATAGTTTACTGGCTGTAAACTTTGTGCAAATTCGAGTAGAGAAGTGCCTCCTGAAGCGACATAATTTAGAGCGTGTTTAAACTCTGGAGGAAGTCTTTCGAAGAAGCTTTCTTGTGCCTCTTCTTTGATAGTTTTTTTAGTCTGTTCGAGGGCTTCCTCGAGACTTTCTACTGTGCCATCAAACTTAAAGTCAGGAGAAGTTTTGAGTACAGAAGTTTTCTTCAAAAAGTCATAATACTGAGCGACTTGAGCACGCTCTTCATCATCTTCATCCGTATCTTCTTCTTTACTTTTTTGCGCTTCTTTTTCTTCTTTAATTCTTTTAGCTTCCTTCTTTTCGTCGTAGTCTAAGTCAATGTTTTCGTCGTCACCGTCGTTGTCACCGTCGTAGTTGTTGTCGTCACTTTTATTCGGATCGTCTTCGTGCGTATCGAAATCGTCGTCCTGATCGTTGTCATCATTAGTGTTGGGTTTTTGAGCCTTACGCTCTGCTTCTTCTTCGAAAAGGATTTCCTCGAAATCGAAAGTATCGTTTAGTGCCATTACAAATATAATATTAAAGTGTGATTTTTAGTGCTGATTTTTAACTTTTTTTCGTCTTGCTTATAGCCGCTTGTGCTTTTTTCTCCTCTATATCGAGCTTTCTTTCTGCTAATTTAGTCTCGGTCTTGAACTTTTCAATCTCGAACTGATCAGGTGTTCCGTTGTCATTTTTGTCTTGATCCATCTGGAATTTGAATGTATCCATTTCAGCAATACGCAGTTTAGTCTCGAGTTCACGAGCTTGTTTCTCAAGCTCGAACGCTTGTTGCGCCTGTTGCATTTGCATCTGAGCCTCCAATTGTTGCTGCTGCATTTGCTGCATTTGTGCATCTGCTTCCTGTTCCGAGGTCTTGATGATTGCCTCTAGCTCAGACATAGAATCAGTGCGGAACATACGGATAATATCTGAGACTTTAGCCTTGTCATTTTGAATGAAAGATTGGCTAAGATTGCGAAGAGTTTCGAATAGTTGATTCTCTTTTGGAGAGTTACTTACGAACACTCCGAAGTCTGCATTTTCTAAACTATCTGGAGTAATATTTAGAGTTTCGATAGACATATCATCTAAGATAAATGCTTTCTTAAAACTCTTATGTTTGAAGCAGTATTGTGCTGTCTGAAGTAGGGAATTTAAGATGTTTTCCCACACTTTATTATGCGCTTGAAAATACACTTCTGTAACCAAAGCAGACATAGCAATATTACTTTGTGCGTTAGTCACTGCTTCACTTGCTACGATCTGTCCTTCAGCAGGTTTTGTTACGCCTGCAACATCAGAAATTTGAGCGTCAATACTCTCTAAAATCTTAATATAATTGATTACGTGTTGCGCAGTAGACATGCTGGAAGAGCCTGTTACTTTGCCTCGTTGGCTCCATCCGGGTTGCTCTGCGTTCTGAAGTGGATTGTAAAAATCAATATTCAGTTCTGTTAAGTAGTAGAGTGTTTTTTCCAGACCAATCGAAGGATCAACCATAGAAATGTCGAAGTGAAAAATTGGGCCTTTGTCCTGTGCAATTAACTTTTTCATTCGGTGAGCGATACCTAAGTAGAGATACTGAAAAGGTTTCATTCTATCCATGAGTGACACGCTTGGAGCATTCATTGCGTTGTATATCATGCCGTGATAACCTAACTTCAAGTAGCCGTGTGCATTATCTTGAGAGCGAAATTGATTCTCTTTAGGCCCTACGTTTATGTAGACACTTTCTCCGATACGAGTACCTTCCCATATTTCTTCTATCCATCCTTCAGTGTAAGTATAAGTAGTAGGTTGTCCGTTGTTATCTACTGCTTCCCACACCCACTGTTTCTCCTTAGTTACAGGGTCACGCTGCGTCTTAGCAAAGTCTGGAATTTCAAACTTCTCGCTTACTGTATCCATCTCTTCTTCCCCCGCTTCATTCAAGTAGGAAATGAATCCGATCTTTTTCTGACTTCTCCACTCTGCGTGCTGTACCAGCCAATACTCATTATTGAGAGCATCCTTACCGTAAGAGCCTTCGCCTGAGAAGGGAAAGTTAGCTTGATTATAGTAGTAAGAGTCTTCATGAAAATATTTCATTTCGCTTCCTATCGTATCTGTTCTGCCGTAGTGATTAGGCCCCATTGACACATGATCAATTCTTTTAGCGTCCTCTTCCGATAAATTGGGAAACTTGTCGAAGATTTCAGCAGATGTCATGTACGTGCGATAACCAGCGTAAAGACTGTTTTCTACGAACTTCTGTTCTGGAGATTTGTGAAAAAATACTCCGAGAGGATTCAGTACAGTTATTTTAGGCAGTCCATTTTCAGATCCTACATACGCAAACTCTTCTCCTGCTATGAGCCCATGTTTAAACGCGTCATTCTTTTTATCCTTCAGAGACTCATACTGAACTAAATACTTAAGTAGGCGATTTCCTGTCACTTCTTTCTTCGAAAGAAAAGAAAGATTTTTAACTTCTGCTACTCGCCTTGGATCAATTAATTTTGTCGTATCTACTTGACTTTCAAATTGAAGACCCATTTGAGCCATTGTCTGCTCTATTTTTTGAAGTAGGGAATTAAACATCATCTCATTTTGCATGTCCAGTTTGGACTTAATGCCGTCATTATTTGTGAGAATTACTCGATAGTCAAATGGAGCACGTGCTTCTTTTGAGAGAAGTACTTGAATTTTATTGTATGTTTTATTATACGGCTGTATTTCATCCTTAAACTGCCCCACTTCTAATCCAAATGGATTGCATTCTCTTTCGAAGTCAGCTTGGTTTAAGATGTTGTTGTAAAGTTGGTAGTTAGAGAGCTTCCGTGTATACTCGCGAGAGCTATCTTCGGTATTAATAGCGTCTGTGAGTAGGCTGTCCAGTGTATCTTTAGCCCACTGCATATCATCTTTATATTTCTCTCTTTCTGAAATACGTTGTTTTGTAAAATTCTTCATTTCTATTTTTTATTTACTTGTTAGTAATGTTATAATTCTTCTACAGTCTATGTTTTCTGATTTACTCTGATGGCTTTAAACAACTTTTTATTGTTGGTGAGCACATTATAAAAACTTACATCTCCATTTTCTGCCATGTCTCGGTTCTTCTTTCTGTTATGAAGTTCTTCCAATCCTATAATACATCCTACAAGTGCCATCACTGCGTCATAGTTGCCTTTCAGATCGAACATTAGAAGTTGTTGGAGTATTAACTTGTCCACTATTGTATCGAGGTTTAGACGTACATCATCTCGTTTTGTAAGTATCCAAGTTCTCACATATTGTAGTGCCTCCCATTTTACTTTGTCGTTAGACATTGGATAGCCGTATAAAATATTTTTTTCATTCGTTAATTGTGCAGCCTTACGATTAAGTACTGTAGTAGGTTGCTGCATGAGTAGGTCAAGCCTTTTCACCTTCTCGAAATAATCTTTAGTGTTACCTACAGCATTCTCAAAGCAGATCGGAGCATCACCATAGAACATTGAAGTTTTATAGAGCAGCTCATTTATGACGTTTACTCCCTCGTAAGGCCTACCAAAGTAGGTGGCTACGATCTCCTCTGTGCCTACTGTAGTGGGATAAAGCGAAGTCTTCATTACGTGGAAGCAGCCAAAAGATCTGCTATGATTAACGTTGTCCCTAATTGGATCGTAGCCTATCACATAGGCATTCTTCGGAACTTTTCCAAGCTCAGGGTCAATATGAGGAAACTCGTAAATGATCAGAGAGGAAGAAGTATCATCTTCTTTGTGAGGCCATACTCTTACCGCAGGTAGTGTAGGGTCAACAGTATAGTTAACTCCATTTAGTGTAGAGTTTGAATCAAAGTAGAGTGTGACTTTGTTACCGAGTTTAGTGTGAAGATCATTGTCTGTTACTACAGAAAGACGATGCCGTATTTCAGCAGAAGGAAAAATGTTAGCTGCTTTCGATAGAAATATCTCAGAGGGTTTAATCGGTCGATACTGTATTTCTTTATTGTACGCTTCACTGCCTCCACTACCTTTAAGTGCAATAGCACGCTTGGCATCAATTTCTTTTAGAGCATCTTCTTCTCGTGTATTACCATTCTCATCTTTATATTTATTCAGGGCCATATAAGCAGGAATAAAAGTTCCGATCATTCCTTTATGCTCCCATTTATCTTCCATGCAGACTATGTCGAAGCTCTCTGGATTATAGAACATCTCTTGAACATCCGCAGTAGCTTCATCAATATTACCTCCTGTTCCACCCATAACAAGAGAACCAATTTTACGAAGACCATCTCGAAGGTTATCCTTCGTGTTTGCGTATACAGCTTTCAGGTCTTTAAAGATACCTACTTCATCAAGTATGATAGCCAGCGGACGAGAACCTTGGTCAGCGAAAGGGTTATCACGGAAAGTACGGTGCTTAATTATTGAACCAGAGACAGTGTCCCATCCGCCTTTGTATTTCTTCTTATACTCTGCTACAATCTTCGATCCTGAGGCAAATGAGCCTACATAGCGCTGCGTCATCGGAGAGGGATACATACGATCCCCTACAAAGTATTTACCGGGAAGATTATCGTACCCTACTTTTGTCTTGTCGAGTAGCAAGGTTGAGAATTTTGAGTCTTCTGCTCCGACAGTTAGTTCGATTGGATTGACTTTATAGTTTCTATCCTGTTTTTCTGGATCAACATACACAGTCTGTCCTGATATTAACCATTGATGAAGAGCTATGCCCTGTCCCATCAAATAACTTTTACCAGTATCACGAGATCCCATATAAAGCACATTTTGTGCTTCGTTGTTAAAGAGAGCACGTCCTGCTGCCTTATCGTAGTAGGCACTAAGGATATGTCGCGGATCTCGAAAGGGTTTCTTTTTAAGTACTGTTAGATTAGTGTCTACTATTTCTTCTCCGTCTACGAAGTAGGTATCAGCCACTTGTCTGACGGCAGTTGGATCAATATGTGCGACATCTTCTGCGCTCAAGCTTTCATCGAACACTATTCGATTACCTGTATAAGATTCGTCTCCTTCGAAGCCTGAAAATCCTCTCGCAAGAGTCCATTCTCTCATCAAGTACCATTCAGTATCTCTTAACTCTGGTTTAAGAAGGACTTTAGCATTAGTATAAGCATTCGCATTTCGAAGAATTGTTCCAAGGTTGGTATAAAAATAAAGGCCGGAAGGGCAGTAATAGCCCCCCGACCAGTAACCTTCTATGCTACGTCGTTTTAATTCTTTCCAGAATTTCTTATAATCTCTTGATAGTGGATGTAAATTAGGAATCTCCTTTATAATAAAATTATTACGATCGAGCATTTAAGTTTGTTTTATTTTATTTTGCTTTTTGTTTTTACTCAAACTCTCCATCAAGACGTTCCGGTTCGTACACTTCTCGTTTCAAGCGGTGAACTGTAGCATTAGTGAGAAGGAGCATACCTGCTGCTGACGCAGCATTCTTCAGGGATTCTGTTACTACAAGAGTAGGATCAATAACTCCTGAGTCAAATAAGTTTTCGATTCTGTGAGTAGCCGCATTAAATCCGAAAGGTTCGTCTGGGTTAGCTTGCTGTACTTTTGAAAGTTGTTTTATTACCTCGATAGGATCTAAGTCAGCATTCTCGAGTATCTTATTGAAAGGTGCTTTCAGCACCCTTTGGAACGCTTCTTCAATACTATCATTAGTTTCCATTTCACTGGCTATACGAAGCAGGGTCATGCCCCCACCTTCAACATATCCTTCTTTAATTGCTGAAGTAACTGCACGGAGAGCGTCATCTACTCGATATTTAACTTCGAGAGCTTCTGTTTCTGTAGCTGCTCCTACGCTGATGACTGCAATCTTGCCTTTCAAGAAAGCAATCCTTTCCATAATCTTATTCGTCAAGTAGGTAGTATTCATCGGATCCGTCAACTGGCCTATAAGTTCTTCGATACGATCTTCGATCTTCTTTTTTTCTCCTCCTGTCTGAAGTAGAAGAGAGCCTTCGTCAGTTACTACGATCTTTTTTGCTGAGCCTAAATCAGCTTCAGTGACATCTTCCAACCTCTTCGAAGCTATATTAGAAATGAGAGTAGCACCAGTGAGTGTGCAAAGATCTTCGAGGATTTGAGCACGACGTTCTGCATAAGCCGGTGCTCTGAGAGCGACCACAGGAAACATATTATGAATACGATTTACTACAAGTAGCGCAAGTGCTTGGGCTTCGAGTTCATCTGCGATGATAACCAGAGGACGCTTCAGGCGTTGGCTAATCTCGAGAGCTGTCACTACTTCTACGTTGGCACGTATCTTCTTGTCTGTAATAAGGAATACAGGATTTTCGTACACTACTTCACGCTTTACTTTATCCGTAAGGAAGTAGGGTGAAAGGTAAGTCATAGTAGGAATGTTAGCTCCTTCTACTGTAGAGACTGATGTGTGTCCAGACTTAGAATCTTCCAGTGTGAGGATTCCATCCAAGCCTACAAAATCGTATCCTTGTTTAATCAGATCTCCGATCTTTGTGTCATTATTGGCAGAGATAGAGGCGATGTGACGAATGTTATCCAGAGTCACTTCTTTGGACACCGCTTTTACTTTGTTGATTGTTTCAGCAGCAAGTTTTTCGAAACTGCGTTTGATTGTATTAGGATCTGCTTTAAGCAGTGATCCTTCTCTGAGAAGTTCATAAGCAAGTAGGGTGGCAGTTGTGGTATTGTGTGTTGCTATGTATCCGTCGGTAATGTATAAGTTATCTGGATTAGACACTTTTATACACCTCATTTGAGTCAGTGTATCAGTTTTTTCTATAGAAACAATTTTATTTCCTCTTTTATATCCCTTAAGCTGTGTTATCCTATGTATTGGAGTATTTGAATATGAATCTATGTCTAAATCTCGCACATGAAGTTTGTGATGAACGCTGTATCCGAGCGAATATGCAAGCTCTAAGAAATCATCCTTTAATTGATCGCTAACTGTAGAGAACTCAAAGTTGCCTCTTTTATTTATGTACCCATCAGTATCCAGCAATCCTTGCAACAGACCACTTCTTACTATAACATTATTATATAAGTAGTCTTTAGGAATAAATTTAGTTTTGCTGTTAGTTCCATGCAAACCTAATTCTTTTAGGGGCTCCTGTAAGGAGGAGGATAAAACAACTCTAAAATAGTTTTTATCTTCCACCCACTTGACAGATTCTATAAGTAACGGCTCAATTTTACTGAGTACGTGTTCTTTTGCAAGTCCTAAAGAAAGTTCTATTCGCCCAGTTCCTGATAAACTACCGTCTCCAATTAAAAGCCCTACTAAATAAGGATCAATAGCCACGTTCTTTGTGTTAAACTCTACGGCAGTATTAGGAATAAAGACACTTCTATTTTTGTGCGCTGGAATAATATCTTTTAGGGGCAGTGTTTTTCTTAAGCCTCGCTCTGTTACTATTGTCCATAAGTGATCTTCACAACACTCTACGACTCTACCATTAGAGAAATAAACTTTGTAGATCTCTTTCTCTCCTTTCTCATACGTTTCTTCTATCGTCTGAGTTGTTCCATTTGTACCACAGATAATATCTCCTTTATTTAGATTACCAATTGTTACAAAACCATTAGGCGTGAGTACTTTTGCGTACAAAGGTTGTGGGCCGTCTCCAGCTACTTGTGCTGTTGTTGCTGCTGCTTGCTTAATTATCTGGGCACCAAGATTCTCGATTGGATCCGCGAGTGTAATGTGCTTAGCCACTGTTACGCCATCTTTGGTTACGTGTGGTACATTATACTCTGGTTCGATAATTACTGTGCGTCCGCTTGGGCCGAGAGTAGAGGTGACTGCGTCAGTGAGTATAGTTACTCCACGCATCATTTTTACTTTGGCTTCTTCTCCGAATGTTACTTGCTTTGTGTTATTTGACATAGCTGTTTACTTTATTCTTTTTATTATATTATATTATATTATATTAGATTAGATTCTTTTCTGATAGCGAGAGTTCTCCGTCACCATAAATCTCTTCTGTGCCTTCATGGTCTACTGCTCGTTGTACTTTCAGGTATTGATCCCACATACGGGAAGAGGCGGACATCATTTTATCCAGCATTTCGAAAGTCTCTTGATTGTATGGCTGAGAAGCGATAAAATCATCTCGCTCTTCCAGTTTTTTCTCCCAGTTACGAAGCAGCTTTTTAGCTTTGGGGAGAAAAAAGTTTTCCATCTTCGCTATAATATCCTGATATAGCGGCATGTCAAAAGTAAAGTCTCGTGCTGCTTTAGTCTTTACACCTACTATATCTTGCTTAATTATAGCTTTCTTTGAAGGAGAATCAAGGGCAGCGTACTCACTCTCAGGATGCGTTAAGTAGTAGATGCCCCACATCACATTTGAATCTATGCCGCGTTCGTATTCTGCTTTAAAGAGTAGGCTGTGATTATCGTGTTGATAAAAACTCTTTTCTATATTTGCTTGTATCATCGTGTATACTGCGTATTTTCAAATTTAGCAGCTTCTTTATATTGCTCCCGTTCCTTTAGCGTTTGAATAAATTCTGCATACGCTGCCATGTTCTCTTTCAGAGCCTTCCACTGCCCTTCATTCATGAATGTTCCCCATCTTCCTTTTGAATCCTCCTTGTGCGGAGAGTAGAACATCTGCGGCGTTTTACATTTACACACTTCACACTGTCCTGCTTTTAGGCACTCACCACAAAGAAACTTACGCAATTCTACCTGCTCTTGAATGTGGACAGGGAGATGTGATTCAAAAGCAT
>Ga0247831_1004475_pt1 | contig 18600 bp, 10 predicted proteins | sample LaCruzMarch2015__9_FD_192406 | JGI IMG/M metagenome (GOLD analysis project Ga0247831, IMG submission 192406) | Freshwater microbial communities from meromictic Lake La Cruz, Castile-La Mancha, Spain - LaCruzMarch2015_1m | ecosystem: Environmental > Aquatic > Freshwater > Lake | place: Spain... | reverse complement strand
AGCCCTTCATCTGGACGGCATCCGCCAACGACATCCTCGCCAAAGTCACCCGCGCTCGTAGAACCCTTGATAAATTGCAGTCTGTTTGACGGACTACACTAGCTGCACAGAAGGCACTGGGGGAACAACAGTCGGAAACGAAAAGCTCGCTCGACCCTGCTGACTTCCCGTTGAGTTCCTTCCACCTCAACCCTGAGCTGACCCATGAGACCACCCCAGCGGAGCTCGGCTGGTGCGTGCGACGTGCGCTGCTCGCACACGAGGAGTGACTGAAATTGACCCATACCGCGCAAATTAGAGTCCACCATGAAACGCACGCTCACCGTCATATCAAGTTGCACGCCGCTAGGTCAGTTCCCTGCGAACTGACCTGCTGACGTCAAACTGACGGAGTTGTTCACTCACGAGCCTCGGTATTTCTTTCGATACGCGCCGGGGGTGCTGTCGATGGTTCGGGTGAACTCGCGGACGAGGTGGCTGTGATCGCTGAAGCCGGTTTCGATGGCGATGGTGGTGATGGTCTCGTCGGTCTCGATGAGCATCTGGCAGGCTTTGCCGATGCGAAACTGCCGGACGTAGGCGGTCGGGGTCAGTTGAAAGGCTTTCATAAAGTGGCGCTGAAAGCTGCGGGCTGACATGCCAGCGAGTTGGGCCAGTGTGTCCACTTCCATGGGCGAGGCGAAGTGGTCGCGGATGTGATCGAGCACGGGGGTGAGTTGGACGAAGGGGGTGGCAATCTTGGCGGCTTGTTGCAGATCGCGTGAGACTCCGGCGAGGCCGATGATGCGCCCGCTTCGGTCGCGCAGCGGAGTTTTCGAGGTGACATACCAGTCGGGGCAATTGGGATGACGCAGGACCATTTCGACCCGGCCCCAGATTTCCTTGCCGCCGAGAACCGCATGGTCGTCGCGAGTGTAGTGGTCGGCGAGGTAAGCCGGGATGAAGTCGTGGTCGGTGCGTCCGACGATGCCGCTGGGATCGGCGATGCCGTGGGCGAGGTGCATGACGCGGCTGGCGTGCATGTAAACACCCTGCGTGTCCTTGATGAAGAAGCGCGTGTCTGAAAATGCATCGAAGAGACGCAAGCCGCACTCTGGGCCGAGTTGGTCGAAGAACGCACTGACGGAGGTTGGCTTGGGTTTCATGTGCAGGGGTGTATGGAGGCGGTTTGGGGCCGGGTGGAGAATACAGGGGCGAGGTGCGTCACATTCAAGATACAGAAGCTTTGGCGCGTTCGTCCACAAAGCTGTCGCCGGGGTTCAATCGTTGCCGAGGCTGTTGTGGCAGCATGACTGGTAACGTATGCCTCCATCTACTAACATCATGAAGCACATCCTGTTTGTCGCCCTTCTCCTGTCCAGCCTGCCCGTCGCCGGACTCGCAGCTGGGGATCTGTTCGACAAATCCAATCTCGCCGCATGGTGCATCGTTCCTTTTGATGCGGGCAAACGGAGCCCCGAAGAACGAGCGGCGATGCTCGAAAAGATGGGCGTGAAGAGGTTCGTCTATGACTATCGTGCGGAACATATTCCTCAGTGGGATGACGAATTGAATGCACTGAAGAAGCACCACATCGAGCTGCTTGGCTGGTGGTTTCCAGGCGCGCTCAATGCAGAGGCCAAGAACACGCTCGAACTTTTCAAGCGCCACGGTGTGCATCCGCAGCTCTGTATCAGCGGCGGTGGCGGCGACATCGCAGTGAAGGATGAGGCGGATCAAAAGGCACGCCTCGAGCAGCAGGTCGCACGGTTCAAAGTCATCTGTGAGGCTGCCGCGCCCCTCGGCTGCAAGGTGGGCATCTACAATCACGGCGGCTGGGGCGGCGAGCCAGAGAACGCCATCGCGGTCACCGAAGCACTGAAGGGGCAGGGGATTCAAAACATCGGCATCGTTTACAACCTGCACCACGGCCACGGCCATCTTAACCGCCTTGCCACTGTGCTGCCACGCATGTTGCCGCACCTGCTCTGCTTCAATCTCAATGGCATGGACATCGACGGTGAAGCGAAGGGCCGCAAGATCCTCCCGCTCGGTGTCGGCACCGAGGACGTGAAGGTTCTGCGCATCGTGCGTGCCAGCGGCTACAGCGGTCCCATCGGCATCCTCAATCACACCGGCGAAGACGCCGAAGGGCGACTGCTGGATAATCTCCATGGCTTGAAGTGGCTGGTGCCGCAGCTCGATGGTGCGAAGCCGGGTGAGAAACCAAAGTATCGCACCTGGGAGAAAGCGAACGCCAAGGCAGCCGCCATTGCGCCATCGACAACGATCAACCCCGGCGGCGGTGTGCCATCATTGAGTGAGCCATTTGGAAAAGCGCTCTCGGGTGGCCTGCTGTTCGATGGCAAAGCGGAGTATTCGACGCCGCCATTCACCATCGAGTGCCGTGCCAGGCTGGAGAGCAAGGAGAGCTTCAACATCCTCGTCGCTTCCGAGATCAAGGCCTCGGCGACACATTGGGAACTCTACACGATGGCTAAGAGCGGCACGCTGGCGCTCTTCATGCCGGGCCGCGGTGGCAATTTCGTATCAAAGATCGATGTCTGGGATGGGAAGTGGCACGACTTCCTCGCCAGCGTCGATGAACAGCGAGTCGTGCTGTGGGTGGATGGCGTGCAGGTCTTGGAAAAAGCCGTGCAGCCGCTCAAAGGGACTCCAAAGTCCGGTGGCCTAGCCTTTGGCCGCCTGGTGGAGGGAAACATCGGCTGCGACGGCATCATCGACGATGTGCGTCTCTCCCGTGGCGTCATGAAACCGCGCAAGACCGACGCACCGCGCCTGCCGATGGACAACACGATCGGGCTTTGGAACTTCGACGATCTCAAGGCTCCCGCGCCCGTCGTCAAAGCACCAAAACCCGCCGCCTTTACGCCAGAGCTGCCACCGCTCAACAAGGCCGACAACGTCCACTGGCAGCATTTCGTGAATCGCGAGCGCGTGTTCGACTACTACGGCAAGCAGGCGTTGCAGTTCATGCGGCAGACGCCGATGCCCGAGTTGCTGCCAGCCTTCCCGGACCTCGATGGTGGGAAGCATGGGCACTTTGGAAATCAAAACGACAAAGACACCTGGAAGGACGGGCGCTGGGCCGCAGCCGATCACGGCTCCGTGTTCAGCACTGTCTTCAGGGGCGGCGGTCTTACGATTCCGAAAGGCGTGTGTGTCCGCTTCGATGACCGCGCCGCGTGCTTTGATCCGCTGACTTGCACCTTCCCTGTGAAGTGGGAAGGCGGCTTCATCAAGCTGAGCGATGGACGCCACGGCTTCACCTCTGGCGGTTCGCTGGTGGGGAAAGTGGTGGGGAAGGGTTTGCCTGGGAAGGTCGACAACCCACTCGTCTATCACGGCTTCTATCGACATGGGAAAGAGGTCGTCTTCTCCTGCTCCCGCAACGGCGCTGAGCATCTGACGACCGCGCGCGAGGACGGCAAAGAACTCACGCAACTCACCAAAGGCGGCCCGGCGCAGTGGCCGCAGTGGATCGAGACGAAGGGCGTGCTCGGCACGCAAACACCCTTCGCCACGGACACCATCACCGTCCCGTTTCAGAATCCCTACGGAACGCTCTTCTTCATCAGTGGCCACGATTTCTTTAGCGATGGCAGCGCGGCCATCTGCACGATGACCGGCGAAGTCTGGCTGGTCCGTGGCATTGATGAACGGCTCGGCAAGGTGCGCTGGAAACGCTTCGCCACCGGTCTGCATCAGCCGCTCGGCCTGAAGATCGTGAAGAATAAAATCTATGTTCTAGGGCGCGATCAGATCACCTGCCTGCATGACCTGAATAGCGATGATGAAGCCGATTTCTACGAGTGCGCGTCCCATGCGATGGTGACCGACACCGGCGGTCATTCCTACATCACCGGTCTGGATTGTGATCGAGAGGGACGTTTCTATTTTGCTTCGGCAAATCAGGGCATCTGCCGCGTCACGCTGCCAGACAAGCTCGAAGTGCTCGGCACCGGTTTTCGCAATCCCAACGGCATCGGCATTTCGCCCGACGAGCGATTCGTCACCGCCAGCCAGCAGGAGGGCAACTGGATACCCGCCTCGGCGATCTGTCAGATCGAGCTTGGGAAAAACCAGGGTACCCACTTCGGCGCCGATGGCCCAAAAAACGGGCAACCACCGGAACCACCGCTGCTCTATCTGCCGCGTGGTGAGGACAACTCCTCCGGCGGCCAATGCTTTGTTACCGGCGAGTCTTGGTTATCCTTGAAGGGCGCTGGCAACCTCATCCATCTCTCGACCGGCGGCGGCAGTGCCTGGCTGATGATGCGACAGCAGGTGAACAACCAATGGCAGGCCGCCGCCGTGAAGATCAGCGGCAACTTCGACTCCGGCGTGCAGGGCGGAAGATTCAACGCACGGGATGGGCACTTCTATGTCTCAGGCATGCAAGGCTGGGTGAGCTACACGCCGCAGGATGGCTGCTTCCAGCGCGTGCGTTTCACCGGCGGCAGCACGTCCGTGCCAGTGGGATTTGAGGCTCGGGACAACGGCGTCTTGCTGCACTTCAATGTGCCGCTCGATGCCAGCATCGCTGGCACAGCGGCAGCCCATTTCGCGCAGTGCTGGAACTATCGCTACAGCGCCTCGTATGGCTCGCCTGAGTTCTCCGTGCTCCGTTCCAACACCCTCGGGCACGATCCTCTGGAGATTCGCAGCGCACAGGTGCTCGATGGTGGGAAGGCGCTATTCATCGAGATTCCCCAGCTCCTTCCTGCCAATCAGATTCATCTGCACATCAGCGTGACGAAGGACCGGGCACACGATGTCTTCCTCACGGCACACGCATTGGCCGAGCCTTTCACGGCCTTCACGGGCTACACGAAAATCGCCAAGACCAGCCACGCCGCGCATGTCATGCCCGCAGTTGCCGCCGTGCGCCCGGTGCCATGGGAAAAGGGCGAAGCCGGACGGGAACTGCACATCCAAACCACGAACGGCATGCAGTTCGCACAAAAGGAACTCCGCGCCAAAACAGGCGAGCGACTCTCCCTTACCTTCGAAAATCCAGACGCCATGCCGCATAACTGGGTGCTCATCAAACCTGATGCCACTGACCGCGTCGGTGCGCTCGCCAACCAGATTGTCGCCGCGCCCGATGCCTTAGCCCGCCATTATGTCCCCGAGAGTCCGGACATCCTCTGCTACACGCGCATCCTCGACCCACAGAAGAAGACGACCATTCATTTTGCCGCCCCCGCGCAGCCAGGACACTACCCTTACCTCTGCACCTTCCCCGGTCACTGGATGGTGATGCGCGGCTTGCTCATCGTCGAGTGAAAACCATACGCATCGAACAGGCACAGTTCAGACCTTGGCGCGAGTTGGGCGAGGAAGTCGGCAGGCGGTGGCAGCGTTTCGGGCATCCGCCATCTAGTACGCTTCATCCCGATCCGACTGGCAACCTTTTGGCGCATACATCCACAAATCCGGCGTTTGAATCCAAGCGATCACCGGCACGCGGTGGCAAAATGAAATTCCATCCAGCCTAGCAACGATTCACGAAGCAGCTCAACCACCTACCACCCTATGGCCATCACCTTTCTGAAATCTGGTAAACCCGAAATCGAACGCGCGGAAGACGACACCAAGGTGCGCGGCATCGTCGAGAACACCTTGGCGGACATCGCCGCGCGTGGCGATGAAGCGGTGCGTGATTTGTCCATCAAGTTCGACCGCTACGACCCGCCCAGCTTCAAACTGAGCCCAGCTGAAATCGAAGCAGCCATGGCCAAGGTCTCCGCCCGCGACCTTGCCGATATCCGATTCGCTCAAGCTCAGATCCGTCGTTTTGCGGAAGCCCAGCGTGCCACCATGACCGATCTCGAAGTCGAAACGCTCCCTGGCGTCATCCTCGGCCACAAGCACATTCCCGTTCAGTCCGTCGGTTGTTATGTGCCGGGCGGCAAGTTCCCGATGGTGGCTTCGGCCCACATGTCCGTGCTGACCGCATCTGTCGCGGGCGTGCCGCGCATTGTCGCTGCGGCTCCGCCTCAAAACGGCGCTCCCCATCCCGCCATTGTCGCTGCCATGCACCTGGGCGGTGCACACGAAATCTATGTCCTCGGCGGCATGCAGGCCATCGGCGCCATGGCCTTGGGAACGGCGACGATCGCCCCTGTGGACATGATCGTAGGCCCCGGCAACGCCTTCGTGGCCGAGGCCAAACGCCAACTCTTTGGCCGCGTGGGCATCGACCTCCTTGCCGGGCCCACCGAGACGATGGTGATCGCGGACGACACCGTGGATGCCGAGCTTTGCGCGACGGATCTGCTCGGGCAGGCCGAACATGGTTACAACTCACCCGCTGTCCTGCTGACGAACTCATCCCAACTCGCGCACGCGACCCTCGCTGAGATTGATCGTCTTCTCGACATCCTGCCCACGGCGGAAACCGCCCGCGCCTCGTGGCGAGACTATGGTGCCGTGATCCTCTGCGACACCTATGAGGAAATGCTCACCATGGCCAACGAGATCGCCTCTGAGCACGTGCAGGTCATGACCGACCGTGACGATTGGTTCCTGGAAAACATGACCTGTTATGGAGCCTTGTTCCTGGGTCCGCGAACCCATGTGGCCAATGGCGACAAGGTCATCGGCACCAACCACACCCTGCCGACGAGAAGGGCCGGGCGCTACACCGGTGGCCTCTGGGTGGGCAAGTTCCTGAAAACTCACACCTATCAGAAAGTCCTCACCGATGAAGCCGCGACCTTGATTGGCAAATACGGCTCACGGCTCTGCATGCTGGAGGGATTCGTGGGCCATGCCGAGCAATGCAACCTGCGCGTCCGTCGTTATGGTGGTGAAGACGTGGCATATGGTGCCTCCGCCGAGTGATGCCGCCTTTTCACCAAGAATCCGATTCGAGAACTCCACCCCAAAACAGCAGTCGTCATGTCAACCGAGGTCTATTCATCCAAACCCCAAGGCAAAATCCCCAACAACCGCTTTCCCCTCCTCGTGCATCGCAATACCATCCCCGGTGGTGGTGCCGAGGCGATCAAAACGCGGTTCCGTGCCAACGGTTGGTCCAACAACTGGGATTACCCCGGCGTTTACCCTTACGCGCACTTCCACTCCACCTCTCATGAATGTCTCGGTTGCGCCAACGGTTGGATGGATCTCCAATTGTCAGTCGGGGAAAGCGGCTGGACTCGTCTGCGGATCAACACCGGCGATGTGATCGTCATCCCCGCCGGAGTCAGTCACGAGATGGTCGCCCAATCGGATGATCTTCATGTGTGCGGTGGCTACCCGGGCGGACGCGATTGGGACGACATCGAGGAAGCCTACCTCAGCGATGAAGACTACAAACGCGCCTGCAAACGCATCATGATGCTGCCCATTCCCGACCGTGATCCGGCGACCGGCGAGCCGATGCCGCAATGGCACGCTGCCCCGTCATCGGTGGATGCAGGCTGGAACGACTGGCGCACCCGCCTCGACTCCAGGTCCATTGAAACCCCATGAACGAGGCACCGCCAACGATCCGCCTGCAGCGCACCACTGGTGGGTCAGGTCCTGTCTTGCTGATGCTCCACGGCGTCACGCGTTGCGGCGCCGATTGGGAACCGCTGCTCACGGCGCTCGCAGCACATTGGAAGGTGATCGCCCTCGACCAACGCGGTCACGGGACTTCGCCGCGAGCCGGGAGCTATCTCGTCACCGACTACATCGCTGATGCCGTGAGATTGGTGCAGGAAGAAACCGCCGACACCGCCGACCCCGTCGTCCTCTTCGGGCATTCTTTGGGCGCGATGGTGGCCGCAGTCGTCGCGGCGGAACTGCCAGATCGAGTGCGCGGCATCATTCTGGAAGACCCGCCCTTTCACACCATGGGAAACCGCATCGCGGGCAGTGCGTGGCAGGCGCAGTTCACCGGCATGAGAGAGGCCGCACAAAAGCGCGGTGGCGTGGAAGAAATCACTGACGCCCTCGCAGACATCCGCCTCCCAGCCAGCGGCGGTGGCTTCAAACGCCTCGGCGATCTTCGCGACCGCGCCTCGCTGACCTGGAGTGCGCAATGCCTCAATCAACTCGACCCCGAGGTGCTCACCTCCGTCATCGAAGGTCGCTGGCTTGATGGCTATGATTTTCCTTCGCTGCTCTCCAGCGTTCGTTGTCCCACCTTGCTGCTCCAGGCCGATCCCTCTGCGGGTGGTGCTCTCACCGACGCCGATGCCGAGAGCCTCAAGTCCATCATCTCCACCTGCCAGTATGTTCGCTTCCCCGGCTGCGGTCACAACCTGCACCGAGATCACCCCGAGTCGGTGCTGCGAGCCTTTGCTGACTTCGCCGCCTCATTCCAGTTCTCAGACAACACACCCGCCACCTATCGCCCATGAAATTGTCCGTCCGTCTTCATCTCGGCCTCGTCTCTTTGGCCATCCTGCTGTCTGGCATAACGCTGGCTGCAGCCGAATCGCCGCCTGCGAAAAAGAAGATTGTCCTCATCGCGGGCAAGAAAAGTCACGGTCCCGAAGGCAACCGCATCCATGACTATCCTTGGACCGTGAGACTGCTCAAAGTGCTGCTCGGCCGCTCCAACATCAGCGATCAGGTCCGCGCGGAAGTTCACTTCAATGGCTGGCCGCAGGATGAGCACACGCTCGATGATGCGGACACGATCATGATTGTCTCTGACGGGCGTGATGGGGATAAGTTTGAGGAGGCGCCGCATTTCCTCAATCCCGCTCGCACCGCTGTCATCGAGCGCCAGATGAAGCGCGGCTGCGGCTTTGTCACCTTTCACTTCTCCACCTTCGCCTCGGAAGCGAACCGTCGGCAGATTCTGGAATGGAGTGGTGGCTACTTTCAATGGGAAGCGCAGGGCCTGCGAAAGTGGTATTCTGCCATCAAGGTGCTCGACGCGGAACTGGCGCTGCCGACACCCGGCCACGCCATTATGAATGGCGTGACCCCGTTTCGATTGAAGGAGGAATTTTATTACAACCTGCGTTTCGATCCTTCCGACAAAGCCCTCGTGCCTCTGCTCGCTGTGCCCACGCTGCCGGGCCGTGATCCCGATGGCCATTGGGTGGCCTGGGCGAGAGAGCGTGCGGACGGCGGACGTGGCTTTGGCACCAGTTGCGGCCACTTTTACGACAACTGGAAGAACGACGGCTTCCGCAAGATGATGCTCAATGCCATCGCCTGGTCAGCGCATGTGGAGGTGCCCGCGAACGGCGTCGAATCATCCTACCTCGAACACGACGAGATCACCGCTGCGCTGGGCGCGGACAATCCGTCGATCTTCGACCGCAAGAACATCTCTGCGCTGTGGATCGTGGGTTCGTGGGATGCGAAAAAGCGCGGCCCGGAGGAACGGATGCAGATGTTGAAGGAGCTTGGCTTGAGCAAGTTCGCCTACAACGGGGGCAGTGCGGTCGATGCAGAAATCGAAGCGGCGAAGAAGCACGGCATCGAGATCGCCGCATGGTGGTATCCAGCACGGGATCCAAAAATCGTCGAGTCCACCAAGCGCCACGGCATCCATCCGCAGTTCTGGGTTTGCGGATCACGAACCATCACGGCGACGAACGATGCCGAGCGCATCGAAGCCGAGGCAGCTCGCATCCGGCCCATCGCGGAGGATGCGGCCGCGCTCGGTTGCAAAGTGGGACTCTACAATCATCGCGAGCCATGGTTCGAGGAGCAGGATCACCAAATCGCCATCATCGAGCGGCTGAAGCGCGACGGCATCTCGAACGTGGGCATCGTATTCAATTTCCACCACTGGCGCGGCTCGCTGGCCGAGTTCCCCGCGCTATTCAAACGCATCCAGCCCTATCTGATCGCAGTGAATCTCAACGGCATGAAAGCCGACACCACACAATATCCGCCAGTGCGCAACATCGGTTCCGATGAGTCAGAACTGGCAATGATCCGTGTCGTCGAAGCGAGTGGCTGGCGCGGTCCGGTCGGCGTCATCCACGAACGCCCCACCGTGGACGCCGCCGAGGGAATCAAGGGCAACCTGGAAGGCCTCGAGTGGGTGCAAAAGGAAATGCAACAACCCGGCTCAGGCGGGCCAAAGACGCAGGGGCCCATGCCACCTGCCCAAGTGCTGCCCAAGCCAGCGGCCCCCACCAACCCTCAACCAGATGCCAGGAACTCCAAATGAAACGCACCCTCACACTTCTCACCGCACTACTGCTTGCACCACTGGCCGCGCTGCACGCAGCCGATCTCAAACTCCCCTCGATCTTCTCTGATCACATGGTGCTGCAATGCGACAAGGCGGTGCCCGTGTGGGGCTGGGCAGATGCGGGTGAGCAGATCGCCGTGGAGTTTGCGGGGCAGAGCCAGAGCACGACGACGAATGCGGATGGCAGATGGACGGTGAAGCTCGATGCTCTCGAGGCCAGCGCCGAATCCCGCGAGTTGATCGTGAGGTCGCTGAGCCGAGATCGAAGTTTGAAAGTCGCCGACGTGATCGTGGGCGAAGTCTGGGCGGGTGGCGGGCAGTCGAACATGGAGTTCGACATGAAAGCGATCACCAGCGCGGCTGACGAGATCGAAGCCTCGGCGAATCCGGCGCTGCGACAGTTTCATATGCTGAAGAATCCTGCAGCTAGGACACCGGCGGACGATGTGCAGGGTTACTGGACGGTGGCGCGACCGGGCACCACGGAGGATTTCATCGCGGCGGGCTACTACTTCGCGAAGAATATCCAGCGTGAGCTGAAGACGCCCGTCGGTCTCATCAAGGTCTGCTGGGGCGGCTCGAAGGTGGAGCCATGGATCAGTCTGGGGTCGCTCGCCAGCGTGCCGGAGCTGGCGTCAGGCGCAAAGAACATGGATGCGATGAGCGAGCGCAATAAAAGCGCCTTTCGCGAGTGGTTGAAGCGGACGCAACGCGAAGACCGAGCGTCGGGCGAGGTGTCGCGATTCCTCAGCGGACCCGTTTCGACCGACGACGGCTGGGTGGCGGTGAAGGACAACGGGCCGGTGTCCGATCCTTCGTTGCCGAAACTCGGCGCGTTCTGGTTTCGCAAGGAGGTCTCGCTGACCGCGCGGCAGACGGGAGCTGTGCAGGTCTTGCAGTTCGGTCCCACGGCGCAGTTTGACCAAGTGTATTGGAATGGCACGCTCATCGGCGAGCGCAGCGTTGAGAATTTCACCGGCCTCATCAGCGTGCGCCATTACTTGATTCCACCCACGCTTTTGAAGGAAGGCGTGAACCAGCTCGCCGTGCGTCTCTTTGCTCCGGCCGAGCCACCGGGGTTCAGTTGGTTCCCCAGCGTGGGCACCACGAAGATACTCGGCGGCTGGATGGCAAAGGCCGAGTATGCGCTGCCGCCGCTCGATGCCGCAGGGAAGAAAGCCGTGCCACCACTCACCGGCCAGCACGTGCTGCCGGGCAGGCTTTTCAACGGCATGATGCATCCCATCCTGCCCTATGCCATTCGCGGCGTGCTCTGGTATCAGGGCGAGTCAAACACGGGCAACGCCAGCCTTTACCGCACCTCGTTTCCTTTGCTGATCAAAGACTGGCGGCAGCACTGGCAGCAGGGCGATTTCCCCTTCTACTTCTGCCAGCTCGCCAACTACCGCGCGAAGACGAACCAGCCCGGCGAAAGCGTGTGGGCGGAGCTGCGTGAGGCGCAGGCAAAGACGCTCTCCGTGCCCAACACCGGCATGGTCGTGCTCATCGACACCGGCGAATCCGAGGACATCCATCCGCAAAGCAAGCAAGTCGCCGGTGAACGTCTCGCCCGGATCGCACTCGCGAAAACCTATGGCCGCGAAGTCGTGCATTCGGGTCCGGTTTACACGTCGATGAAGATCGAGGGCAGCGCCATCCGGCTGAGCTTTGATCACCTCGGCGGCGGACTCGCCGCCAAGGAAGTGCCCGCGACCTACGACGTGATGCGCAAGGCCGGCAAAACCGCCCCGCTCGTGCGCAACAGCCCGCACAGCCAGCTCGAAGGCTTCGCCATCTGTGGTGACGACAAGCAATGGGTCTGGGCCGAAGCAAAGATCGAGGGCGACACCGTGCTCGTCTCGTCAAGCCAAGTGCACTCGCCCATCGCCGTGCGCTATGCCTGGGCGGATAATCCAACCTGCAATCTCTACAACGCCGCCGATTTGCCCGCCTCGCCCTTCCGCACCGATGATTTTGCCTTCGCCGCCGCGAGCCCCACACCACCGGCCAAACCTTCTGCCGTCTCCTCTCCACCCGCGCCGCTTTCAGACAAGCCGCTCGCCATCACGCCCACGCCTCGAACAGAAAACCCCGGTTGGATGAAAATCGTCGAACGACAGTCGGCAGCGGCCAAAGCAGGCCAGTGGGATCTCGTCTTGATCGGCGACTCGATCACCGCAGGCTGGCAGAGCGGCGCACCGGCCGAGATTTGGGCAAAACACTTTCCTGCCTACCGCACCCTGAACCTCGGCATCGCAGCGGATAAAACGGAGAACGTGCTCTGGCGGCTCGGATTCCCCGGAACGCTCGACGGCTATCAGCCGAAGCTCTTCATCCTCATGATCGGCACGAACAACACCGGGCATCGTTTCGGCACCGAAACCGCCGACGAAACCGCCCAGGGCGTCCGCACGATCCTAAACAAGCTCGCCGCCAAGGCCCCCGACGCCAAAATCCTCCTCCTCGCGATTTTCCCCCGTGGCGAAGCCATCAAACGCCAGCGCAACGACGAGGTGAACCGTCAGATCAAGAAGCTCGCCGACAACCAAAAGGTCTTCTGGCTCGACCTCAGCCCACACTTCCTCGATTCCGACGGCACACTCTCGACGCCGCTGTTCAAGGACGAGAAACCTTTTCCAATCCACCTCACTGCTGAAGGCTATGAGGCCTGGGCCAAGGCCATGCAGCCTCAAATCGAAGAATTGATGAAGAAATGAACCCCGCGCTCACCGTTGCCTGCACTCTCTTGAAATCAGCTTGGCACGCCGTCGTGCTGCGCACGGCTCTCACCGCCCTGCTGCTTGCGCCGCTCGCACCACTCCACGCCGCAGACGCACCATCCAAGACGGAGAAGCCCAACATCCTCCTCATCCTCGCCGATGACATGGGCTGGGGCGATTTGCGTTGCCATGGCAATGCGAAACTCGCCACGCCTTCGCTCGACAGGTTGAGAACACAGAGCGTCGAACTCGAGCATTTCCACGTCAGCCCCGTCTGCTCGCCGACGCGTTCGTCGCTGCTCACCGGGCGGCATCATGCGCGGCTGCATGTGATCAACACGTCGGACGGCCTCGAAGTGATGCATGGCAATGAAGTGACGCTGGCCGAGGCGCTGAAGCCCGCAGGCTATGCCACCGGTTGCTTCGGCAAATGGCACAACGGCTCCAATCATCCCTCGACCGCGCGCGGCCAGGGCTTCGATGAGTTCTTCGGCTTCAGCGGCGGCTTTTTCCCGAACTACTTCGATCCACAGCTCGAGCACAATGGCGTCAGCACGCCGACGAAAGGATTCATCACCGATGTGCTCGCCGATGCGGCCATGAGCTTCATCGAACAAAACAAGGCGCGGACGTTCTTTTGCTATGTGCCGTTCAACGCCTGCCATTCGCCCATGCAGGCACCGCAGGACTTATTCGAGAAATATCGCAACCTCGGCTTCGAGCCCAAGGACGCGGCGGTTTACGCGATGATCGAGAACCTCGACCGCAACGTGGGGCGACTAATGAAGAAACTCGATCAACTCGACCTCGCAGCCAACACCATCGTCCTCTTTGCTAGCGACAACGGCCCCAACACTGCCCGCTACAACGGAGGCATGAGAGGTGGCAAGGGCAGCGTCTTCGAGGGCGGACTGCGCGTGCCGTGCTTCATCCGCTGGCCGGACAAATTGAAGGCCGGCAGCCGCGTCACCGAAATCACGCAGCATGTCGATGTCCTGCCCACGCTGCTCGAACTCGCCGCCGTGCCGTTGCCGAAACGCCAGCCCCTCGACGGAGTCAGCCTAGTGTCACTCCTGCAAGGCAAGGCATCCTCACGGCCCCAGCGCACCCTCTTCGACATCACCGGGCGCGGCGGCAAGGACGGTGAAATCATCCGTGAGTATCCCGGCACGGCGAGAACGGAAACGCACCGTTGGGTGCATGATGGCAAGCAAGCCATGCTCTTCGACCTGCGCAATGATCCCGGCGAAAAGACCAATCTCGCAGCACACCAGCCCGCCCTCGCCGCCGAGATGGAAAAAGCCTATCTGGCGTGGTTTCACGAAGTCACCGCAGCCACCGGCGGCAAGGTTAAGCGGTTCACCATCACCTTGACCGAAGGCACCGATTTGCTCATTCCCAATGCCGCCCGCATCGGCGGCGCACAGCTTTTTGGCAAAGGCTGGGACTACGACTGGGCGACCTTCCCCACGCCCGCCGCTGCGATGCTCTGGCATCTGACTGTGCCCTTGGCCGGACGCTACGAACTCAGCGCACTGCACACCGCCAAGAAGATAGGCGGTGAAGTCCGCGTCAGTATCGGCGAGAGCCAAGCCCACCGCACCATCACCACCGTCTATGATCCGCCGGAAATCCCGCGCCGCGATCTCATCCCGCGCTGGGAAGTGCCTGACAAAGTCTTCAAGCCTTTTGGCATCGGCACCCTCACCATCCCCGAAGGATCACATGATCTCCAAGTCACCGCCGGTTCCGGCATCGAAATCCAGGCCGTGCACTTGAAGCGAGTGAAGTGAACGGCCTTCATCATCGTCCTTCTGCTCGAGCCGCTGATGACTCTGGCTGCTGAGGCGCTGGTAGGCGTTCCAACCAGTGATGACCGTAGCTACCCCTGATGCCGCATGCGAAACTGCTTCGGCGTTAGACCGATGCGTTTGCGGAAATGCTGAGTAAAGGCGCTTTGGTCGCAGAAGGCGTGGGCTTGGGCGATGTCGATGACTTTGTCGGTGGTTTGAATCAGGGCTTCGGCGGCGGACTCGATGCGGATGCGCAGCATGAGTTCATAGGGCGTGACGCCGAGGGCTTGGTGGATCTTGCGATACAGCGTGCGCTCGGAGAGACCGCATTCGCGGGCGAGTTCGGCGGTGCTGAGGATGCGGCTGGTGTTCTTCTGGATGTGGCTGACGATGAGGGTGACTTCGCTGCTGGACTGGTGACGGCTGCGGCCTTCATCGCGTCGGGTAAGGCCCATGAGACCAATGATCTTCCCGTTCTTGCCACGTAGCGGAACTTTGGTGGTGAGGAACCAAGTCAGCGTGCGCTGTTCGTCATACCAGACTTCGAGGCGATTGATCAACGGTTTGCCCGTGCGGAAAACGAGCGCGTCATCGGCTCGGTAAGCCTTGGCGGCTTGCTCGGGGTAGAAGTCTTCGTCGAGTCGGCCAATGACATCAGCTTCACCTTCGAGACCCAGGCGGGTCCACATCGGCTCGCTGGCAGCAATGAGGCGGCTTTCGCGATCCTTCACAAAGAAGAACACGTCGGGCTGCTGATCAAACATGAGCCGGAATGCCTGCGGATCGGTCATGCTGGCGAAGAAGGCATTCTGGATGGACTTGGGAGACATGGCAGGATGATAACAACTTTTGGCAGATCTAGGCCATGTATTTCCGAATGGAAAGGCGTAACACTGTTAACATGAAATCCCGCCATTTCTTCCTCTACCTTACTCTCTGCCTTCTCAGCAGCACGGAGGCCTCGGCCCACAATACGGTGCTCACGCTGCGTCAGGATGATGCGACGAACACGATCTCGGTCTATCGCGAAAACGACACGGAGGCAATCCTCACGCAGAATGCGCGGCCGGATTTTCGGCCTTACCTTCATCCCATTGTGGCTCCTGATGGCAAGGGCTTGCTGACGGAGTATAGCCCAGGACATCACAAGCATCAGACCGGACTCTACTGGGGACTGAAGCAGGTGAATGGACGCGACTACTTTCACAATCCTGGCGCGGGCTTCTGGCGCAAGGTTTCGAGCGCGGTGCTCGTGCCGAAAGGCGAGGTGGTGAAGTGGACGACGGTTTATCAACTGATCGATGCCGAGGGCAAGCCGGTGATGAACGAGACACAGGTGTGGACGATGCGCGATAGCGATGGTCGTTACTTCCTGGATCTGGAATGGAAGGGGGAAGGGCTCGTGGACTTGACCATGGCGAAGCAGCCATACGGCGGACTCTTCCTGCGAATGCCGTGGAAGCCTGGGATGGAAGGCGGCGTGATGAACAGTGCGCGTCAGGGTAACGAGCGTGCAGAAGGACAGCGCTCGATCTGGGTGGATGTCGGCTTGAAACTGGATGGCCGTGATGACCAGGCGCACATCGCGATTTTTGATCATCCGAAGAACGCTGGCTACCCGCAGTCGTGGCGTGTGGATGGGCAGATGGGCGTGGGGCCTTGTCGTGCGATCACGGGGGATTGGAAGATTGCCAAGGGCAAGACCGAGATGGTGCGGCATCAGTTCTTCGTCTATACGGGCAAGCTCAACGATGTGACCGTCACAGACGCGTGGAAGGCCTACACAGGTCAGGGTTCGGATGCAGTGATGTGGGGCATCGCCAAGGCGGAAGGTAAAGAGGCGGCTTTTCTTACCGGCGAACAAGCGGTGGCGAAGATGACGGTGCCTGAGGGTTTCGAGGCGAAGCTCGCTGCGGTGGAGCCGATGATCACGCAGCCGATGGCGTTCTGCTGGGATGATCGCGGGCGGCTTTGGGTCGCTGAAAACCGCGACTATGAAACACGCAGCACGGGCTTCTCCGCCGATGGCAACAGCCGCATCCTGATTCTCGAAGACACCAATGGCGACGGGAAGTTCGACACGCGCCAGGTCTTCCTCGATGGCATTCCCTTTCCTTCGGCCATTGCGGTGGGCTTTGAAGGACTGTGGCTCGGCGCGCCGCCGAATCTGCTCTTCGTGCCGGACAAGAATCAGGACGACAAAGCCGATGGCCCTCTTGAAGTGCGGCTCACGGGCTGGGGCATTCAGGATCGTCATGAAGTGTTTAATAGCTTCAGTTGGGGACCCGATGGTTGGCTCTATGGTTGCCAGGGCTTTGCTACACGCTCGACAGTGGGCAAGCCTGCCGATGGCGGGAAAATCTTGCGCAAGGGCGATCCGTTCCCCGTCGAGATTCCGGTCAAGGATGGCCAATACATCGACGGCGGCGTTTGGCGGTATCATCCCACGAAGGATCGCTTCGAAGTCGTCGCGCACGGATTCAGCAATCCTTGGGGCCTCGATTTCGATGACCACGGCCAGCTCTTCATCACGGCGTGTGTCATCCCGCATCTCTGGCATGTGATCCCGAGCGGCATCTACCATCGCCAAGGCGGCAGCCACATCAATCCGTATGTCTATGATGACATCAAGACCATCGCCGATCACCGGCACCGCTCCGCGCATGGAGGCGCGCGGATCTATCTAGCCGATGAGTTTCCGCAAGAATACCGCGACCGCATCATCATGGCGAATCTCCACGAGCACGACGTGATCACCGATATCTTGGAGCCGAACGGATCGGGCTTCATTGGTCATCATGGCAATGAACCGCTCTTCGCCAACGACAATGCCTGGGTAGGTTTCAGCATGGAGCTCGGTCCCGATGGTGCCGCCTATGTGCTCGATTGGCATGACACCGAAATTTGCGGCAATGCCATTCACGACAAAGACACCGGCCGCATCTACCGCCTCGCGCCCAAGGATCTTCCTGGGAAGACCGGAATCAATCTCGCCGCACAGTCCGATCTCGAACTCGTCGGTCTGCTGACGCACCGCAACGATTGGTATAGCCGTCGTGCTCGCGTGTTGCTGCAACAACGCGCCGCCGCGGGTCATCTCGATGCCTCAGTGCCTGCAAAGCTGTGGGAACTCTTCACGCAAGCCAAGACCTCAGCGCATCAGCTTCGCGCACTCTGGGCTTTGCACATTACGGGGAATCTTCCGGCGGATCGTTTGCTGCCGCTGCTCGATCACGCCGAACCATATGTCCGCAGCTGGGCCATTCAGTTGCTGGGCGAAGATCGCGCTTACAGCCCCGCGGCTTTGGAGAAGCTTGCCGCGATGGCGGAGAAGGATAGCTCGCCGATCGTGCGGCTTTACTTGGCGTCGGCGCTTCAGCGCATGCCGTTGGCGGACCGTTGGCCCATCGCGTAAAACCTCGTTGTGCATGCAGAGGACAATGCGGATCATAACTTGCCCAAGATGATTTGGTTCGGCATTGAGCCGCTGGTGGAATCCGATGCCTCGCGGGCGATGGCGCTTGCCACTCACAGCAAGATCCCGGTGCTCGCGCAATATATCGCCCGGCGCGCCATCGCGGCCAAACAGCTCGAGCCCGTGGCTGCCACGCTGCTGAGCGATACCGATCTCGCCCTGCGTCTCCAGCTTCTGGAAGGCGTGCGTGATGGCCTCAAATCGCTGGGCCGCAATGTGGTCACAAAGCCAAAGAACTGGGACGAAGCCTTTGCCGCGCTCGATGCGACCAAGGATGCGAAGCTCACCGACTTCACCGCGCAGATCGGCCAGCTCTTCGGCGATGCCAAGGCCGCCGAAGCCCAGCTTGCCGTGCTCAAGGACAAGGCAGCACCCATTGAGCGTCGCCGACAAATCCTGACCGCCTTTGCCCGCGATGCGTATGCCGCCGCGCTGCCTATAGTGTTGTCGTTG
>Ga0247831_1004474_pt1 | contig 18604 bp, 15 predicted proteins | sample LaCruzMarch2015__9_FD_192406 | JGI IMG/M metagenome (GOLD analysis project Ga0247831, IMG submission 192406) | Freshwater microbial communities from meromictic Lake La Cruz, Castile-La Mancha, Spain - LaCruzMarch2015_1m | ecosystem: Environmental > Aquatic > Freshwater > Lake | place: Spain... | reverse complement strand
ATGGTGATGCGCCATGTCAGTTAACCAAAGACTTTGTGTTTGAGGGTGGAAGCCGCCGAGGAACGTTAAAATCGCTGTCCCGGTGCCTTCTGATGTCCCAAAAAGATGTGACACGCTATCTGGATTTTCCGCATATGCAGCCCAATTACCAGTAAAAAACGGAGTTAATCCTGCCGGGTGAGGTAATACTGTTAAAAAATTATCCCAACCAACATGTTGTCCACGAGATTCTGGAATTGCGACGTGAACTAAATGGCCAGTCCACGCTAGTGAACTTACACCAAATAATCCAGCTAAATGGTGATTTAAACGTGATTCTGCGTTTTTAAACCAAGAAAGCGCTGGTTGAAAAGCTGGTTGTAAATGTAACCAACCGGCAAAAAGGAACACTGCTGCAAGCAGTAATAAGAAAACTGATCCAGTGTATAATTCTTGATTTGTGCGCAGACCAATTGTGTACCACCATTGATACACACCAGACGTTGAAATATTTACTGGCCCAGGCGCGCCGCCACGTGTAAATGCTTCAACAGCAGGTTGACCGAAATGTGGGTCCCAAATTGCATGAGCAATCGGACGAATATGAAGTGGGTCTTTTACCCATTGTTCAAAGTTGCCTTGCCATGCAACATGGAATAAGTTTCCAGAAGTCCAAAGAAAAATAATAGCCAATTGACCAAAATGAGACGCAAAGATCTTTTGATACAGTCGTTCTTCAGTCATGCCATCATGACTTTCAAAATCATGAGCAGTTGCAATCCCGAACCAAATTCGACGAGTAGTAGGATCTTGTGCTAAGGCTTGGCTAAATTTTGGAAATTTTGTTGCCATTTTGAATTCTCCTTAACGATAGTAAGTGTTTAACACTTTATGACTTGGTCCAAAATCGACATGTCGATTTTGGAAGACAAAAAAGTTGGGATTTGTGCTAAAACTGTGGTTTTTGCACCAGCTCGAACTCAAATGTTTTTTGCCAAGTTAATCCCAAAATGAATTTTGGGGATGTTTTCCAAAAATGCATTTTTGGACGTCATCAATGAAATTTAGCAAAAAGAATTTTTGCTTAAAAAAGAAAACCAGTTCTAGGCTTTTGTCTGCACTTCCAAAAATGTCTTTTTGGAAAGGCCAAGACAAAAAACGTGACTGTGTTTTTTATCAAGAACAATCCTCCCAAAACGGTTTTTGGGAAGCCAAAACCATTGGTTTTGGCAAAGAAACCGTTTATTTAGAACTGGGGACCCAATAAAGTAGGAAAAAGTAAAAAATCTTCTTCCTCCAAAATTGGTCAATTTTGGAACAGCTACTCCTTTTGAAAATGGTTTTTTTGCACCATCTTCTTTTGGGAACTGCTTCGGGTGACAAAAACATAAATATGTTTTCCCAAAAATACAATTTTTGAGAAATCGTCGATTTTTTTAGCCAACAGCTAAAATACGAGCTAAGAAGAATGACCAAGTAGTAGCAATACCACCTAACAAATAATGAGCTACCCCTACTGCACGACCTTGAGTGATACTTAAGGCACGTGGTTGAATAGCAGGTGCTACTTTAAGTTTGTTGTGAGCCCATACAATTGATTCAATTAATTCTTGCCAATAGCCACGACCACTAAATAAGAACATTAAACTAAACGCCCAAACGAAGTGAGCGCCCAAGAAAATTAAACCATAAGCAGATAAAGCTGAACCATATGATTGAATAACTTGTGAAGATTGTGCCCATAAGAAATCACGTAACCAACCATTGATAGTGTTTGCACTTTGTGCAAAATTACCACCAGTAATGTGAGAAACACCGTTTGCGCTTACTGTTCCCCAAACATCTGATTGCATTTTCCAACTGAAGTGGAAAATTACGATTGAAATTGAGTTATACATCCAGAAAAGGCCTAAGAATACATGATCCCAAGCAGAAACTTGACAAGTACCACCACGACCTGGACCATCACACGGGAATCTAAAACCTAAATTTGCTTTATCTGGAATTAGACGCGAACTACGAGCGTATAACACACCTTTTAAAAGAATAAGAACAGTTACATGAATTGTGAAAGCATGAATATGATGCACAAGGAAATCTGCTGTTCCTAAAGAAATTGGCATCATTGCGACTTTACCGCCAACGGCAACAACATCGCCACCCCAACTTGGACTTGTACTGGCTAGAGCATTTGGTGCTGTAAAGCCTGGAGCTAAGAAGTGAGTGTTTTGAACCCATTGTGCAAAAATCGGCTGTAATTGAATCGCAGTGTCAGAGAACATATCTTGTGGACGACCTAAAGCGCTCATCGTATCATTATGGATGTATAAACCAAAGCTATGGAAACCTAAGAAAATACATACCCAGTTTAAATGAGAAATCATAGCATCTCGGTGACGAAGAACACGATCAAGAAGATTGTTATAGTTATTTGTAGGATCGTAATCACGAACCATAAAAATACCGGCGTGAGCACCTGCACCAACAATACAAAAACCACCAATCCACATATGATGTGTGAACAGTGAAAGTTGTGTACCATAATCTGTAGCTAAGTACGGATATGGAGGCATTGCATACATGTGATGAGCAACAATAATTGATAGTGAACCAAAAAGAGCTAAGTTAATCGCTAATTGCGCATGCCATGAAGTAGTTAAAATCTCATAAAGACCTTTATGACCTTCACCAGTAAATGGACCTTTATGTGCTTCAAGGATTTCTTTTAAGCTATGACCGATACCCCAATTTGTTCGGTATTGATGACCCGCAACTAAAAATAACACAGCAATCGCTAGGTGATGGTGAACAGTATCAGTTAACCATAAGCCACCTGTTACTGGATTTAATCCACCTTGGAAAGTAAGGAAATCACTATATTGAGCCCAATCAAGAGTAAAAAATGGCGTTAATCCTTTTGCAAAACTTGGATACAGTTGTGCCATTAGTTCTGGGTTGAGAGTAAACTCGTGCGGAAGAGGAATTTCTTTTGGATCTACACCTGCATCAAGCAGTTTATTGATTGGTAAAGACACGTGAATTTGGTGACCAGCCCAAGCTAAACTGCCAAGTCCTAGAAGACCTGCTAAATGGTGATTAAGCATGGATTCAACGTTTTGGAACCATTCTAATTTTGGTGCAGCTTTATGGTAATGAAACCAACCAGCAAAAAACATTGCTGCAGCCATTACAAGACCACCAATTGCAGTTGTGTAAAGTTGTAATTCACTAGTAATTCCAGCAGCACGCCAAAGTTGGAAAAACCCTGATGTAATCTGAAGACCCTGGAAACCACCACCAACATCTGCATTTAAGATTTCTTGACCTACAATAGGCCAAACGACTTGTGCACTTGGTTTAATATGTGTTGGATCTGTTAACCACGCTTCATAGTTTGAGAAACGTGCACCGTGGAAATACATCCCACTTAACCAAATAAAGATAATACCTAGCTGACCAAAGTGTGCGCTAAAGACTTTTCTTGAAATTTCTTCAAGATCACTTGTTTGCGTGTCAAAATCATGTGCGTCAGCATGTAAATTCCAAATCCACGTTGTTGTAGTTGGACCTTTTGAAAGAGTTCGTGAAAAATGACCTGGTTTAGCCCATTTTTCAAAATTCGTAGCAACCGGGTTGCGATCAACTACAATTTTGACTTTTTTCGCTTCACGTTCTGGAGGACTGATAGTCATGGCGAAAAATTCTCCTTATTTGAATTAACGACATTGCAACTTTTCTGAAAAGTAAAAAAAGATAACTGTACCAATTTTTTTACTGTTGGTCTGCCCATCAAAAAACATTTTTTGATGGGCGGAAAGAAAAGATTGCAATGACAAAATTTTTGATCTTGTTACAAAAATTTACAAGATCAAAAGACTTGACGAAGGAAATTCCCTACACCAAAAACCTATTTAGTAGAAAAAAATATTTTTTTAACCAATTTAAATTAAACCTTCTTCCCTTTTGGTAATTTTAAAAATACATTTTTAAAATTACCGGACGAAATGGGTCCATTTTGCTGCTTTCCGCTACTAGTTCTATTAGCGGAACAAAAAGACCAAATTCATTTTTTGACAAGTTTTGGTAAACTTAAATCGATTAGTAAATTTGCTTTACTACATATGGTTTTGGAAATGGGTTTCACCCGCGTGTATCTTTTGTTTCTGTTGAAAAAAAAATATCAACTTGAGAGTTTCTATTTAGAATTCCATAGATTTTATGCGCATAAAGGGTTACTTACTATATTCAACCCCTCCTGAAAAATTGACAAAAATAATGTGTTCCATTTTTATTTTCCAAGCTAAATTTTAATACAATAATTCACCAAAATTTATTTAGGTTCCGGTGCGTAGCTCTTGAATTTACAATTCAAGGCTCCTTTTGAATGTGATATTCAAGGGAAGGGGTTCCAAAATTGATTAATTTTGAAGGGGCCCAAAAACAGAAAACTTAAGCGCCGGCAGCTTCTTTTGCTGCAAACATAATCTCAAGGGTAATTTGATTAAGATCTTGTTCACGTGCAAATTTTTCAGTATTGCGTTTAATTTTTCCACGAACAAAACCCGGAATTCTCTGTAATTCCGCTAAAGCATCCGGTGTCCATACTAAATCTGAATCTGTTGATAAAGATTTTGTAATCACTTCTTTGGTATCATGGCCACCAAAAATTTCAAGAAGGTGATCTTCCATTCCGAGAGTAAAAGAATTATAAACTAAATCAGAAATTTGATTGGTTCCCTCATAGCCTAAAAAAGGGCGGAAACCTAATGGAAAATTTTGAATGTGCACTGGCGCAGAAATAACACCACAAGGGATGTCTAAACGTTTTCCTATATGACGTTCCATTTGTGTTCCAAAAATGGCCGCCGGCTCAATTCGAGCAATCATATCTGCGACTTGCGTGTGATCATCTGTTATTAAAACTTCATCACAAAAACCATCTACTTGTTCTCGAAACCAATCTGCATCCTGCTTACAATAAGTTCCACTGCACGACACGCGAATACCCATTTCGCGAGCCAAAATTTTGGTCATACTTGCCGCATGAGTTGCATCGCCAAAAACAACCGCTTTTTTACCGGTTAAATTTTGACAATCAATAGATCGAGAAAACCATGCTGCTTGTGAAATAAAGCGGGTTTGGGTATCGATATATCTCTCAAAATTAAAATCATAGGAAGAATCTCTATTCTGAACAATGTTCACAATTTCGCGAATACAATTTTCGGTGTCAAGTAAACCCATTGGGGTAATTGCAACATATGGCATATCAAATTCTGTTTGCAAATAGTTAGCTGCCATTAGCCCTACCTCACGATACGGAATTAAATTAAACCAAGCGTTTGGTAAATTTTTAATGTTTGTAACAGAACCACCTTCAGGAAGAATTTCATTAATGCTTATTCCTAAATCAGTTAAAAGTCGTTTTAATTCACGACAGTCATGTTGGTTATGAAAGCCAAGAGTGAAAATCCCAAGAATATTTGCGGACGGTTTTTCTGTCTTTTTAACCACCAAGTTCTCTTTTAATCGTGCTTTTTCCAAATAAAAACGAATGATTTGCTCAAGTGTCCGATCTGCGGCTTGTAGTTCATTCACCCGATAGTGATTAACATCAGCTAACAGAACATCTGATTTCGAATCTAACCCCGCTCGATTCACAAAATTCTGTAAATCTTCCTGTAAAATACTTGAAGTGCATGTGGGAGTCAGAATAATTAAATCTGGGTTTTCTTCTTTATCTTTCCGGGTTATATTTTCAACAACTTTTTCTTGTGATCCTCTTGCTAAAACATGACGATCTACAATACTAGCCGTAACTGGAGTAAAATCTCTTTCACGCTCTAACATAGAACGCATGACATTAAAGTAGTCATCACCTAACGGAGCATGCATAATTGCATGAACATTTTTAAATGAACTGGCAACTCGTAGAGTTCCGATGTGCGCTGGGCCGGCGTACATCCAATATGCTAATTTCATATTTTATTCTCCCATTCTTAGTACCTTATTTTTTAGTTTAATCTTTGACTTAATTGCAGAGAAAAAAACTGTTTTCTGTCTAGTCACTTGTAAGACCTTGATTTTTAAAAGGTTATATTTAGTGTATCACTAGAAACAAAAATAAAATTAAAAATAAACCTAAAAAAATTTTTATTTTATTTTTGTTAAAAAGGGAGGGGTAAAAACTTACCCTTTCAGGTTCCAAAATTCGTGAATTTTGGAAAGACTAATTAAAATAAAATCCGGTTTCAGTCGTTATTTTTTTTCCAAAAATATCTTTTTGTTTGAGCCGATATCAAAAGAAACTATTTAAAAAACTAGCCAAAACGTTGTTTAGTTAGCATAATAGAACTAAGAAAAAACACGTCAAAAATGGTATACAATATACCAAAAAACAAAAAGAAATGAGACAACGTCCAAAACATCAGTTACCAGAACCAAAACGACTAATCATTAGTTTTGGTCAAGGGGATGGTGTCATCTTTTTGTGAATTGATAAACTATTTTGGAGGATTCCCGTGTTATTATTAGCAAAATTACCGGAAGCCTACGCTCCGTTTGATCCTATTGTAGATGTATTACCGGTTATCCCAGTACTTTTCTTGTTATTAGCTCTTGTGTGGCAAGCATCAGTAAGTTTCCGTTAAATTTCTCAAGAGAAATTTATCTTAGAACCTGTACTCCTTCCAAAATTCATAAATTTTGGTAAGACGCCCAAAAATGCACTGCATTTTTGGAAGACTGGCAAAACCACGGTTTTGCCACCCCACTAGAATTAATATTTTAGTTCACGTGAATTCCTTTCCCAAAAATTTTTCGTTTTGGGGGCAACTTGAGTCTTTCATTTTTGGGGATGATAAGAGTACAGTGACCATGACAAAACTCAGTAAACAAACTGCGACACGAAAAAAACCATGAATCTAGAAATTGTTTTACAATTGACCGCTTTACTCTTTATTGTTGCTGCTGGACCGCTTGTGATTGTGTTACTTTCCACTCGTGGAGGAAACCTCTAATTTCAGCAATTGAAAAAACAGACTTTGACCGACAATATGTATTTATGGTAAAGTCGCCAATTATTCACTCTTTTTATGCCTATCGCTGATTATCAAGTCTTTATTGCATTATTTTTAGCATTGGCTACTGGTATCTTTGCTGTACGCCTTGGAGTAGCACTGTATAAATAAATAATATCAAGTCATTTCGGTATGAATTCCTATTGATTCCGAAATGACTTCTTCCCTTTCCTTAAATGCATTTGCGGATCATGCATTTTGGGACAATAAGTATTCTTGACAGTTAGAAAGTTTTTATGTAAAACTAGAGGTAGAAAAACTATCAATGGGGTGTGGCCAAGTGGTAAGGCTGCGGGTTTTGGTCCCGCCATTCGGAGGTTCGAATCCTTCCACCCCAGAAAAAGAAAAACGTACTGATTCGTTTCTAAAAAATGAAACATTTATCCTGTAACTTCAAAGCTTTTTAAAATTATTTGAAATTTAAAAAAATTAATAAAATCAAAAAAATGAAAATTAAAACCCAAGTGAGTAAACTTAAAAACTGCTTGGCCTTACTGTAATTTGTAAAAAAACCAGTATCTAATAACTTACGTAACACTATGTTTTCGGTTGGTGTTTGCGGCACAATTAACAAAATAATACTAAGAGCAATCACAAGTTCAATAAAATGTAACATAAATTTAGACTATTTAGTGGTGACAAAAACAATATTTTTGTCTTTCCAAAATTATAAAATTTTGGAACAGGCAGTACTTTTTTTCTCTATTGAACCAATAGCTTATCATTCTCTAAAAGTTTTGGTAAAATTAGGGTGACCTACTAAAGTCAAGCCGGGATAGCTCAGTTGGTAGAGCAGAGGACTGAAAATCCTCGTGTCACCAGTTCAAGTCTGGTTCCTGGCAAAAGTTAAAAATTTTAAAAGAGTTTTAGAACCATAAGTCTCAATCAATCATTTATTTCCTTAAAATAGAAAGCAATTGGTCTTGAAAAAAATAAGTTCTTTTACTTTTTGATTGTATCATGAACAATTACACGATATTTTTTTATTTACTTTTCGAAAATTTGGGTTTTCGAAAAGTAAATAAAAAAATACCCCCCCCAGTTTAGTGTTAAAAAATGAAAAAATTTATAGACTTTACAAGAAAAAAAATGGAAGGTTTGAAAACAAAAACTCCTATTTTAGCTGCTATTTCCGGTGGTCAAGATTCTTGTGTAACTTTTGTTCTCTGCCTCCATATAGAAAAACTCGCTACTCTAGAAGTTATTTATTGTAATCACTTTTGGCAACCAAAAAATTTTTTTTCATCTGATTTAATTTTTAAACTGAGCTTTTTATTTGATGTTCCTTATACTCTGATTTTACCAAAAAATGGAGTTTTGGGTGAAAATAGGTCACGAGAGTGGCGTAAGAAAAGTTTTTACCGTCTTTCACACCTGGAAAAAATATTATTTACTATTACCGGGCACACCAGAACAGATTCTTTTGAGAAAAACCTTAGTCACCTTTTTCGTGGAACAAGCCCAAAAGGGCTAGCAGAGTCAACTTTGCTTATTCCTAAAAAACCAACTTGTCTTTTTTTTTCAACTCAAATTTTGAAACCAACAGTTTTCCCTTTTAAACAAAATATCGAAGAAGCGAAAATTTCCCAAAAAGAAAAAAATACGCTTTATTCAAAAAAAAACAGAAGTCAACTGAAGGCTACAAAACTACAAAATCAATTTCTTTTTTCGAAACCCAGAAACACCGAAAAAAAATTTCTTTTTAATACAAGGGGGTTCAAAAAAGACCACCATAAAAAGATTACTTATTTCTTTGAAAAAATTCTTTCATCTTCTTTTTGCGTTTCCGGGGAACGGTACACAATGCAACTAAACTGTCTTAAACCACTTGAAAATATAGGACGTTCTACCGTTTCCAAATTTCTATGTTTGTACAAGTTTCCGGTGATCACTGATGTTACAAATTTTTCATCAAATTTTTCAAGAAATAAAATTCGACATAATGTTGGTCCTTTTATTCAATCTTTTCTAAAAAAAAAGACCGATTACAGAGTTACGCAGTTTTTTAAAACCTTAAACCACGAGCACTATGAAATACAGAACGAACTGTTTTCTCTTTATTGTCTCGCATTACTAGCGAAATATGAATTCACTGAAAAAACTAAAACACCAAATAAATGGTGTTTACAACCTTTTTTATCAGACATGCTGCCCAAATTTGTGGGAATTGGTTTGAAAAAGTCACTGCTACATAAATTCTTTGCAGACTACAAAGATATCGAGTTGAGTTTTTTACAAATTTGTACTTTACGGTTTTTTACCTGCGGAAGCGATTAAAAAAAAATTTATTTGGGTTACCCGGGACTCGAACCCGGAACAAATCGGTTAAAAGCCGAGTACTCTACCATTGAGTTAGCAACCCATATAATTTTATCTTTGATTTTTTTTGCGTTTATCTGCTCACTCTAGTATAGCAAACTGAAAGTAACTACTCAATAACCTTTTTAAAAAAATTACTTGGTATTTATAAAAACAAGCAAAAATTGATTTTTTTTTAAATCATACACTAATTTGCTTTCACTAAATCCTAAAAAGATCAGAAAACTAACTGTTACCAAAAACCCTGTTTTTGGTAACAGTTGGAAAAAGAAAATTTTCTTAAACAACAAAAGAATTAAGAATTCCTACTAAAAAAACAAGTAAGAACCAAATACCGATTCCTGAAAAAACTGTACCTTTATTTCCCGCCCAGCCGTCTGGTGTTGCTAAAACAACAGGTACACCAACAACTAGAAGAAATGATACAACAATGAACGCAAATAAAGCTAATTGAAAGATTAAAAGCATAGCTTTGATTCCCTTTAAACGGTCTATTTTTACTAGAGTGTTTCTCGTTCTTTCTGACAAAACCTCAAAGACATAAACCCTTAAATAAAAAAACTTTATTTAAGATTTGTCCGCTGTTTTTATGACCAGACTTCCGCTCCCAAAATCTATTTTACGAAAAAAAGTCTTCAAAAAAGAATAAAAAACATTGTATATACTTTTTAGTATACATTATAAAGCAAAGAAAGCCTCACGTTTTTCAATTTGTTCGCGGCTAGCGAAAGTAGGGAAAGTCAATAAAAATCGATAAAAAAAGAGAACGGGAGCGTTTTGTGTTCTTAGAATAAGAAATACTTCTTTTTAGGCAAAAAGTCCTTTTGTTTTAGGAACATTCGCTTTATAATAAAATTAAGCGGATATTGCATAGTGGTAGTGCCCTTGCCTTCCAAGCAAGAGGTGCGGGTTCGATTCCCGCTATCCGCTCCAGAGAAAAACTTAAGAAAAAACAAAAGCGAGTTTTCCCACACTGAATTTTGGAACCTCATAGGCTCAAATGGTCTTTGGGTTAATAAAAAAGAAATTTATCAATAAGTTTTTTTCACGTCGGGCGGACGTAGCCAAGTGGTCAAGGCAGTGGATTGTGACTCCACTATTCGCGGGTTCAACCCCCGTCGTTCGCCGATTTTAACAGCCTTTTCTAGCCTTTAATAAAATTATGATTTGGTTTTACGTTTAATTTGTAACAATAAAAAATTGCCGCTGATCGGAATTGAACCGATAAGACGCAAGGCCGGAGCTTTTTGAAAGCTCTGTGTTTACCAATTTCACCACAGCGGCTCTTTCCCTAAAATGAATTTTGGGGCCTGCTTCCCTCAGTATACTGATTCTTTTTTCAAAAGTAAAGAAGATATTAAATTTATTTTTAGAATATGATCTTAAAAAAACTATATATTTTCAAAACAAAAATTGCCGAAAACATCATTTGCGGAAAGGAATACCCCCCCTATAATAATTTTATAAACAATTTGCACTGATCGGAATTAAACCGATACAGTGTGAAAAAAAATTCTTTAAAAGATAATATATCTTTTTCAAGAGTATCTTGACATTATAACGATGAACCTAAACCTACATAGGAACCATAGAAAAAGATACCGAGTAAAGCAACAGCGGCTGTTCCGGCAACAGTTCCAACGAGCCATAATGGGATACGACCAGTTGTACCAGTATTAGACATAGTGAAATCTCCTGATGTTTTTGAAATGAAATTTCTTGTGACAACAAAGTTATTCAAGATTCTTAGAAAAACAGTGATTTGTCGACTTTGTTGTCTGACCCTGTTCCAAAATTGAACGATTTTGTTCAATTTTGGAAAGACAAAAACAATGTTTTTGTTACCATTAAAAGTTTGGGTACAGTCAATATAAGTGCTACTCACGTGTTAGTTAAAAATATAACTTGAGAATAAAACTGCTAACACAAAAATTAATAAAAGTCCCCAGTATAAACTGGTACGATTTAATTCTACACTTTGTTTATTGGGATTTGGTTTAGCCATAATAATCTAACCTTGCTCTTAACGTTGAATGAATTGCATAGCTGTAATAGCGCCTAAAAAGAACACTGTAGGTACAGCTAATGCATGCACAGCAAGCCAACGCACGGTAAAAATTGGATAAGTATACGATTTTCTTGCAGTCATGGTCTTTTCTATGAATTTTAAGAGAGGCACTCTTGAATGGAACATTCAAGAGTAACCTCAAACTACATAACCAAAACACTACGATTTTCTCTCGCGTTTTGGTACCGATACAGTGACAAAAAAAATTTGTCAATGGTTGAATTAGTTCACTTCAGATAATTTTTTCACCTGCTCTAAAGCATTAAAACGATCCGTAATAAGCGGAGTTTCTTGTCGATCTTCAGTAAAATACTCGTTTGGTCTTGGACTTCCGAAGACGTCATAAGCAAGACCAGTACTCACAAATAACCAACCTGCAATAAATAACGATGGAATTGTAATACTGTGAATAACCCAGTAACGAATACTTGTTAAAATATCAGAAAAAGGGCGTTCTCCTGTAGCACCAGACATGCTTAACACTCCTTACTAAATTTAAGTTTTTTTACAAAATCTTCTTCATCTAGTGAAGCTCTTAGTACCTAAAAAAGAATTTTAGGCCCTCCCAAAATTCGTGGATTTTGGGAAGATTCCCAAAAATACGTTTTTGGAGGCCTTCGATAACCTATGTTTTCGAAGACTACCTAGATGAAGAGGTTTTTAAGAACCTTTTCTTGTGTTTCTTTTTTTAGTATACCGAGTTCCGACTCTCACATCAAGGCTTCTAAGTTGTTTTTCGATGCAGGTTTTCAAAATCGATCCAACGGGGCATTGGTTTTCTTGAACGTGGACCCCAAGCTGATTCGAGAATTTCTACGTGTTTGGTCTTTTGATGAAGCTCTGTGATATCATTTTGATCTAGTTCTGGAGCAGAAATGTTGTATTCAAAATCTTTAAATAGACTTTCAATCTCTGGTTGTCGTAGAATCTCATTGTACAATAATTCAACTACAATTCTATCTAAGAGCTCCCGATTTTGATTTAGAATCACGAGCGCTTTATTTAGACTTTGTAATACCAGAGAATGAACGGGATAATCTCGAGTCAGTTTTGTAACATCATTCCACGGAAATGTTGTGTGTTTTTCCTTTGTAGAACTGTTTGCTCCCTCTCTATTTTCGGGAAGAGATTGTTGTACTTTTTTAAGCGGCTCTTTTTGAGCCTTTCTTTTAGCAATGTTAGCAAAAGCTAATTTTACATTTTTTAAACCACTCGAGCTGTGATAAAACTCATCTGGCGGTAACCATTCTGGATTTCGTTCACTTTGTTCAGGATTTGATAAATAAAACCGAGACCAATTGGTAAAATTTTTCTCGACAAATTCTAATTCAGATGAAATCTCTTGTTGCCACCATGGAATTGCATAATACATTTGCGGATTCGAGTTGGCTATGCTACTATCTTTGTTTGAACTTAAAGAACTCGTTTGTGCCTCTAATGCTTGATGCATTGGTGGTGTTTGAATGGTTTCCAGATATTGATTATAAAAGTCTAATTTTTCGAGATTTTCACGAAACTCACGTGAGTTAATATTTGATGGAAGACTTATTGTTTTTTGGATTTGGCTCTTTTTTGAAAAAAAAGCCCATTTTTCAAGCATTGAATAAATTAATTTTTGACCGAAAAGCAAATCTTCAAGACCAAGTGTTGAAATTTGAGACGACTTACTGGATGAAAAATTATCTACAAACAAAAACTCAGCTGCTTTTCCTGCATAACAACCAACTAATCGGTCATTAATTTCACCAACTTTAGCAAATTGAAACACAGAGTTTTGTAAATTTGTTGTTATCTGTACTGACCTAATAGTTGGTCGACGTGGCCAGAGAGATGCCACAATACTTTTTGGGTGTGTTTTTAGAAGATAACTTAAAACAATTTTACCAGCTTGATAATAAGCTAAACGTAAAATTGACATTTTAGATGGAATTGTTAATGAGCGTGAATTTCTGTTCCCAAAATGAATTTTGGGAGAAGATGGCGTTTTTGTTTTTATAATTGTGTATTTCTCACTTTCCGATGTGGTAAGACGATTAATACCATGTTCAATCGTCTCAATAGTATGAGTACTTTGGTTTAAAATGGCTTTAATGGTTGACTCATTCATCAATGTAGCTAAATCCGCAGCTGTGAAGCCAGCAGTACGCTCGCCTAAGTAATTCCATGGAATATTTCCTTTATAGCCGAGACTCTGACCATAAAATTGTAAAATATCAACACGCTTTTGCTGTCCTGGAAGACCTACTTGTAAAATTTTGTCAAAACGACCCGGTCTGAGCAGTGCGGGATCAAGGACCTCGGGACGATTTGTAGCGCCAATTACAACTACACCATCACGCCCTTGAATGCCATCTAATTCAATTAAAAATTGTGTTAACAGACTTAATTGATCTTGTTGAGAATGGGGCTGATTTGAATTTTCTCGGTCTTTCTCTGTATCCTCGTTTTCTTGAGATGACCTCATAATTTCAAGAGGAGATTTTGGTGTTGCGTTTTGAAAAGAGGTTAAAGATTCTAAAAGTTCATCAGGTCCCATTGGATTCTGCACAACACCAGTCCGTTTTTGAGCTAACGTATCAATTTCATCAATAAATACAATGCAAGGAGCTACTTGTCTTGCTTCTTGAAAGACCATTTCTAATTTCAGAGCACCGGATTCTCCAGGTTCAATTAATGAACTACCTGAAAGCACAACAACCGGAACTCTAGCTTCTCCGGCGAGAGCTTGAACTAAAAGGGTTTTCCCTGTACCAGGGGGTCCTGTTAATAAAATACCGCGTGGCACTGTTTTGCTGAGAGTAAATTCCCGCGCAGAATTTCGCAGAAACCAAACAACTTCAGAAATCTCTGGCAAAAGTTTTTTGATTCCAACAATATCGCTAAAATTTTTTGGACTTTCGCTAATAACGCGAAATCCTTTTTCACGTTGACCCATCAGAATTTCAATTTCTTGTTTTAAGGAATCATCTAAAATTCCTAAAGACGAAACTAAATCCAATAAATATCCTAAAAGTTCTCGCCCATAATTATCAGCTAAACTTTTTAATACCTGAAAAATAAGAACAGCAAAACTCAATTGAGTCACAACTAACCATGATCTTGAACTGAGTGGTTCCCAATTGTTAGCCAAAACTGAAGTCGAGCTTTTTGCTTTGGAAAATAGAGATGCTAGTTTTCTATAACTACCAGAAGATTTTTTTGCAAGAATGCCAGTTTCTCGAAAGAAGTCTGCCGAAAAATTATAGTCTGGAGTTGACGTTACACCAAGGTCAAAAATCGGCGAGTATCCTACAAAATTATCTAAACCCAAAGGTGGGTTTGTAAATTTTGGTTGTTGAATTTGAACTATCGGTAGAAAGTCATATCCAGGACTGGAATTATCTTTCTTTAATAAAAGAACATCCACCCCTTTTTTTAATACAGGTTTTCCTTTTTCCTCAACTGCAACGTGTAATAGTGAGTTATAAGGTTCAAAATTACTTTGTGGAGACAGTGCCACCGGGCCCCAGATAGGAGGGTTTTGGCTTTTAATATAATGTAGACGATACAAATAAGGGTTTTCAAAACTTGAGAAATCGGGGGGTTTTACATTCGTTAAAAATTCTGGCGAAGAATAAACCCCAAAAAAGTTGCCTCGTGTTTGAGTAAAAGGGTTCAAGGGAGAAATATAGTTATGAAACCAAGTACGAAGATTTTCTTCTCCATAAGTTTTCCAATCTAAATTTTTTTGTGAATCTAAAATAAGAGCTGGTCCAGTATAAAAAACTTTATTACGGTCTCTATTTCGAAATAAAACATCTTTTGTTTCAATTAAAAATGTGGGTAATTTCTTAACATCAAAAAAATAGGTTTTACTGGATGAGGAAACAGTGGATGTTTCCATTTTAATTTCTTCTGCAAGATTTTTACTAGAAAAAGATTTCGCCCCAACAGGAGAACATTTCTTAAAAGTATAAAACCAATGAAGATCCACATCTGTCATATCTGGGTAATTGTAGCCTGACATGAGTCGAAAGCCAGGTAAATCCTGGCAAAGTGTTTTTTTCTCCAAATCTTTTAAAATGTTTTCAACGACAAAGTTATCATCTGATTCGACTTTGTAGTTTAAAAGTATTTGTAAAAGGGTTGAATTTTCTTGATTTCGGGTTACATTTATATTTTTTTCGGGTGCGTCTTCCCCAAAATGCATTTTTGGGTAAGGAAAAGCAGATATATTTTTTTCAAGAAAAAGAGCCTGTAATTCAGAATTAAGTTGCTCAAGATTTTTATAAAAACAAAGTCGGTTTTTATAAAATTCATTGTTTAAAAACGAATTTTGTTGAGAAATGCCATTAACTTTCTTACCTGTGTTACCTGTGTTGTTCAAACTTTTAACTAAACTTAGCTTATTTGTCGTGGATAGTGATAAAAGTGGTTTTTTGCTGCAAAAAGAAGTTTCGCCTTTCCCAGCTTCGAAGGGTATAGCAAAGTTACTTTGAGATTTTTCTGCTTTAGAAAAAATGTCCAAAGGTTCAATCGAGTGTTTTTTCGGGATTTTTCTGATTCCTTTGAGATAAGATGGTAATTCATCTAGATTTCGAGCCAGTGTTTCAAATGAAGAAAGTTTCGATAAAAAATTCCCTGAAGGGAGCATATAAAAATCACATGAAACCCCAGTCAAATTTTTATTAATAAAAGATTGTGGTTTTTTTATTTTTGCAAGAAATGGGGGCTGTCCAAACAAAAATTTACTATGGTTCCCCAAATGCATTTTTTTCGCTACTGGTTCCATTGGTCCGCGAATCGTGGATTCGCGGAAAAGAAGAGAAGTTGATTTGTTTTTCTTATTTAATAAAGAGTCATTAAACAAAGCGGATTTGGATACATATTCAAAAGTTTCAAATTTTAGTTTTGGTCTAAAGCTTTTTAAAACCGGTAAATTTTTTTCAAAAAAAGGATTTGTATTCCCCAAATTAGATTTATCGGCAAGAAACTGAGAAAAACCTAAAGCAAACGGGAAAAAAGTAAGAATTGTTGCTAAATTAAGAGGTTTTAAATTTATTTTTTGTCTTGAATTTAAACGATGAGTTGAAACCCTTTTTTTAAGGGGAAACCCCTTGTTTTTGTTTTCTGCCGAAGTTAAATTAACTTCTTCGATCGTGTTTTTTAAATCTTTTTCTATACGCATATCTATAATTTAATGAAGACTGTAAAGTGGAATTTCGATAATGAAAGTGCTAAAAAAAAGTTTCCCTAGTAAATGCAACGGAACCTTAAACACTGACAACAATTTATTTCTTTCAACAAAGGCGGTTTTGGAGTTCAAGATACGTACAAAAACAAGATTACAAATTATTTTTTTACACTTTATCTTTACTAATGTGACTGCTACATTGTTTTTGGTTCTGGTTCTAAAGTCTTTTTTTTATTATAATAATTTTTAAGTAGGGGTCGACTTCATGTTTTTTGGAAGATTGTAATTGTCTTTCCAAAATTAGAAAATTTTGGAACAGCGTGTAATGGTTGTGAATAAACCCTGCAGGGACGAAACAGAATAACGCCTTTTTAACTCAGTTGGTAGAGTATTTGCATGGTAAGCAAAAAGTCGCCGGTTCAAATCCGGTAAAAGGCTGAAAAATAACTGTTCGATACAAAGAATTGAGCTATATTTGACTTAAAAAATCTATGGAGTATGCCGTTTTCCTCAAACGCCTTTGCAATCGATTTAAAGGTCTTTTTCAAACTAGATCGTCCAAAAATGCATTTAGTCCGTAAATGCGTGCATTTGCGGAAAGGAACGATTTCTCTTGAATTGTAAATTCAAGAAACAGGCTTTTAGCAAAACTTTATGAGAAGAAGTTATGTTAATTCTTGCACCTTCTCAAGCTCTAAAAAGTTTTCAACAAAACTATTTGTTGGGTGATCGGAAAGTTCTTGAGCACTACCTATTTGTAAAATTTTTCCTTTTTCTAAAATCACAATTTCTTGAGCTAATTCCATTGCTTCTGAATGATCGTGAGTAACAAAAACAGTTGTCACAGAAATTTGATGATGTAATTCCCTTAACCAAGACCGAAGTTGTTTTCTTATTTTTGCGTCTAAAGCTGCAAAAGGTTCATCTAGTAGTAAAACTTTTGGCTCAACAGCCAATGCTCGAGCTAATGCTACTCTTTGTCTTTGACCCCCGGAGAGTTGATTTGGATAACAATCTCCAAATTTTTCTAATTGCATTAATTTTAATAATTCTTGGACTCTCGTTTTTTTAAAATTTGAGTCAATTTTTTTGACATCAAGCCCAAATGCAATGTTCTCAGAAACACTTAATTGGGGAAATAATGCGTAATTTTGAAACACAAAACCAATCTCTCGATCCTGGAGTTTCATATTTGTTGCATCTTGACCTTCTAACCAAATACGACCAGAATCTGGTTTTTCAAGTCCCGCTAAAACTCGTAACAATGTTGATTTTCCAGATCCTGAAGGACCTAATAAGCCAACCAATGAACCATTTTTAATTTCTAAATTTACTCTATCCAAAGCGTGAAAAGAACCAAAAGTTTTGGATATATTTTCAACTAAAATACTCATATTTTTTTCTTTGAGAAATTTTTTATAAAAAAAGAATGCTGAACCAAAATTCAGAAAAATTTTTGCAAGACTTCTTTTCCCTTGAATTTTTAATTCAAGAGGAGCCCTTCCTTTCCTTTACGGTAATTTTCAAAAGACATTTTGAAATTGAAAATTACCGGACTAAATGCACCAATTCGCCGATTATATGCAGTTTTGGACCATATATTTTACGATAACAATGATTTTATTTGATAATCTCTCTTTCCAGTGAGACTCTTTTAATGTAACACCAGAAAGGAAATATATTAAAAAATAGCTATTGATATACCGTACGAACCCGGAATTGTTTTGGTTCGTCATTTAGCCAATTCAGGCGAGTTTGTGTATCACACGCTAAATCAAATGTTTTAGATATGGTTTGAGTATTTATAAATTCAATACTATTCTTATCACCAGTGATAAGACTTAGTAATTCCTCAAATTCATCAATAAGGTGCATGTATTGAGGTTTTTTTGGAGATTGAGCGAAACGACGGAGTTGTTCTTCACGAATTTTTGTAATTGGCCCACGTTCACCGTACGGAACTTTTCCATGAACTTTTAGAGGTGC
>Ga0247831_1004463_pt1 | contig 18648 bp, 20 predicted proteins | sample LaCruzMarch2015__9_FD_192406 | JGI IMG/M metagenome (GOLD analysis project Ga0247831, IMG submission 192406) | Freshwater microbial communities from meromictic Lake La Cruz, Castile-La Mancha, Spain - LaCruzMarch2015_1m | ecosystem: Environmental > Aquatic > Freshwater > Lake | place: Spain... | reverse complement strand
TGATCGAGCGCTGCCTCGAGAGTGCATGCAACAATGGCGCTGCGGCTTGCGCCAGGCCAGTCACCGACACGCTCAAGCGGATCAACGACGAGGGCTTCATTGTCGAGTCGGTCGAACGTGACGGACTGTGGGCTGTCGAGACTCCGCAAATTTTCCGTGCCGAATTGCTACGTCATGCTTACGCCGAAGTCATCGCCACCGGCGGCCAGGTCCCGGACGAGACATCCGCGGTTCAAGCGGCCGGGGCCCCGGTAGCCCTGGTCGAGACTCCGGAATGGAATGGTAAGATCACTTACCCGGCGGACCTAGAACTGGCCCGCCTCGTTTTGCGCGGGCGCAAAGAGGACTGAGATCCTCATGGGCGGGAAGATTCTCACCGTTGGTCTGATTTGTTTCCTCTTAGGTGCCGCTGTGGCGATGCTTTCCGGGCCATGGTTGACTCCGCTGGCGGGCGACGATCTGCCCCCTTGCCCGTATCTTGAGAACCATAACTTCGCCGAGGTGCCCCCCTATGTCATCACCGCAATCGGTGCGTACGAAGCCATCCGGGAGACGCTGCTGCGCGAATCTTTGGAAGGAGTGGGAGATCAGTCAACCGTGATCGCCCGCGCTTTTGCCACGGAAGATCAACGCATTACCTCGCTGGCCAAGCGCCTCGCCGCCGAGCAGGACGTCGAGTCGGCGCGACGGGCTTTCCGGCGCCTGCATCGTTTGATGATGAAGCATGCCGACAAGTTGCCGGAGTCCTCTTGATTCCGGAGATCCAAGAGCGAGGAGTAAGACAGCGGATCGTTGTCCCAGTGGCTGGGCGAAGTGTGTTTGACCTTCCCGCGGAAGAGGAGATGGACGCTGACCGTGAAGGCTAGGATGTTGCGCGTGATCATGTGGGTCTTCGGCGTTGAGGTGGCCTTCATGTCCTACGTGTAGGGGTTGGCTTCTGCACCATCGGTGGAGTCGTGGGCAACGGCGGCGCGGGCGTGATTTTGGGAATGGATCGCACTCCTCCGGCCAAAGACGGCCCGATCGATCCCGTGGAATTCACCGCCGCGATGATCCGCAGGTTCTGGAGCGGGGGTCCGCGGCACGCTCATTCCTTTTTTCCAAGCAGCCAATTTTCGCTGGTGAGCCCGGGGCAAAGCTGACAAACAAAGATCGGAGTTCTTTTGGCAATGACCGACCCACCTTTAACCCTAGCCATTGCGGAATCTTTTCTGCAGCCGATGGGGCCCGTGGCGGCGGAGCAGTTGCGGCATCTCAAACTTGTCACCCTTCTGACGATGATCGCGGTGGTTCCCGTCCTGGTCGCCACGCCGTGGATTCTGTGGAGGTATCGTCGAAGCAAGCCGAGGGGCAAATATCGCCCGAACTGGGAGTCGAACCGGGTCCTTGAATCGTTGATGTGGGGTGTGCCGATTCTTGTCGTCACTTTGATGGGGGTCAGTCTTTGGAACATGACCTTTCGTCTCGACCCCTACAAGGAACTGGGCAAAGACCCGCTGCAAATCCATGTCATAGGACTCGATTGGAAATGGATCTTCATCTACCCGGACGAGGGAGTTGCGCTGGTGGACGAGTTGGTCGTGCCCGAGGGGCGTGCGGTCGAGTTGACCTTGACGACCGATACCGTGATGCAGAGCCTGCGGATTTCGGCGATTGTCGGTCAGATTTATGCCATGCCGGCCATGACCACGAAGTTGAACTTCCTTGCCGCCCGGCAGGGTGAGGCCACCGGGATGAATACGCAGTTCACGGGGAACGGATTCTGGAAGCAGAAATTCCAAGTTTTTTCGGTTTCCCAGGAGGAATACGAGGCCCGGATGAAGAAGGCACAAGCGAGCGACCTCGCGCTCACCGCCGACACATACGCCCTCCTGGCCGTGCAGGGCACTGCGGAAGAGGCCAAAAAATCCCTCCACATCAAGGACCGAAAAGGTCCGATTGAAATGGTCCTCGGGGACTCGAAAATTTTTCAACGCGTGCTGGCCCGCTACATGGTCGAGGACATGACTCCGGAAAGCCAGCCGGGCAGCCCCTCTTACGATCCCGCGAAATCCCCCCTTCCAGCCGCCCCGGAGAAACCCATGATGGATATGAAAATGTAAAATGTTCGAGGCGCTTTTTGGCAGACTGACATGGGACTCGATCATTCTCGTCCAAGAGTTTGAAGATCCCAATTTGAATACCTTCATCACCGCCGGTGCGGCGGCCATGCTGCCGGTGGGAGGGGCGTTGGTGGTTGCGCTTCTTTTTTGGATGAAGTGGTGGAAACCTCTTTTCGAATGGCTGACGAGTGTCGATCACAAGAAAATCGGCACGATGTATATCATCTTCGCGGTCATCATGTTGTTCCGCGGGGTGGTCGAGGGCATTTTGATGCGGGTCAACCAGGCGGTGGGCCTCAATGGCGGGTTTCTCTCGTCCGATCATTTCAACCAACTCTTCACGACCCACGGCACCAACATGATCTTTTTCGTGGCGATGCCGTTCCTGATCGGTCTGATCAATATCGTCGTCCCCTTGCAGATCGGTGCCAGGGACGTGGCCTTTCCGAAGCTCAATCAAATCAGCCTGGGTCTCACGGCGGTCGGCGGATTCCTCATCATGATCTCGTTGCTGGTCGGGGAGTTTTCGACGGGTGGGTGGACCGGGTATCCTTCGTTCACCGGTCGCTTGATCAATCCCGGAGTCGGCCCGGATTATTACATTCTGTCCATCGGGATTGCGGGCCTCGGCTCCACCCTCACCGGGGTCAACTTTGCGGTGACCATTTACAAGATGCGCACGGCGGGGATGAGTTTCATGAGGATGCCGCTGTTCACGTGGACGGCCCTCTGCACCTCCATCCTGCTGATCTTCGCCATGCCGCCACTCACCGCCTGCTGCCTCATGCTCGGGCTCGACCGCTACCTTGGCTTTCACTTTTTCACGAACGACATGGGCGGGAATTTGATGAACTACATCAACCTGTTTTGGATGTTCGGCCACCCGGAGGTTTACATCCTCATCCTTCCGGCCTTCGGGGTGATGTCGGAAATCGCGGCCACCTTTTCCGGGAAGCGTCTTTACGGCTACGTCGGGTTGGTGGCGGCGACGATGTGCATCGCGGTTCTTTCCTTCATGGTCTGGCTGCACCACTTCTTCACCATGGGGCAGTCGACCACGGTGAACGCCGCTTTTGGCATCGCGACGCTGCTGATTGCCATCCCGACGGGGGTGAAAATCTATGATTGGCTGGCGACTTTGTGGGGCGGGCGGGTCCGTTTTACCACGCCGATGCTCTACCTGTGCGGATTTTTCGTCCTCTTTGCCATCGGCGGTCTCAGCGGGGTGATCCTGGCCAACCCCACGCTGGACTACCAGTTGCACAACAGCCTTTTTCTGGTTGCCCATTTCCACAATGTGATCATTCCCGGAACTCTGTTTGGGGTTCTCGCGGGCATTTACTACTGGTTCCCGAAAATTTACGGGTTCCGGCTCCTCGACGGTTACAGCCGGATCACGGCCTTCCTCTGGGCGTTCGGCTTCATTCTGGCCTTCCTACCTCTCTACCAAGTCGGAATGATGGGAATGACCCGGCGGACGGTCGCCTACGAGAATCCGGCGCTGGTCCCCTGGATGGTGGTTTCGGGAATTGGCGCGCTCTTTCTGGGTCTCGCCTTCACTTTCGTGCTCCTGACTCTCTGGCGAAGCGTTGTGAACCGGAAGAAATTGATGGTTCCTTTTGGTGATCCTTGGGACGGGCGAACTCTCGAGTGGTGGACCCCGGCGCCGACTCCCGAATGGAATTTTGCGGTTCTGCCCAAGGTCGATGGCCGGGATGCCTTCACGGAGGCAAAGGCCAAGGGCACGGCCTACCAGCCGATCGAGAAATACGAAGACATCGAGATGCCCGCCAACACCTACTACGGCTTGATTATTGCGGCACTGGGCTCGGGGCTCGGCTTCGGCTTGGTCTGGTATATGTGGTGGTTGGCCATCATCTGCTTCCTGGGTTGCATCGTGACGGTCATCACTTACGCCTTTCTGCCGGAAAGAAAAAAAATCATTCCCGCCGCCGAGGTGCGCGAGATCGATGAAGCCTGGCGCCGGGCGGCCCGCGAAAGCCGGGGCGTCACGCGCGACGACGAGTGCAACGAGGCCAACCAAGGGCTGGCCCGTCCCGACATCATCACCAACCCATGAGTGCCCCGACCGGACAATCACTCCATCCCGGCCTGAATCTGGGCGAAGAGCACGGCGACGACCACCTCGAGGCGGAGACCTCCGTCTTCGGGTTCTGGGTTTTCATGATGAGCGATCTGGTGACGTTCGGGATGTTTTTTGCCGTCTTCGCCACCACCGTGCCTCTCGCGTGTTGCCCCGGCCCCAAGGAACTCTTCGACTTCGGCAGCATCGCCTGGCAAACCGCCTTTCTTCTCCTCTCGAGTGTGACCAGCGGAATGGCGGTCTTGACCATGAAGCAGGAACATGGCGGCCGAGGTGCCTGCACCAAAAAATTGGTGTTTTGGCTCCTGCTCACGGTCCTGCTCGGGTGCGGATTCCTTTATCGTGAGATTTCCGACTTCATCTCCATGGCCGCCGCCGGTGGACCGCCGACCCGCAGTGGCTACCTCTCCGCCTTGTGGTCCCTGGTCGGACTCCACGGTCTGCATGTGACCGGCGGAATCATTTGGTGTCTGGTCATTGTCGTCGGGGTCCTGGTTCGGGGGGTCGACCGCCGCTGGAAGTTGGCCCTGCTGCGCTGGGCGGTGTTCTGGCATTTTCTCGATGTCGTCTGGATCTTTATCTTCAGCTTCGTCTTCTTGGGAGGATTGCTCTGATGAAAAAATCCAAGGAACTTCACCACTACCTGACCGGCTTCGCCCTGGCGGCGGTTCTTACGATCATCCCCTTCACCCTCGTGGCGACGGTGGGAGGGGCGCGCAGCTATATCGTTCTCGTCTTCTGTGCCATCCTGCAAGTGATCGTCCATTTCCGCTTCTTCCTGCACCTCTCGTTCAGAGGCCAGCAGAAGGAAGATCTCCAACTGGTTTTGTTCACCGGTTTCATCCTGTTCCTCATGATTGGAGGAACCATCTGGGTCCTGGGCGATCTCTACACCCGAATGTAAGCCCGGCGTGGTGGCAGAGGGCTTCGCGGATCGATGGATCCCGTAACCGCCTTTACTCGGGCACGAGCCGCACGACTTTGCCGGGTTCGTCGTAGACGACGTAGAGGAAACCGTCGTCGAACGAGCGGACGTCGCGGATGCGCCCGGTCTCGCGGAGAAGAATCTCCTGTTTGGCCACGCTGGTTCCATTGAGTTCAAGACGCACCAACCTTTGACCGGCAAGTCCGCCGGCAAAAAGGTTGCCGCGCCAGCGCGGGAATTTATCGCCCCGGTAAAGGGCGAGCCCGGACGCGGCAATGACGGGAGTCCATTGCACGACAGGATCTTCCATTCCGAGGGCTGACTTGTCTTCGCTGATCGTCGTCCCGTTGTAATTGATGCCGTGCGTCACAAGCGGCCAACCGTAGTTGGCACCTTTGCGGATGATATTGAGTTCGTCTCCTCCGCGCGGCCCGTGCTCGGTAGCCCACAATCGCCCGGTTGTCGGATCGTAAACCAAGCCCTGGGCGTTGCGTGTACCCAAGGCCCAGACTGAAGGCATGGCACCCGTCGTGCCGACGAAAGGATTGTCGTCCGGAATTTGTCCGTCATCCCCGAGGCGATGGATTTTTCCGGCGGCCTGTGCGAGGTCCTGCGCCGGATTCTCCGGGGAGGTCGGCCCGCCGCGATCCCCGACGGAGAAAAACAAGTGTCCGCGCCCGTCGAAAGCGAGGCGTGAGCCGAAATGAATCGCGCCGGAATGCGCCTGATCCTCGGGCGGATCGAATACGGTCTCGACATGGGTGAGGCGGTCTCCCTCCAGCTTGCCGCGCACGATGGCGGTGTGCGCGCCCTTGCCGGACGGTTTGGAAAACGAAAGGTAGATCCAGCCATTTTTTTCATAATCGGGGTGAAGCACGACATCGAGAAGCCCGCCTTGGCCGGAGGCCACAACCTGCGGAACGCCGGCGACCTCGTGCGGTTCCGCGGAGGCGGCGGCGAAAAGAAGGAGTCGTCCCCCCCGTTCGCTGACGAGGAACCGTCCGTCCGGGAGTTGTGCCATCGCCCACGGGCGCTTGAGTCCTTCGGCGACGGTCTCGATGCGGAAGCGGTGGGCGGAGGAGTCCACCGCTTTGGCCCGACAATCGGCAAACGCGAGGAGCAAGATGAGCGGCACGAATCTCACGGCTGGTCAATCTTGACCAAGCCGGCCGATCCGTCGAAGCGGAAAACGGCGCGGGCATCACCCAAGGGAGGGGCCGGCGGGGTGTTTGCCCTCCATGGGGCAGAGGCCACGTTGGGTTGCTTTTGGTCCGCGGTGGTTATCATCCACGGCGCCGAAACTTCCGAGAGAGCGCCGAGCACGCTATTGCCGGTCGGTGGTTCGCCGGGTGTGGTCACCCCGCCGAATGGATTTATAACGGCCCCGTTGTTGGTCAGCCTGGTGTTCATGACCCAAACGCGCATTTGTGCCGGGTCGGCCGGAACGGTCTGTCGCGCGTAAGCGCGGGGCATAAGCGAGCGGACCAGGTATTTCGCCGGAGAGCTTGGCACTCCAAGGTAGGCCGCGCACTCCGTGACGATGCGGCCACCGCGGCCTTCTTCGTATTCCAGCACTTGCCCGGGAAAAAGCGGTGGCAACTTGCCCCCGTGGTCCGCCGGATATTGCAGGACGGCAAGACCCATGGTGCGGGTCTTGGCCAAGGCATCCGCCCGTTGGACCCGAGCAAAGAGGCCCGGCAGTATGCCAGCGGTCAACCCGGCGAGGACCGCCACGATGGCCGTGACGACGAGAATCTCGACCAAGGTGAATCCCCCGGGACGGGAAAAAGCGATCCGTCCTCCCAGACGGACCGCTCCGGCCGCTGCCGCTTTCGTGGTTGGCCTCAGGCCAATGCGGCTACGGCAGGTCGATGGGCGCACGAGGGATCGTTGCAGACACCGTAAAGTGTCAACGAGTGGCGCTTGACCGTGAATCCGGCGGGAGCCAATTGGTCGATCCCCGAGGTGCAAGCCTCAACTTCGAACACTTTCTGGCAGGTTTCGCACAGAAAGTGGTGGTGATGGTGGGGATGCTTGCGCTCGTAATGGGGAGGGGCCCCCGGGATTTCCACCACTTCCACTGCACCCATATCCATCAGGATACGGAGAGCGCGGTAAACGGTGGCGATGCCCAACCCTGGTGACAGGGTGCGGGCGGTGGTCCATATGTCGGCCGGGGTCATGGGGCGGCCCGCGTCCTCGAGCGTTTTTTGTACTGCTGATCTTTGTCTGGTAGCGTAGTTCACTTCTTTGTTGGTGGTTGATGTGACGTGAGCGTCACGACGACAACCCTCCGTTATCCGGTGTCAATTTACAAATAAATTCCCCGGCCTTGCGACTCCAGAAAAGCACCGCCCGCCCCTCTACGTTCCTAATTACGAGGCGATTATGTTCCGCCGGTGAGAACTTGGAAGACACCATTCTGATCACGATAAAATCCTCTCAATTCACGATTTTTGCCGGTTAGGGCCTGCATGGCTTGGTCGAGCCAGTTTCCATTTTCTTCCCATTTATCGGCCCGCAGGCTGCCATCCGGATTGTTCACTTTCTCAAACGGGCGCGTGATGGCGGCGTAGGCTTTATCAGAGAGGCGGGCGGCCGCCAGAAGTTCGGGCTGGTAAACCACAATCCAAGTGCCGCCATAGCCGTCGGGGTCATCGGGTGCAATGAGGCGGAAGGCGAGCTTCCCCCCTCGCGCGTCGCGCTGTTTGAGGCTGAGGCTGTATAGTGCGCGGATCTGGTTCTTGTCGTGCAGGTGGCCGGCGAGGAATTCGCGGAACAGTTGCCGCGTCTTCTGACGCGGCCGCCCGGAACCGTAAATGCCGAATTCGATGGCGACTGGTTTCTGCGGGTCACCGTAAACATTAATTTCCCATTGTTTGTTCGCGCGGAAGGAAAGGTAAGGGATGTTGCGCAGCAGGCCGTTGTCGATTGCTGTGGGGGGAATTTGTTCGAAGCGCCAAATGCCGTCATGGGTCCGCAAATCGTGGACGATCGAACGCCACGAGGGCAAAGCATCGCGGTCCGTGATGTCGGCAAAGATGGCTTCGCCGTTCGGTGCGTCGTCGATGCGGCGGATGTATTCCTTGGGGATTCGGGCTTCACCCCGGTCGGTCTCAAGCACAACCAGATCGGGGGTGTTTTGAATAATGAGCCCGCGCAACTCGGTGCCGTCATGCATCCTCACTTGATCCGGAGCCCGGTCGAAGCGGGGGAGCGCCCCTGCATCGAGGGGGAGCAGACAGGCGGTGGCCAAAGCCAGGCGGGTTGCCAACACAGAGGGAGAATACTAACGTCTCCCACGTCATGCAAGCTGCCCGGTTTTTTCTTATCGTTGCGCTGGCCGCGCTGGCCGGGTGTGTGACCCCGCCCGGCGGCTACCAACCCCCCTCGGGAGCGGTGGTGCTGAAACCGTTGCCCAAGGAAAAATTCTGGTGGGGAACATCGACCGCCAGCTTCCAGAACGAGGACCGCGGCCTCGCGCCGGACGATCCCATGAATTTCCGCACCGACTGGGATGTTTTCGCGGAGGAGGGCAAAACACCGGCGCGGGGTGACAAGGCGGTGTCATCATGGACGCGCTTCGATCTCGACCTCGGGGCGGTCAAACAACTCGGCGTGTCGCACTTCCGCTTCGGGGTGGAGTGGGCCCGGATCGAGCCCCGGCCCGGGGTGATCAACGAGAAGGCGCTGGCCCGTTATGTCGAGATGGCGCGGCAACTGCGTGCCTCGGGTATCGAACCGATTGTTACCCTTTGGCATTTCACTTTCCCCGACTGGCTCTATGACAAAAAAGACAAGCGCCGCGTCAATTTCCTCCATCCCGACGCCAAGGAAGCATGGCAGGCGCACGTGACCCGCGTGGTGCGGGCCATGAAGCCCTACGTGCGTATCTACGTTCCGCAAAATGAACCGAACGGCGCGATCAATCTCGGCTGGATTGCCGGACACTGGCCCCCCGGTTTGCTCCTGAATCCTTTCGGCTACAAGCACGCCCTGCGTGCTTCGGCCGATATGTTCCGTGATGCGGCACAAATCATCCGCCGCGAGCGGCCCGGTGCCATCGTCATGGGAATCTATTCGCTGCCCGACTGGCGCCGCAGCCCTCTCGCTGATCCCACGGCACTGGTTTACAATGTCGTGCAGCGCCAGAATTTCGACCAACTCGACATGGTGGCCGACTCGATGGATATCATCGGGGTGAACTATTACTACGCGCAGGATGCCAGTCTGGTCCGCTTCCTCAGCCGCGGCCACGGCGAGCTGTCATCCGACTACACGCAACTGGGCTGGGAGATCGTGCCCGAAGGTCTCTACAATGTGCTCACCAAGGTGCACCAGCGCTACGGGAAGCCCGTGGTCGTTTCGGAGAACGGCCTCGGCACGCAGAGCGAGCAGAAACGCATCCGTTACCTGCGCGAACACATCGCCCAGATGCGCCGGGCCATGGCCGATGGGGTCGATGTGCGGGGCTACTTTCCGTGGACGCTGGTCGACAACTATGAGTGGAAAGAAGGATGGCACGGACAGTTCGGCCTCTTTTCTTTCGACCGCCGCACCAAGGCCCGTAACCTCGAACCGACCGGCAGGTGGTTTTCGGCCTACGTCAAGACTCACCCCAATCCCTGAGAACGGCGAAATGCACCGCGGCACAATCTTGCCTTGCCGCTCGGGCGAACTGATAGATTCTGGTGAGAATGAGGAATTTAATTGCTAATCACTTGAAGATCAAATTGAGCGTCGCGCTTGTTTCCGTGGTCTTTGTGTTGTGGCCAGCGCACCTTTGGGCCAACCAATCGCTGCGCGTTGTAACCTCGTTTTATCCGGTCTATGTTGCCGCGCTCAATGTCACGGCCGGCGTCCCCGGTGTGGAGGTCTCGAATCTGGCCAGCCCGCACATCGGATGCCTGCACGATTACCAACTGACGGCGGGCGACGTACGACGGCTGGCCGATGCGGACATTCTGCTGGTCAACGGGGCGGGGATGGAACCTTTCCTCGGCAAGGTGGCGCAGCAATCTCCCAAGGTCCGCGTGGTGGAAGTAAGCGAGGGAATTCCGCTTCTGGAGGGCAATCCGCATGTCTGGGTGAGCCTCGAGGGAGCGCGGCGGCAGACGGACAACATTGCGGCCGCCCTGGCCGCGGCGGACCCTGACCGGGCGGACGCCTTTCGCGCCAATGCCGCGGCCTACAACGCGGCCTTGACCGCGCTGGAAGAAAAAATGCGCACCGCTCTCGCCCCGTATGCCGGCACGCCGATTGTCACCTTCCACGAGGCCTTTCCCTACTTCGCCCGCGATTTCGGCCTTGATCTGGCCGGAGTGATCGAGCGCGAGCCCGGGGCCGAGCCGAGCGCGCGCGAGCTGGCCGACACCGTGAAATTGGTCCGCGCGCGCCAGGTGAAGGCGCTCTTTGCCGAACCGCAGTTCCCCGACCAAAGCGCACAGGTTGTGGCGCGGGAAACGGGCGTCCGGGTCTACAGTCTCGACCCCGTGGTGACGGGTCCGTCCGATCCCGCCGCGGCGCGCGGGGCTTATCTGCAGGCCATGGAGAAAAATCTGGAGGTTTTGCAGGAGGCCTTGCGCTGATAGACCTGCCGGCATGCATGTTCCCCCGGATGACGCCCCCGCCCATCACGGCATCGCCCCGCATCGTTGCGGAGAGTGTTGCACCACGATGCGGGGTGTGACCGCGCGGCGCAACGGAGTGACGGTGCTCGAGGAGATCAACCTTCATTTGCATTGCGGCGAACTGACCGCGGTGATCGGCGAGAACGGGGCGGGCAAGACGACCTTGGTCAAATGTCTGCTCGGCGAAATGCCGCACGCCGGCGAAGTGCATTTTCTCGACGCGGCCCGTCGGCGCAAAGACAGCCCGGTCATCGGTTACGTGCCCCAGCACAACAGTTTCGACAAAGAGGCGCCGGTCAGCGTGCTCGACCTCTTCGCCGCGTCGCTCTCGGCGCGACCCGCGTGCCTGGGTGTCTCCGCCTCGGTGCGGCAAGCCGCGCTGGACGGCTTGCAACGCACCGGGGCCGACCTGCTGGTCGACCGCAAGGTCGGCACCCTTTCCGGCGGCGAGTTGCAACGCGTCTTGCTCGGGCTGGCTCTTACCCCGGTGCCCAACATCCTCGTGCTCGACGAACCGATGTCCGGGGTCGACCACAGCGGGCGCGAACAATTTTACGGCCTGCTCTCCAAACTGCGCCGCGAATACGACCTGGCCGTGCTCCTTGTCTCGCATGATCTGGCCACCTTGGCCCGTTTCGCCGACCGGATGGTCTTTCTCGACCGGCGGATCGTCTGCGAGGGCACGCCGGCCGAAGTGCTGCACGATCCGCAGGTGCGCGCGGCTTTCAGCCTGCATTCGTTGTCATGATCGAATCCCTGCTCGCCTTCTGGCACCGTGCGGTGTCCTCGCTGCCTTTCGAGTGGGCCGGCTACGAGTTCATGCGGCTCGCTTTGCTCGCGGTGCTCCTCATTTCGCCTTTGCTCGGCGCACTCGGGACCGTGGTGGTGGCCAATCGCATGGCCTTTTTCTCCGAAGCGGTCGGGCATGCCGCTTTTACCGGTATCGCCATCGGCGTGATTCTCGGGCTGGCCGATCCCATGTGGTCGATGATCGGCTTCGCCCTCGTCCTCACTTTGGCCATTGCCTGGGTGCGGCGGCGCGGGGGTTTGTCCTCCGATACCGCGATCGGATTGGTCATGGCCTTCACCGTCTCGCTCGGCATCGTCATTCTCTCGCGGGGAGGGGACTTCGCGCGCTACACCAACTTCCTGATTGGCGACATGCTGGCCATCTCGACGCGCGATGTGGTCTGGCTGGCCGCGCTCGGGGCCGTGTCGGCCGGACTCTTTCTTGTTTTCTTCAACCGCTTGCTCCTCACCACGATGAGTCCGTCCTTGGCCCGCAGCCGGACCAAGCATGCGGGCGCGGCCGAGTTGGTCTTCGCCTGTCTGCTCGCCGTGGTCGTGACCTGCGCCCTGCCTTGGATCGGCATCTTGGTGATCAACGCCCTCCTCATTCTCCCGGCCGCCGCGGCCCGGAATCTGGCCCGCAACACGGCCGGATTTTTCGGTTGGTCGATCGTCGTGGCTTTGGTCACCGGGATGGTCGGACTGATCGCCTCGTTCTACGCCTCGACCGCCACCGGCGCGACCATCGTGCTCGCGTCCATGGCAGTTTACCTGCTCACCTTGCTGCGGCGGGTGGTACCGTGAACGGAACCGTTGTCGCCTTGCCCGGCTTTCTGGGGAGAGGAACCGATTGGGATGGTGTGCGGGCCGCTTCGCAGGCGGGGTTATTCTGGATTTGCCCGGACCTTTTTGCGGCCGGCGAGGAACCGGTCGGGCCGCCGGCTGCAGATGGTCCGTGTTGGCTGGCTGGTTATTCCTTCGGCGCGCGTCTCGCCTTGCGCTGGCTGCAGGATCATCCCGAGAGGTGGCGGGGCGCTTTGCTGCTTTCGGCGAACCCCGGGAATTTCCAAACCGAGGAGGAACACGTCGCGCGGAGAAAGTCCGATACCGCATGGGCCGCCGCTTTTGCCGCAGAGCGGTGGGAGTCGGTGACGAGGCGTTGGAATGGGCAGGCGGTTTTTCGTGGAGGGTCCGCGCCGCAGCGCGAAGAGAGAGATTTTGACCGGGCGAAACTTTCCGCGGCTTTTACGGATCACTCCGCGGCCGAGCAATTCACCGACCCTCTGCGCTTGCCGACCCGGTTGGTTTGGATGGCCGGCGGCCGCGACGGAAAATTTGTCCGCCTGCAAAATCAGATGCGCGACGCGGGGTTTCCCGGCACGTTCCCGGTGGTCGGCGAGGCCGGTCATCGCCTCCTGCTCGAAGCCCCCGAAGCGGTCGCGGGGGCGCTTGATGATCTGGTTGCTTGATCCGCAGGCGTCGAAAAGGGGAGGCTGCAAACCGTGAGCAAATTGATTTATGCGGCGAGCCCCCGTTCGGCCGACATGCTTTACGCCACCGGCTTTCACGCTCCGGATGCCTTTCTTTTCCTCGAACATCGTGGCCGGAAATCCATCGTGCTCAATGATCTTGAGATCGACCGGGGCCGGCGCGAGGCGGAGGTCGACGAGGTTCTCTCCGCTTCGGAACTCGCCCGCGAATTCGGCAGCAACTCTCCTGCCGTGCTTGCCGCCGGTCTTTTGCTCCGGCGTAAAATTCGCAGTGTCGATGTGCCGTCGGACTTCCCGCTCGGCCCCGCGCGCGTGCTGGAAAAAGCGGGTCTGCGTGTCGTTCCGGTCGAAGGACATTTTTGGCCGGGGCGCGAGCTTAAGGATCAGAGCGAGTTGGCCGCGATTGGCCGCGCCACGCGGCTCGCCGCGGTCGGGCTGGAGCGCGCGGTCGAGGTCCTGCGCGCGGCCAAGATCGTCCGTGCCGGACTGCTTCAGTGGAAAGGGAAACCCCTGACCAGTGAAATAGTGCGCGCCGAGGCCGATTCCACCGTGCTTCGCGCGGGCGGTGTTCCCGAGGGAACAATTGTGGCGGGCGGGCGGCAAGCGTGCGATCCCCACGAGCGCGGGCATGGTCCGCTGCGAGCGCACGAATTGATCATTCTCGATATTTTTCCGCGCGATGCGTGCACCGGCTACTTCGGTGACCTGACCCGCACCGTGGTGCGCGGACGCGCCAATACCGCCCAGCGCCAACTCTGGGACACGGTGTGTGCCGCACAACGTCTGGCCATCCGTGCGATCAAGCCCCGGGCCAAAGGAGCCGCGGTGCACAAAGCGGTGCAGGAATTTTTTGTCGCCCGCGGCTATCCCACGGAACGCCGGGACGGACGTTGGACCGGCTTCTTCCACGGCACGGGGCATGGTTTGGGGTTGGATCTGCACGAGGAACCGCGCCTTGGGGTGACCACTTTCCGTCTGGGTCAGGTTTTCACGGTCGAGCCGGGTCTTTATTATCCGGAGATTGGCGGCGCCCGGCACGAGGATGTGGTCACGGTGACCGCCAGTGGTTGCCGCCTCCTTTCCCGCCTACGGGTTCCGCTGGAACTTTGAGCGGATTTTGAACAAGATTACGGCTTGGTTGTCTGTCTGGACGGGTAATTCTGCCAATTCCATGAACATGTCCATCTACCTCCTCCTCATCGGCGTCCCTCTGGCCCTCGGCCTTTATGCCCAGATGCGCGTGTCCTCCGCTTTCGGCCGCTACAAAAAGGTGGCGGCAACTTCCGGCGTGACCGGTGCGCAGGCCGCCCGGGAAATTCTCAATGCGGCCAAAATTCACGATGTCGAAGTCCGGGAAATCAACGACATGCTCGGCGACCATTATGACCCGATGAAGAAACGCCTCTGCCTTTCTTCCGACGTCTACCATACGCCGAGTGTGGCCGCATTGGGTATCGCGGCCCATGAAGCGGGTCACGCCATCCAGCATGCCCGCGCGTACGCCCCGCTCAAATGGCGCATGGCCATTGTCCCGGTCACGCAGTTCGCTTCCCAGATCCTGCCGGTGGTCATCATCGGTGGCTTCATTTTCCAAATCAGCGGCCTGATTACGCTCGGCATCATTTGCTACGCCGTGCTTGCCGTATTCCAATTGATCACTTTGCCGGTCGAGTTCGACGCCTCCAAACGTGCCAAGGTCATTCTCCAGCAAATGGGTATGGTCCAACCCGGCGGCGAAGCGGCGGGGGTCAACAGCGTGCTCAATGCCGCCGCGCTTACCTACGTGGCGGCCTTTGTCGCGGCCCTCGGCAATCTTGCTTATCTTATCATGGCGCGTCGCCATGAGTAGGCGCGCCGCGTCGCCACCGGTCGTTCTGACCATCGCGGGTTCCGACAACTCCTGTGGGGCAGGAATCCAGGCAGACCTCAAAACTTTCGGCGCCTATGGCGTCTACGGTCTCACCGCTGTCACCTGCGTAGTCTCCGAGGTTCCGGGGCGGGTGGAGAAAGTGCAAGCTGTCACCCCTGAGGTCCTGCGCTCGCAGATCCGCATCCTCTTCGAGGCCTACCCGATCGTTGCGGTGAAAACCGGCATGCTTTATTCCCGCGCCTTGCTCCGCGTGGTTTCCGAAGAATTGGCCGATCGCCTCGGCATGTTTCATCTCGTGGTCGACCCGGTCATGGTGGCAAGCAGCGGTGATCCGCTGCTGAAAAAGGACGCCGTGCGCGCCTACGAGGAGGAAATGCTCCCGCTTGCCGATGTCATCACCCCAAATCTTGACGAGGCCGCCGTCCTGCTCGGCTGTAAAATCTCCTCGCATCGCGCCATGGTCCGGGCTTCGGAGGAATTGTACGGGAGATACGGAGCCGCGGTCCTGCTCAAAGGAGGGCATTTGCGCGGCCGCGATGCAGTCGATATCCTATGCGACCGCCGTGGCGTGCGCGAATTTTCACTGCCGCGACTGAACGGTTGCGAAACCCACGGCAGCGGTTGCACGCTTTCCGCGGCTCTTGCCGCGGGCCTGGCCCGCGGTCAATCCCTCGCGGTGGCCGTGGCAGGCGCGAAAAAATTCCTCCACCAAGCCATCGCGCGCCAACTCGTCTGGAAACGCGGCCGGGTTCACACCCGCGCCCTGCAGCACCGGGCGGACGGAAGGGGCCGATGAAAAATTTACTCGGCCTTACTTTCGTGGCCTCGACCGCTATCGCTCCGATTTATGCCGCGGAATTAACAACTCCTTCGCCCGGTGTGGCGCCGGCCGCCGACCCGTTCCTAACGCTCGATGGCGGGCAGGTGGAGCAAGCCATCTTCATCCTCCGGCGGGATCACGTGCGCGGGGCAAAGATCGATGATGCGGCCCTCGGGCGCGCGACGCTGCAGGGTTTGATCCAAAGCCTCGCACCCGGTGCGGCCCTTGCGGCCGACGCCCCCGCGCCTGTCCCCCCTTCGCCTTTCCGGGCTGAAATCCTCGACGGCCGCGCCGGATATATCCGACTTGGGTCGCTGCAAACGGAAAACTTGGCCGAACTCGACGCCTCCTTGCGGGACTTCGCGGCAAAGGACGTGCATGGCGTCATTCTTGATCTGCGTGCCACCCCGGAGTCCTCCGACTTTGCCGCCGCCGCGCAGTCGGCCAGCCGGTTTTGCCCGCCGGGAACCGCGTTGTTCACTCTGGCTGGTCCGGGTCGCGACGAGAGCGAGGAATTTGTTTCTGCGGGCGACAACCTGTCGCGCGGCGCACTGGTTGTCCTGATCGACGAAAATACCGCGGGCGCGGCGGAGGCCCTTGCCGCGACGTTGCGATGGAACGCCCGTGCTCTGTTGGTCGGAACGCGCTCGAGCGGGCGTTGTGTCGCATTTGCCGAGGTCCCCGTCGGGGAGAAGACGAGTTTGCGCGTTGCCGTGGCCGAGGTCCTGGTCGCCGGGCAAGAGGTTTATCCGCGCGGGCTGCGGCCCGACATCGAGATCCCGCAGGATGCCGCCGAGCGCAAGACGATCCTGGCTGCGGCGCTGGTGGATGGCTCAGCGGGCTTTGTCTTCGAAAAAGAACGTGCGCAATTTGATGAGGCATCGCTTGTCGCCGGCACCAATCCCGAGATCGGCAGCGTAGCGGTCAAACCGGGGTTGATCGACCGTCCACTGCAGCGCGCTGTGGATCTCGTCACCGCATTGCGGGTTTTCCGCAAAACGGACTGATTCCGTTCCGCCGGACATACCCCAACGCTCACCGGGGCATCATCTCACGCAACAACCCGCCGATGGCTTCGGATGCGACGTCTGGAATTTCGACCACAGATTTGGCTGCACCCGCGGCCGGGGCGAGCGCGAGCGCGGCGGCTACCCGCGCGCTGAGGTTTTCCGTCGGTGCCGCGGGTGTCCCCCCGATCCTGACCCGCGTCCAATAATAGCCGTCTTCCCGGCTACTGAAGAGCACTGGCACGAAGGCGGCGAGGATGGGCCGGCCCGCAGCTTGCACCCCGACATGCAGGTCGGCATCGATGCGGTCGGTGGCAAAGGCTCCTTTTCCGCGCACGGCCAATCCTTTGGGGGAAACGGCCAGCAGGTCGGCTACCTTCATCTGGCCGTCGGGCTGCCTGCTGAAATTGAAACGGAAAATGCGCCACGGAATGCGCTCCCAGTCTTCGTGGTCGAGAAGGCCGGCCAGTTTGACAAAAAGACCGACGGATTTGGTTTCCGCACCCGCGACTTCTATTTTTCCGCGGATCACACCGTCTTTGAGCACGGCCTCGCCTGTGGCCCGTCCGCCGAGGTGGCTGGAGACATCGGGAGGTACAAGCACGGCGGGGTCGAGGTCCTGCCATGAAATTTTGGCCGACCAGATCCCCCCGCGGTTGGCGGCCGAACCGGCCATGGTGCCGCCTCTCACATCCTTGAGGGCAAAGCCGTCAATACTCCAGGTTCCTCCCCTGTTTTCCGCGGCCAAGCGTTCGATTTGCAGTGGGGAACGGGCCTCCGCGCTAAGCGAACCGCCCGCCACGGAAAACGTCCAGGCGTCCGCGCTCTGCACGGCATGGACTTGGGCGCCGTCGACTGTCCACCCCCGGCCGTCGGCGCGCCGGAGCCGGCTTTTTGCCACCCGCAAGTCGAGCGGTCGTGCAGCGGAAGCGTGGTAGGACGGTTTGCCCGGCTTCTTGCCCGGTTCGAGCTGGGGCGGATAGACCACGTCCACTGCGGCCACCTCGACCTGCAGGGGTTGCGACGAGGCACCCAGCAGGTCCCTCCAGTCGACCACCGCACGCAATTCTCGTGCCTCGAGGCTCTCGAAAGCATAGTCCCCGCCGGACATCCGAAAAACACGCGCCTGGAGAACACCGTCTTTCCATGCCACGCCCTGCAAATCTACCGCTGCGCCGAGAGCGTCGGCCAGTGTTGCGGCCAGCTGGCGCTTGATCCAGTAGTTCGCGATGTTCTCGCGCATCAAGAAGGCCGCACCCGCGGCGATCAAGAGCGCCGCGACGACAGCGGCCGGGATCTGCCAACGTTTCACCGCTCCAATAGAGCACGCGTCTGTGCACCTGGCCAGCCGTCCTGCTGCCTTCTCCTAGGCAAAGCCGGCCGGAAGGCGGCTTGATCGGTTGCGCTATGACGTGGCCGTTTCTGCCAGAGCCCGCCCGTGAGCGCGTGCTTTAACTGGATTCCCGGACGGCTGGAGCTATTGTTTTCTTAGTGCCGTGCGGAGTCCCTGTTTTCGCCTCCGCCGGCCGAGCAACATTCGGATAATTTCCAGCGACCATGTGGCGTCACGTCAAGAATTTCCTGCTTTTCCTGCGCGAAGAGAAAGCATGGTGGCTGGTTCCGCTCATCGTCATCCTCGCTCTTCTCGCGGCAGTGCTGTTATTCAATGGCAGTGCGGTGCTCGCGCCTTTTATGTACCCGGTCCTTTGACTCCTCTCGCCAGCGGGGCGAACTACCGCCGACAAATCCGGGTGTCACCGTGGTCTCTCCGAGGCAGCAGGCGCACCCCGCAGACGGCGGAAGAATGACTTCAACGGATGTTAGCAAGCTCTTGGCGGGCGATGGTTAAATCCGGACTGATCCGCAGGGCGCGTTGCAGGTAGTCGGCCGCCTCGGACCTTCTTCCCAATC
>Ga0247831_1004462_pt1 | contig 18653 bp, 21 predicted proteins | sample LaCruzMarch2015__9_FD_192406 | JGI IMG/M metagenome (GOLD analysis project Ga0247831, IMG submission 192406) | Freshwater microbial communities from meromictic Lake La Cruz, Castile-La Mancha, Spain - LaCruzMarch2015_1m | ecosystem: Environmental > Aquatic > Freshwater > Lake | place: Spain... | reverse complement strand
CTTGGGACTCGACGCCGATACGGCGATCGCTCGCTTGTCCGAGGCCCGCAAGGTGCCTGTGCCCGAGACCCAGCCACAGTTCGACTGGATCCATGACTATGCAACCTTCGTGCGCCGGAGCTGAAGTGAGCTGGAAGCGGACAGTCATGCCACACGGGCAATGGACCTCGGGCGTGACTGCGCCCTAAGATCGTCCCTCCAACAGAGAGGGTCCCGATGAAGCTCGCCACCCTGAAGCATGCCGGCAGTCGCGACGGTCGACTGGTCGTCGTCTCCGATGATCTGACGCGCTGCACATCCGCCGCCCTTGTCGCACCGACGTTGCAAGCAGCGCTCGACGACTGGGCTCGGGCCGCGCCCCGCCTCGAGGAACTGGCCGAAGGCCTCGCGCACGGCTCGGTGCCGGCCGAGCGCTTCCACGAACGCGAGGCGATGAGCCCGCTACCGCGGGCCTACCAATGGCTCGACGGCTCGGCCTACGTGAATCACGTGGCGCTGGTCCGCCGCGCGCGCGACGCCGAGATGCCGGAGACCTACTGGACCGACCCGCTGATGTACCAGGGCGGTTCCGATGGGTTCCTCGCCCCGCGCGATCCGATCTTGATGATCGACGAGGCCGACGGCATCGACTTCGAAGCCGAAGTCGCAGTCATCGTCGGCGATGTGGCGATGGGGGCTACGTCAGAGGAGGCGCTCGCCGCCGTCCGGCTCGTCATGCTGTGCAACGACGTGTCGCTGCGCAGCCTGATCCCGCAGGAGTTCGCCAAGGGCTTCGGCTTCGTGCAGGGAAAGCCCGCAAGCGCGTTCTCGCCGGCGGCTGTCACGCCCGAGGCGCTCGGGTCCGCCTGGGGGGACGGCATGCTGTCGGGTGCGGTCGTCTCCAAGCTCAACAGCAAATTGTTCGGGCGGCCCGACGCCGGCCTCGACATGACCTTCGATTTCGGCGCGCTCATCGCGCACGCGGCGAAGACACGGGCGCTTTCCGCCGGCACCATCATCGGTTCGGGCACCGTCTCGAACCGTGACCGCGACGGTGGCCCTGGCCGGCCCTTCGCCGATGGCGGCACCGGCTACAGCTGCATCGCCGAGCAGCGCACGGTGGAGACCATCCTCGGCGGGGCGCCGGTCACACCATTCATGAAGTTCGGCGATACCGTGCGCATCGAGATGCTCGACGCGGACGGACATTCCATCTTTGGCGCGATCGAGCAGACGGTCGCCAAATACCAGAGGGCATGAGATGGCGAATTTCGCGTCGACCGGCGACATGGCGGAGAAGAAGATCTCCTTCGCCGAGATCGGACCGGGTTTCTACGCCTTCACCGCCGAGGGCGACCCCAACACCGGCGTGATCGTCGGCGACGAGTGTTGCATGGTGATCGACGCGCAGGCAACGCCTGCCATGGCCGGACAGGTGATCGAGCGCGTGCGCCACGTCACCGACAAGCCGATCGCTTACGTGGTGTTGTCGCACTATCACGCAGTGCGCGTGCTCGGTGCCTCGGCCTTCAACGCGCGCGAGGTGATCGCCTCCAACTCGACGCGCGACTTGATCGTCGAGCGGGGCGAGCAGGACTGGGCGAGCGAGTACGGCCGCTTCCCGCGCCTGTTCCGCGCGGCGGAATCGATCCCCGGCCTCACGTGGCCGTCGATCACCTTCAATCGCGAACTCAAGGTATGGCTCGGCAAGCGCGAGGTGCGCCTGATGCATCTCGGGCGCGGCCATACGGCCGGCGATATCGTCGCCTGGGTGCCGGACGCCGAAGTGATGTTTTCCGGCGATCTCGTCGAGTACCACTCGGCCTGCTACTGCGGTGACGCGCACTTGAAGGACTGGCCGACGACACTCGATGCTGTCGCCGCCTTCAAGCCGAAATCGCTGGTGCCGGGGCGCGGCGATGCACTGGTCGGCGCGGCGAAGGTGGATGACGCTATCGCGCTGACACGCGAATTCCTTCAGACGCTGTTCGGCACGGCGGCGACCTCGGTGAAGAAGGGCCATACGCTGAAGGAGACATTTGCCGCTGTGCGCACGGCGATGGACCCGAAGTTCGGCTCCTACGCGATCTACGAACATTGCCTGCCGTTCAACGTCTCGCGTGCTTATGACGAAGCGCGCGGCATAGAACACCCGGTGATCTGGACGGCAGAGCGCGATCGCGAGATGTGGGCGGCGCTGCAGAGCTGATCCCGCACATCCAACGACAAGACGCAGGCCAAAGGGAAGGCAACGCACATGACCACTCTCGCAGGCAAGGTGGCCCTGATATCCGGTGGCGCGCGTGGCATCGGCGCCGAGACGGCGCGCCAGATGGCAAACGCGGGCGCGGCTGTGGTGATCGGCGACGTGCTGGTGGAGGCCGCGCGAGAGACCGCGGCGGCGATCGAGGCGGCAGGCGGCAAGGCCCTGGCCGTGCGTCTCGATGTGACGGGCGAGGCCGACTGGAACGCCGCGATCACAACGGCGACGGGCCGCTTCGGCAAGCTCGACATCCTCGTCAATAACGCTGGCATCTTCATCGGCCGCGACATCGAGGAGGCGACGCTGGACGACTGGCACAAGCTGGTCGCCGTCAACATGACCGGCGTGTTCCTCGGCACCAAGCTCGCAGCGCCCGCCTTACGGGCAGCCGGCGAGACCAGCGCGCATGGTAGCGCCATCGTCAATCTAGCCTCGGTCGCGGGCTTGGTCGGCTCGGTCGGCGACCCGCTGTACTCGATGACCAAGGGCGGCGTGACCACCTTCACCAAGTCCGCCGCGCTGTCGTTCGCCAAGAAGGACTACAAGATACGCGTCAACTCGGTGCATCCGGGCGTCATCGAAACCGACATGGGCAACACGGCAATCGCCAAGCGGATGCGCGTCGGTGGCTCGAACGACCAGGCGGACTTCGCGAAGCAACTCCACCCGATCGGCCGCATGGGTCAGGCCGACGACGTGGCGGCGACGATTCTGTTCCTCGCCTCCGACGACGCGCGCTTCATGACCGGCTCGGGACTGGTCGTCGACGGCGGGTTCACTGCGCAGTAAGTCGGTGGTCAGCGGGCGCGAGCGAGCGCTCGGTCGCGCCAGCGGTTCATCAACTCGGCGAGCGCGTCGGCCTTCATGCCGTAGGTGTCGGGCAGCGAGCCCGAAGCGCCGGTGAGGCCGCGCGCAACGGCGGCGGTCGTGCGCGTGCCGTCGGCGGTGAGGCGCTCGTCGGAAAGATCGAACTGCACCATGCGATTGACGCTGATGTAGCCCGCAGTGAAGGGCGAGACCTCTGTCCAGCCGACGCGCGTCGTTCGGAAAAGTGCTGCAAACGTGAAGCCGTCGCGGTCGAGTTTCAGGTAGCTCGCACCGGGCAGCAACTGCGCGAGGAACACGGCAGCGCAAAGCCCGAAGAAGCCGATCACTAGCCAGCGGGTCCAGTCATCCGCCGGCATGATGAGTACGCCGATTGCCACGAAGGCGAGCGAACTCGCGAGCATTGCCAGCAGCTTCCACGGGCTCGGTCTGAGGACGAGTGTGTCGCCGAGTTCGTCGGTGCGCATGGATCCCCCGAAAGATCAATCCAACCGATACCGCTTGATCACGACCTCGTCCGGCACGAAGCCGAGGCCGGGTGCGTCGGGTACGTCGATGAAGCCATCTTTGGGGAGCGGAATGGCATGGCCGCAGAACGCCTCAGGCTCGATGTAAAATCGCTCGAACAGGGCGCATTCCTCGCGTGCCGCGATCAGCTGTGCCGTAGCCCAGTAGCCGGGGCCGAAGTAAGGCGCGTGCGGCATGATCGTCTTGCCGTGGATTTGCGCGAGATCGCAGACGCGCAGGAATTCCGAGATGCCGCCGACCTTGATGACGCTCGGTTGCGGGAAGGTGATCGCCGGCACCGTGCGCGCGAACTCGACTGCCGTGCAGGCGTTCTCGCCAGAGGCGATGGCGATGTCGTATTGCCTCTCCAGCCCCGAAAGCGTCGCCGCATCGTCCGGCGGGAACACCGGCTCCTCGACCCAGTAGAGGCCGAGCCGCTTCATGTGCGGCATCATCTCGTGGGCGGAGGCGAGTGACCAGTTGCAGTTGACGTCGGTGGTGAGCCGCACGTCGTCTCCTGTAGCCGCGCGCCCCGCCTCGATCGCCGGCAGCGTGATCTCGTGCAGCTTGACGTCGCGGTAGCCGTCCTCGACTGCCATCTCGCAGAACCGCGTGACGAGCGCTGGATCACCATAGCGCACAAGACTCGCGTAGGCAGGGATCGTCGCGCGCGGTGCGTCGCTCAGGAAATGCGCGAGCGATCTGCCGGCGCGCTTCGCCGCGATATCCCACAGAGCGATGTCGACGGCGGAGATCGCAAACATCGTGATGCCGTAGCGGCCATGCAGGTGCAGGCGCAGTTGCAGTTCGAGATTGAGCGCATCGAGTGCCTCCGCTGCCGCCGGCGCCGGTTTGCCGATCACCAGCGGCGCGACCATGTCGCGAATCGCGGCGACCGTCGCGGTGAGGCACGAGTACGCGAAGCCGTCGCCCCAGCCGACGAGACCGTCGTCGGTCTCGATGCGCACCAGCGCGATCTGCAGATGCGTCCACTTCGACGGCATCAGGCCGGTGCCGCTCGACCCGTCGGTGAAGGGGATGGCGAGCGGGATGACGTCGAGGCTGCGGATCGTGCTCGCAATAGCTGCCATTGGGCTCACTCCCCTTCCGGCAGAATGATGCCGGCGCCGCGGAAGCCGCCGTCGACGGCGAGCACCTCGCCGGTGACGTAGCCGGACTGCGTGTCGTCGATCAGGAAACCAATGGCCGACGCGATCTCTTCGGGCGTGCCGTAGCGGCGCATCGGCACGAAGGTCTTCCACAGCTTGCGGTCGGCATCGGAATGCAGCGCTTTCACCATCGGCGTTTCGACAGGGCCGGGCGCGACAGCATTGACGCGGATGCCATGCCTGGCGAGGTCGTTCGCCAGCACCTGCGTCATGGTGATGACGGCGCCTTTCGAGGTGCCGTAGGCGACGCGGCCCTTGGAGCCCCGGAGCCCCGAGATCGAGGCGATGTTGACGATGGCGCCGCGCCGGCGCTTCGCCATCAGCCGCGCTGCCCCGCGCGCGACGATGAACGAGCCGATGACGTTGACGTCGAGGATTTTGCGGAACAGCGCGACCGGCGTATCAAGCGCGGTGATGTCGGCGGCGATGCCGGCCGAGTTCACGACGCCGGTGATCGGGCCGAGGTTCGCTTCGATGTCAGCGAGCACCTTCTCGACTGCCGGTTCGTCGGTGACATCGACCGCATCGAGGCGGACGTTTGCATTGCCGGCGTATGCGGAGCGCGCTTCGTCGAACGTCTTCCCGGCGAGATCGAGCAGGGCGAGTTTCCAGCCGCGCGACAGTAACAGATCGGCGGTGGTTCGTCCGATGCCCGACGCGCCGCCGGTGATGACGGCGACGCCGGCTCCTGCGCTCGTGCCCGTGCTCTCGGCCATGGATCTGTCCTCCCGCGTGATTGTTGGTGTTGGACGGGAGTGTAGGGGCGCACGCGGGGGAGCGGCAAGGCGTGGGGCAGCAATGGTGGGCCGCGGATACGCAGACGCGGATCGGGTCAGAGCCGCAACTGCCTCGGAGAGGTCGTCTTGATTGGTAGTTCGTCGGTTTCGTTGGCTGCGCGCGGCATGTTTTCGACGAGCCAAGCACCAATGCTCTGCCGTGCGCCATGTTCTGACACGGTGGTCACGTTGGCCAAGGTGCGCCCGTCCAACAAGGTCGACTGCGCGCATCGGAAGAGGCGCGCAGCAAGTTCGCGCTGGTCGTCGACGGGCAGCGTGTCGAACAACTCGACGATACGTGTGGAAACGCTGCTCATGTCCGGTTCTGTCCCGCACGATCGCCGTGACGGGTTGCGCGCAGTCTACCCCACATTCGGCCGCGCGAACATTGCTTCCATCTCGCGACGCACCTTCACCGCGTGGTCGTTCGGATCATAGGCGACGTCGTCCCACTTCACGCGCTCGCCTTCGGCGATGTCGCGCTTGAGCTTGACGTTGTGGGCGAGGCCCAGCGGCAGGTAGCCTTCCTTCAAGGACATGGCGGCCGGCGTCTGCTTGCCCCACACGCAGAAGCCGCCTTCGCCGTCGAGGATCTCGCCGGCTTTGAGCGCGCGCTTGGCGGTGGCGGCGACGTCGGAGTTGAAGTAGCGCGAGGTGCCGGTCGGCTCGCGGCGGAGCGCGGCGGAGGCGACTGACAGGCCGAGTTCGAGGCCGATCATGTGCGTCGGGCGATAGAGCGCCGCGTACTTGCCCGACTTGTCGGGCAGCATCGAGTATTCCTTGAAGCAGTTGCGCGCGTAGGCGCTCTCCGAGGTGATCACGACATAGGTGCCCATCACGAGGTTGTGCGGCACGTCTTTCATGTCGCGGGTGAGCGAGGAGGTGACCTCGGTGACGCCTGCCTTCTCCAGCACGCCGCCGTCCGCCTTGGGCTTGCAGACCTCCGCGTGCTCGAAGCGCGAAGCGGGCGGGAACGAGAGGCCGTTAGTCTGCGGCACGAGGCCCGTGGCGTTGCAGATCGCAGTCATCTCGATGCCGGACTTGGTGCCGTCGATGAACGAGTTGAACATCTTTGGGTTGATGTGGCTGCGGTCGTGGATCACGAGGTAGGTGTCGAGGATGTCCCACACCGTCTCGGGCGTGGAGGCGTGGTAGGTCGGGTGGTAGCGGGTGCCCTTGCCGGCCGAGACGACCTCGAAGCCGCAGGTGCGCGCCCAGTCGACGTGGTCGCAGACGAGGGCCGGCTGGTCGCCCCACGCCATCGAGTAGACGACACCGGCCGCGCGCGCCTTGGCGGCGAGCAGCGGGCCGGCCAGCGCGTCGGCCTCGACGTTGACCATGACGATGTGCTTGCCGGCGGCGATGGCGGCCTGGGCGATCTTGATGCCGGTCGCCGGATCGCCGGTCGCCTCGATAATCACCTCGATCTCGGGGTGCTCGATCAGGCTCATGGCGTTGTCGGTGATGTGCGTCTTGCCCGACTTGATCGCGTCCGATAGCGACGTGGCGTCGATCTGCTCCGCCGGCCACTGCACGCCGATCAGCCGCTCTTTGGCGCGCGCGGGCAGCAGGTCGGCGAGGCCGGTCAGGTGTATGCCCTTGGTCCAGCGCAGCTGCGACAGGAACATGGTGCCGAACTTGCCGGCGCCGATCTGGCCAATTCGGATCGGCTTTCCGGCGGCGAGGCGCTCGGTCATCATCGTGTGCAGGTTCATGGGGCGCGTCCTCTATGTATCCATTGTTGTGGTTGCCATCACAGGATCACAGGCCGCGCGTGTGATCAAGCACCGCCCGGCGCATGCCGGCCGCGCGGAGGTCAGCGCGCGCGATGCTCAAGATCACAAAAACGGGGTTGGCAGGGGCGTCCCCTGCCGTGGGAGCATGGCGACAGCCCTGCTCCGTGCAGCGGACGAGTCAACAGGCTCCCAAGGGGATGAGCGATCGTCAGGCGCCCGGCTCATCCGCCGGTGGCGCGGCAGTGGCTTCGCCTGCCCGTCCGGGCTTCGGTCCGCCACGGGCAATCTTGACCATGGCGGCGCGCAACGTGCGGCCTTCGAGGGTGAAGCCCTCCTGGAACACCTGCAACACGGTGCCGTGTGGCACGTTGGCGTTGTCCTCCTGGAACACCGCTTCGTGCTGGTTCGGATCGAAGATCTGGCCGTGCGCCTCGATGCGCCTGACGCCGTAGCGCTCGAGCGTCGCGAGCAGACTCTGCTCGGTCAGCCTGACGCCATCGAACAGCGCGGCGGCCGGGCCGGACTGCTGCTCGGGCGGGGTAGCGGCGAGCGCGCGCTGGAGGTTGTCGACGACCGAGACCATTTCGCCGGCGAGCTTGGTCACTGCATACTTCGCGGTGTCGGCTTTCTCGCGCTCAGCGCGCTTGCGGATGTTGTCGAGTTCGGCGTGCGATCGCAGCAGCCGGTCGGTCAGATCGCCGATCTGACCTTCGAGTTCGCCGATGCGGGCCGCGAACGCGGCAGCGTCCGACTGTGCAGCTTCCGGGTAACCGGGCTCTCGGGTGTCGAAGCCGAGGCCGACTGGTGATTGGCGTCAGCCGGTGTCGGGGCGTTCGCAGGCCCGTTCGAAGGATTATGTCCGCTCATCATCGTCCTTGTTTTCCTGGCTCCTGCGGGGGCTGGCCGAGGCCCGGCTGGCATTCCGCAACGCATTGATCTGGAATAAGTTCGGGCATCGCCTTCGCCAAGGCGCGGGCGCGCGACGGCGGCCCGCCTTCGGACCCCTGCCGATACCAGTTTGCCGCCTCGTTGATCAAGAGATGATGCGGCTGACGAGGCGAGCGGTGTAGTCGACCATCGGGATGATGCGAGCGTAGTTGAGCCGGGTCGGGCCGATTACACCGAGCGCGCCGACCACCTTGCTTGCGCCGTCGCGGAACGGCGCGACGATCAGCGATGAGCCGGACAACGAGAACAGTGTATTCTCCGAGCCGATGAAGATTCGCACGCCCTCCGCCTTTTCTGCGAGGCCGAGGATCTGGACGACGTCACGCTTGGCTTCGAGATCGTCGAACAGCTGGCGGATTCGCTCGAGTTCCTCGAGGCCCGAGACATCCTTCAAAAGGTTGGATTGGCCGCGCACGATCAGGCTCTTGCGATTGTCGAGCGTGCCCGACCACTCGGCGAGGCCGGCTTCGATCACCTTGCGCGTCAACTGGTCGAGTTCGGCCGAACGGGTCCTCAGCTCGGTCTCGATGTCGCCTCGCGCCTCTTCGAGCGTACGACCACGGATGCGGGCGTTCAGATAGTTGGCGGCCTCGACTAGCGCGGAAGGGGGTAGGCCGGCCGGCACGGCGAGAATGCGGTTCTCGACGCTGCCGTCGTCGCCGACCAGGACGACCAGCGCGCGGCCGGGCTCCAGCGGCACGAACTCGATGTGCTTCAGCCGCTGGATCGCCTTCTCAACGAGGACGACGCCGGCGCAGTGGGAAAGGCCGGAAATCAGCTCCGTCGCCTCCGACAGTACCTGGTCGGGTGTCGTCTTGCGTCCCGCGATCTGGCGCTCGATCTGGCGGCGTTCGTCGGCCGAGAGACCACCGACCTCGAGCAGGCCGTCGACGAAGAAGCGCAGGCCGAGCTGCGTCGGCAGCCGGCCGGCAGAGGTGTGCGGGGCATAGATGAGGCCGAGTTCCTCGAGGTCCGACATGACGTTGCGCACCGAGGCGGGCGACAACGTCATCGGCAAGTGGCGGGCAAGCTGGCGCGAACCGACCGGCTCGCCGGTCGACACATAGGATTCGACAATGCTGCGCAGGATTTCGCGCGAGCGTTCGTTCAGTCCGGCGAGCTCTGGCGACTTTTCCGTCATCCGGCAAAGCTCCTGTCGGTGCCGTCGTCGCGACTGCGACGGCGTGAAGCTGCGAAAGGTAGTGAGCCGACGGTCCCGACGTCAACGTCGGGGCGGGACGCGGCGGTCTACCCTCACGGGGTTGAACTCGCATCAAGCCGCGCCTAGGGTGCCGCCAATTGGTGCTGGCCGCCCGTTTGGCGTGGCCGCCGTGTGCCCGTTGCACTGTGGTGCACCATCAAGTCGACCAAACCCCCGGAGAGACTATGCCGCCGAGACCGTCCAAGCGCCAACCCGACGAGCTGCGTCGCGTCTCCTTCGAGCGCGGCATCTCGATGCATGCGGAAGGCTCTTGCCTCGTCAAGTTCGGCAATACCCAGGTGCTTTGCACGGCGAGCCTCGAAGAGCGCATTCCGCCGTGGCTCAAGGGGCAAGGGCGCGGCTGGGTGACGGCCGAGTATGGCATGCTGCCGCGCGCCACCACCGACCGCAATCGCCGCGAGGTGACGGCCGGACACCCTTCAGGTCGCACGCACGAAATCCAGCGGCTGATCGCGCGCTCGCTCAGGGCGGTCGTCGACCTGCCGAAGCTCGGTGAGAAGCAGATCACGGTCGACTGCGATGTGCTGCAAGCCGACGGGGGCACGCGCACGGCGGCGATCACCGGCGCCTGGATCGCGCTCAACGATTGCCTCGCCTGGATGCGCGCGCGGGACATGATCAAGGATGGCGTGCTGAAGGATCACGTGGCGGCGGTGTCCGCCGGCCTTTACAAGGGCGAGCCGGTGCTCGACCTCGACTATGTCGAGGACAGCGGCGCCGACGCCGACGCCAACTTCGTGATGACCGGCGCGGGCGGCATCGTCGAGATCCAGGGCACGGCCGAGGGCGAGCCGTTCAGCCAGGAGAAGTTCGACCAGCTGATCGTGCTGGCCAGGAAGGGCATCACCGAGCTGGTGCAACTACAGAAGCTGACCGTCGGGTGAGGTACCTGCGGCGGCGCGACGGGTGGACCACGTGCCATGAAAGCCTCTGAAATCAGGCGGTTGCCGCGCGGCGCCCGCGTCGTGGTGGCGACGCACAATGCCGGCAAGCTCATCGAACTGCGCGAATTGCTCGCCCCCTTCGGACTGGAGCTTGTTTCGGCGGGCGAACTCGGCCTCGGCGAGCCGGACGAGACGGGTCACATGTTCGCCGAAAACGCGGCGATCAAAGCGCATGCGGCGGCTGAGGCTGCGGGGCTGCCGGCGCTGGCGGATGATTCTGGCATCGCGATCGATGCCATCGACGGCGCGCCGGGTATCTTTTCGGCGAACTGGGCTGGACCGGGCAAGGACTTCAAGCCGGCGCTCGCACGTGTGCTGCGCGAACTCGAGCGGCGCGGTGCGTTGCAGCCCGCGCAGCGGCGTGCCCACTTCGTATCGGCGCTGGTCGTCGCCTGGCCGGATGGGCACGACGAACTGTTCGAGGGCCGAGTGTTCGGCGCCATCACGCCCGAGCCGCGCGGCGCTAAAGGCTTCGGCTACGATCCGCTGTTCCTGCCCGATGGCGAGACGCGCACGTTCGGCGAAATGGCATCTGACGAAAAGCACGGGCTCGACTGGGCGCCGGGCGGTCGCGCGGGGCTGTCACATCGCGCCCGCGCGTTCCGACTGCTCGCGGAAGGCCTGCTCGATGCGCCAAAGTTCTGAGACATCTGCGCGGGCCTGTGCAGCGATCGCCCCGTCGATCGCCAATCCGGACGCAGCCGGCTTCGGCGTTTATGTGCATTGGCCGTTCTGCGCCTCGAAGTGCCCGTACTGTGACTTCAACAGCCACGTGCGCCTCGCTGGAATCGACGAGGAGTCGTTCCTCGATGCGTTCCTAGCGGAGATCGCGACGACGAAGCGGCGGATCGGCGCACGGCGCGTGGACAGCGTGTTTCTCGGCGGCGGCACGCCCTCGCTGATGAGCCCGGCAACGGTCGCGGCCATCCTCGTGTGCATCGATGAGCACTGGCCGATCGACTGCGACGCCGAGATCACACTCGAAGCCAATCCGTCCAGCGTGGAAGCCGGGCGCTTCGCCGGCTACAGGGCTGCCGGCGTCAATCGCGTTTCCCTCGGCGTACAGGCTCTCGCCGACGCCGACCTTCGCAAACTCGGACGGCTCCATACGGCGGCGGAAGCGCGCAAGGCTCTCGACATCGCGGCGTCGACCTTCCCGCGCTTCTCGTTCGACCTCATCTATGCGCGGCCCGGCCAGACGCCCGCGCAATGGGCGGACGAACTTGGCGCTGCGCTTGCCTTCGGGTCGCGACACCTGTCGCTCTATCAGCTAACCATCGAGGACGGCACGCCCTTCGCAGCGCTGCATGCCGCCGGCAAGCTCACTCCGCCCGATCCCGAGGCCGCCGACGAGCTCTACCGGCTGACCGATGCGATGACGCGCGCGGCGGGGTTGCCCGCCTACGAGATCTCGAACCACGCGGTGGCTGGCGAAGAAAGCCGGCACAATCTGCTCTACTGGCGTTACGGCGAATATGCCGGGATCGGTGCGGGCGCACATGGTCGACTGCTCGTCGATGGCGTGCGACGGGCGACGTCGACCGAACGGCAGCCCGAGGCGTGGCGGGCCAAGGTTCTGGCGACGGGTGACGGTCTCGTCGAGGACGATGCGCTGACGGCCGCCGAGCAGGGAGACGAAGCCTTGCTGATGGGGCTCCGGCTCACCGAGGGGCTGGGCCTCGATCGGCTGGCAGCACTCGGCGGCGTAACCCCCTCAGCAGCAGCGATCGCCGAGTTGGTCGGCCTCGGGCTGCTCGAAGTGATCTCCGGTAATCGCCTGCGCGCGACGCCGGCGGGCCGCTTCGTGCTCAACGAGATCGTGCTCAGGCTTTCGACCGCGTTCGTGCCCGTTCCTGGAGGGCCGCGTTCATAGTCGCCATCTCCGCGCCGATCCAGGCGCGAAAGGCCGCCACCTTGGGGCGCGTCTCGCTGCCTTCGGGGCAGACGAAGTTGAACGCCCGGCGCGTTTCGATCTCGATGTCGAAGGGCGCGATCAGACGGCCGGTTCTCAAGTCGTCGTATGCGAGGGTGCGGTGTGCGAGCAGCACGCCGGCGCCTTCTAATGCGGCGTCGAGCGCATGGTCGGCGCTGTTGAATCGCAGTCCCCGTTCGAGCTTGGGATGGTCGACGCCGGCCACACGAAACCAGTCGGCCCAGGTCGGGATGTCGGCGAGGCCTGTCAGCGAATCGTCGTGGATCAGTGTCGCCTTCAGCAGGTCGGCCGGCGTCACCAGCGCACCGACCTGCTCGATGTGGCGCGGACTGACGACCGGCAGCATCACGATGTCGGTCAGTCGGTCGACGGTCAGGCCGCCGAACGGTCCGATGGCATTGCGCACGGCGACATCGACGCCGTCGGCTTCGAAGTCGACCATCGTCATGCTGGCCGAAATCCGCGCGTCGATGTCAGGGTTGGCAATCAGGAAGCGATAGAGGCGCGGGGCCAGCCACTTCGCGGTGAAGCCGGGCGGCGCGCTGATCACTAGAACGCGGTCGTTCTGAAGCCGTTCGAGGCTCTGCACTGCCTGGCGCATCTGCACGAAGGCCGAATGCAGGCCCGGATAGAGCTGGCGGCCAGCGTCGGTTAGCGCGATCGCCCGCGCCTTACGCTCGAACAGTCGGACGCCCAGGAACTCTTCCAGGCCCTTGATCTGGTGGCTCAGCGCAGCAGGGGTCACGTGCAGTTCACCCGCTGCCTTCGTGAAGCTCAGATGTCGGGCCGTCGCCTCGAAGGCGCGGAGCGCGTTGAGCGGCGGCAGGGTGTTGCTCATGACTTAGGTTTGCTCATGGCAAGGGTGAGGAAACGTCGTTTGTCGTGGGCGAGGCTACGGCATATGTTGCCCTCACAACAAGCGAGCGTTCGCAAAGAATGCCGCACCGGGGCCGGGACTGGTCCAACCAGATGACATGAGGAGAATTGAAATGTCTAAGCTCTTGAACGAACCTCGCAGCTGGCCGACCGAAGACGAGATCCAGGCCGCGATGCGAGTGGGTCGCCGGCTCCGCGCCGAGGCATTTGCCGAATTCTTCGGGTTCGGCGTTTCGGCCAAGCGCAAGGCCGAGAGCAAGGCCGCTGAGCAGGCAGGCGACATCCGCAGCGTGGCCCCGGCCGGGTGTTGACGACGAGTTGAATGATCCTCTGAGCGCAACGGGGCCGGGACATGTATCCCGGCCCTTTTCATGCGTGATTCGCTTCTAGCCGGCTCTCGCCCAATCTTGGCTTCTCCCCGCTCCGCGTCACGTGCACAGCGATCTTGCCCTTGATCGGCTTCCCCGCCAAAAGATGGTCCGCACGGGGCTCGCCGCCGGCGAGCGTCGGCGTGTAACGCGTTGGGGAGCATAATCATGGCTGCTGCTACGAAGTCGCTGGCATCGTCGCCAGCCTACCGGTGGGGCGGCTTCGCGCTGTTCGGCGCCGTGGCCGTGCTGCTCACCGCGCTGGCCTTCGAGCATGTCGGCGGACTGACGCCCTGCCCGCTCTGCCTGATGCAGCGCTGGGCCTATTATGGCGCGATCCCGCTGCTGTTCTTGGCGCTGGTCTTGAATTCAACCGGCCAGCGCGGGCTCGCCGCCGCGATCTTCTTCGTCGTCGCCATGGCATTTCTCGCCAACGCCGGTCTCGCCGTCTATCACGCCGGCGTCGAATGGAAGTATTGGCCGGGTCCGGATACCTGCGCGGGAAATGCGCTGGCGCCGCTGTCGAGTGGTGCCGGACAGGGCGTGCTGTCGGGGCTCGGCGACGTACGCGTGATTCGGTGTGACGAGCCAGCGTGGCAGCTGTTCGGCCTATCGATGGCCGGCTGGAACGCGATCGTCTGTCTCGGCCTGATGGCGGCGGCGCTCAACGCGGCGATGGCCAGTGCCGATCGAAACCCAACATAACGAAATAGAATCAAAATGTTATACGCAGAATGGCGAAACCGTGAGCGGCCTCATCGGCTCAAGCGGGGTCGATTTACATCTGTCCATCATTAAAACCTTGGATCGGACGTATCACCTCCACATTGTGGTCACGAAGCAACGGTTAATTCTCCCTCGTTCGCGGAACACAGTGCGAACGGCAGGAGTTGCGCGATGAGTACGAGTTGGCCTGAAACTCCCCGCCTCGAGCTACGTACCCCCCGCCGGGTTTTGTTCGGGCATGTGTCGCGTAATGCCTGCGGTGAGGCGGGCCTGGTTCCGCCTGAAGGTCGAGTGGACTGCGTATCGTCCGTGGCTGTCGCCGAGATTTTGGCGGCGCGTTCCGAGTACCGCGTTCCTTGTCACCGTAGCGTAGCGTTGCGTTCTGTTGCGTCGGCGTCGAGAGCGGACGTACCCCGAAGCATGCTTCTGGGACAACTCCGCAAACTTCGGCGAGCCGCCGCTGCCAGTAAAGTCGAGCGTCTGGCGGCGCGGTTCGCCAACCCCTCTGCCCCGTCGGCCGAGGCGGTCAGAGCGGTCCTGATGTTGGTGATGTCGCGTCCGGTGTAGGCCTGCGTATCGAGGCCGAGTGAGTGCTGCGTCAGTTGCATTGTGTGGCGTCGCGTCAACCGTAAGTAGCGTCGGTTGTGTTCCTATAGTCCCCGTCGCGTCGGTTGCGTCCCCCAAGTTGCGTCTCGTGCGTCGGTTCGCGGTGCGTCGGCTGCCGCGCGGTTGTTCAAGTCGAGTGAGGTGGCGTCATGCGTGGTCGAGCGTCGAAGAGTGTGGCGGTGCGTGAGGATGAGGCCTGTTGGCGGGGGCTCGGTGCCGTCGTCGCCGGGATCCTCGAACGGGTCGAGATCGCGCGCGAGGAACCGAGGCTGGTTCCGGTTCGCGTACCAGCGAATGCCCGTCGCGGACATGCAGCGGGCCGGGGCATGCCGGGTAACCGGTAGCAACGGCCGAGCGATAGAAATTCGGTTGTAGAGTCAGGGTTGGCGTCAATGTAACGGCAACCCAACGAGTTGGCAGGTGCGTCGAGCGAGGAACCCGACCGTTCCGTCTCGAAGCTTCAGTGTTCAAGGTTTTGCGTCGTGAAGCCGGAGCGCGAAGGCGCACCTGCCATCCAGGCCAGTGTAGCGTCCGAGTTGCGATTGCGTTCAGCGTGTACTGCGTAGCCGTACCTTCAGTGCCCGTGCGTCGAGTTCTCTTCGCGTACAATGCAGTGAGCCTAGTGTTACCAGCCGGCGCCCGATCGAGGCGCGGCGGGAGGCAGGGCGAGACCGTCGCACGCGACGGATCGCCGACCAGGGAAACGGATCATGACGCGTCATCACATCAATTCGCAGCAGTGGCAGAACAACGTCGCAATCGCACGTGCGGCCTGCGCCCGGATCTTCCGGGACGGCGGCAAGCCGGCGGACGCTCTTGCACAGTTCGGCCTCGAAGCCACGAGCGGCCTCGACTGGAGCCGCGCGGTCGATCTGATCGCGGATGCCCTCAGCGCCCAGCCACTGCGTCGCGCGGCCTGATCGGAGAGCCGACGTCGAAGGCCGTCCCGGACACTCGCCGGGACGGCCCTCGTCCGATCGGCATGCGTCTGCGATCAGCGATTGCCGCCACCACCGCCTGCACCACCGCTGCCTCCGGACGGGTGCAGAATGTTTTCGCGCCAGTCGGCGAGATTTGGCACGGGCTGGGGCTCCGGCCGAGGCTGGCTCGTCGGCGGTGTCTTGATTTTGCGCTTCGCCATGACCTCCGAGCAGGAGTTGAAACACGCGCCGTCGGTGCAGACGCGCTCGCAATAGGTCTTGTTGATCGGCTTGGCCGCTTGGCTCGCTTCGCTGGCAACGCCGAGCGTGAGCGTGGCGAATGCTGTAGCGCCGAGGGCGGCAGCGACGGTCTTGAAGAGCTTCGACATGATATGGGTCCTCGCGGGGGTGGCTGAGCGAACGGGTCAACGGCAGGCCGCCGTTTCCCCTCTGTCGCCACCGCAGTGCACGAGGTTCACAGATTCGAGATTTTTTTCACCGCCGGCTTATCCTCGATCCGCGCAGCCTGCCCGCTCAAGGCCAGCGCTTGAGGCTCGCTTCGGGGAAGGTCCACTCCGGCGTCATGAGAGGGCCGTTCCAAGTCGCCGGATACCAGGGCGAAGCGTCGCCGGTCGCCAGGTTCTTCAGCACGTGGATCGACTGCGCGGGCATGAAGCTCTGAAGCAGCAGAAAGCGACGCTCGCCCGTCGTCGGGTTCTCCACGAGATCGGCGACGAGCACCGCATGGCCCGGAAAGCCGCCGCGGATGAAGACATCGCCGATCGCGAGATCGGCAACCTCGACCGGTTTCAGTTCACGCTCCAGGCTGTAGGTGCCGGCGAAGGCGAATACGCTGTCCATGTAGCGGCGGAAGCTCGCGTAACCGGCATCTGGTTTGGTCGCCCGCCGCCAGGTCTTGCCGTCGCTTGACGGTCGCTCACCGTTCGACCAGCGCGCGAACGAGACGCGGCCTCCGCCCGTGTAATTGAACCCGATCTCGCGTTGTCGTCCACTGGCGAGCAGCCATTCGGCGCGCAGCCGCATGATTGCGTCCGCGCACTGCTGCAGGTCGCGGCTGCCGATATCGATGTCGACAACCGCCACATGCACGTCGCGCGGCTTCACGATGCCATTGAAGAATTTGACGGGCTCGCCGGCAGGCTTCATCGGCAGGCCGCGCAGCCACGAAGCAAAGCTTCCCGGAGGCGCCGCGCGGCGCAAGAAGCCGGCTGGCGGCAGGATGCGAGCGGCCAGCGTGGCCGAGGCGGCCTCCGGCGTCGCGCGTGGCCATGGGTAATCCCTGGCAAAAGCCGGTGCCGGCGATATGGCGATGGACAGCATCATCGCACCGGCAATGCACCGGGCCAACGATGCAGACAATCGCCTGAAGAAGGTTCGCATCACGGCTCGAGCTCGGTGTCCCAGTACAGATAGTCGAGCCAGCTGTCGTGCAGGTAATTCGGCGGAAACATCCGCCCGTTGCGATGCAACTCGAACACCGTCGGCCGATATGGCATCTGGTGCGGCCACATGCTGATGGCGCCCGGCAGGTGGTTGCCCTTGCGCAGGTTGCACGGGGAGCAGGCGGTGACGACGTTGTCCCAGCGAGTCTGGCCGCCGCGCGAGCGCGGGATCAGGTGGTCGAACGTCAACTCGTCCTTGTCGCCGCAATACTGGCAACTGAAGCGGTCGCGCAGGAACACGTTGAACCGTGTGAACGCCGGGTAGAGGGCCGGTTTCACGTAGGCCTTGAGCGAGACGACCGAAGGGACGCGGAATTCAGCGTTGGGACTGCGGACGGTGTACTCGTACTCGGAGACGATGTTCACGCGGTCCAGAAAGACAGCCTTGATGGTGTCCTGCCAGCTCCACAGCGAGAGCGGGTAGTAGCTCAACGGTCGGAAGTCGGCGTTCAGCACGAGTGCCGGCAAATTGTGAGGTGGTGCCGCAGCTGTCATGACAAATGTGCGCTCCTAACCCGATCCTGACGGACTGAGCATGCACGTCGCACCCGCGCTACTTCTGGATACTAGTCCTCCATGTCGCTTGTGTGAAGATGGGGATGCGATCACTCGGGTGGAAGTAGTAACCGTTCCGAAAAGTACTATCCCGCAAGCGTTTGGCGGAGAAAACGGGCGCCGAGATCGAGGCCTTCTGGACAGATGCCGTGGCCGATATCCGGGATCGAGTGAGCCCAAACCGGCACTTTCGCATCGGCAAGGCAGGCCTCTGATTCGCCGAGAGCCTGCACCGGGATGATGTCGTCCTCCTCGCCGTGCACCAGAAGTACGGGCGGCCGACAGGTGATTTCGGCGGCGAGATGCTCTGGTCCGGCGAGCAGGCCCGAGTAGGCGAGGATCGCGGCCGGCGCCACGGCTCGTCTCAGTCCGACGTGCAGCGCCATCATGGCGCCCTGGCTGAAACCGAACAGCGCCAATCGCTCCGCCGTCAGGCGCGTCGAGGCGAGCACGGCGTCGAGATAGCGATCGAGCAGTGGCCGGGCGCCACGGACCCCGTCCTGGTATTCCCGACCGTCGCGGCGGGCGAGGGCGAACCACTGCCGCCCGCCGAGCATGTCGGCGATACGGCCCGGCGCATCGGGGGCGAGGAACAGCGTATCGGGCAACGCATCGCGCCAGGCGTCGGCGAGGCCGATCAGGTCGTGGCCGTCGGCGCCGTAGCCGTGCAGCAGCACCACGACGCTGCGCGTGGTCCCGGACCGGGCCGAGCGTGTTGGACCGTCAAGGGGCAGCATGCGCGGCGTCTCCGTCGGCTGAGTGGCGGGATTGGGCACGGCAAGCTATGCCGGAACCCCGGAGCGGGCGTCCTTGACGACCTTGTAGTAAGACCACAGC
>Ga0247831_1004461_pt1 | contig 18655 bp, 14 predicted proteins | sample LaCruzMarch2015__9_FD_192406 | JGI IMG/M metagenome (GOLD analysis project Ga0247831, IMG submission 192406) | Freshwater microbial communities from meromictic Lake La Cruz, Castile-La Mancha, Spain - LaCruzMarch2015_1m | ecosystem: Environmental > Aquatic > Freshwater > Lake | place: Spain... | reverse complement strand
CGGCTCGACCTCCGGCGGTGGCAGCACCAAGCTGTCGCGTGCCGACACGATGGAACTTGCAACCCGCTATCTCGGCAAGTCGGCGGTGCCCTACGAGATCCTCCCCGCCGAACGGAATGTGATGAAGCATTTCCCGATCAACTGGCGCTACCGCTCCGGCGCGATCGGCGGCATGATGGCGGTGCGCGGCATCACCACCACGACCGACGACATGCTCGGCAAATTGCTCGCCGAGCAGACCGGCTACTGCAAGGGTTCTACTGCCAGCCAACGCGACCAGACTTCGGCCAACAACGGGGCGACCCTGTCACGCGGCGCTAGCATCTGCTCGACCGGCGGCAGCGTGCTGCGCACAGCCTTCTCGGTCTGGAAAGCCTCGGACAACATGATGATGATAGTGATCGAGGCCGGGGTACAGAGCGGAAGCCAGCCTGCGCCGAATGCGGGATCAGCACCGAACGATCCCGCTCGGCAGCCCGCCCCAGTGGGTCCGAAGCCGAACGAAATCTGAGTTCGACCGGCGTCTGCGCACTGTCGCGTGATCGTCAGGCGGAGCGTTGTATAAGGCTCGCGGTCGGATCGTCCGACAGACCGCCGCCTGGAGCACCGCGCATGCACGTCCTGACCCTGCCGTTCACACCACGCTATCTGTTGCTTACGCTCGCGCTCGCCGGCACTGCGCTGTCGGTCTGGGGCATGACGGCGTTCCCGGACTGGCTCACCTGGCTCACAGCCCCGTTAGCTCTGTTCGGCTTCTTCGCGCTGCTCGGGTTGCGCGACCTGACCCAGACGCGACATGCCATCCTGCGCAACTACCCGATCGCCGCCCACCTGCGCTTCATCCTGGAGAACATCCGGCCCGAGATGCGCCAGTACTTCTTCGAGGGGGAGAAGGATGGCACGCCGTTCCCGCGTGACAAGCGCGCGATCGTCTACCAGCGCGCCAAGAAGGCGCTCGACAAACGCCCGTTCGGCACCCAGTACGACGTCTACGCCAGCGACTATGAATGGCTGCACCATTCGGTCGCGCCGCGCGCCGTCGCGAAGGACGGCTTCCGGGTGACCATCGGTGGCGCCGACTGCGCAAAGCCCTACGACGCCTCGATCTTCAACATCTCGGCGATGAGCTACGGCGCGCTGTCGGCCAATGCCGTTCGCTCGCTCAACAAGGGCGCCAAGCTCGGCGGCTTCTTCCACGATACCGGCGAGGGCGGCTTCTCGCCCTATCACAAGGAATTCGGCGGCGACATCGTCTGGGAGATCGGCTCAGGCTACTTCGGGGCCCGCAACCCGGACGGCTCGTTCTCGCCCGAGCGATTCGCCGCGACGGCCGCCGACCCGCAGATCAAGATGGTCGAACTCAAGCTCAGCCAGGGCGCCAAGCCCGGGCACGGCGGCGTGCTGCCCGCCGCCAAGGTGACGCGGGAGATCTCGCGTATCCGCGGCGTGCCGCTCGGCCAGGACTGCGTCTCGCCGGCCCGCCACGGCGCGTTCTCGACGCCGATCGAGATGATGCAGATGATCGCCGAGATGCGCCGGCTGTCGGGCGGCAAGCCCGCCGGTTTCAAGCTGTGCATCGGCCATCCCTGGGAGTTCATGGCGATCTGCAAGGCGATGCTCGAAACCGGCATCACGCCGGACTTCATCGTCATCGACGGCAAAGAGGGCGGCACCGGTGCGGCCCCGCTCGAATTCATGGACCACATCGGCATGCCGCTGCGCGACGGCCTGTCGTTCGCCCACAACGCGCTGGTCGGCTGCAACCTGCGCGATCGCATCAAGATCGGCGCCTCCGGTAAGATCGTTTCGGCCTTCGACATGGCGCGTGCCATGGCGCTCGGCGCCGACTGGTGCAACTCGGCGCGCGGCTTCATGTTCGCTGTCGGCTGCATCCAGGCGCAGGCCTGCCATACCGGCCACTGCCCGACCGGCGTCACCTCGCAGGATCCGACCCGCCAGCGCGCCATCGTCGTCCCCGACAAGGCGATGCGGGTTGCAAGCTTCCACCGCGAGACGGTGCATGCGCTCGCCGAACTGGTCGCGGCTGCCGGCCTCGACCACCCATCGGGTATCCGCCCGCACCACTTCATGCGTCGCGCTGCGGCCGATCGTGTGGCGAGCTTCGCCGAACTCTACGAGTTCCTGAAGCCCGGCCAATTGCTCGCCGACCCCGCCAGTTCGCCGCGCTTCGGCGAACCCTGGCGCGTCGCCCAGGCACACACCTTCGACCGGCTCGAGCCGCTCGGCCACCAGTACGGGTGAGCGCGTCGGCGCACTCACGCGCCGGCCTGTGCACCTGCCCGTTAACTCTTGGTTAAGTATCTCAGCAGGCGCCTGTTCCCCTCGGGACAGCGCGCCCGCCTTCGCTGGTGCAATTCTTGCCTCACGGACGAACGAACCCGCGAGCCGGGCCGCTTCGAACCGGACGCCCGGAGCGGGCGACAGAGGATCAAGAGTTCAGCGCCGGAGGAGGCCGTCATGCGTTTCGAGACCCTTGCCACCGCGAAGTCGTTCACCCGCCTCCTCATCGCCACCGCCGCGTCGGCTGGCCTTGCGACCGCCCTCACGACGGCTCCTGCTGCCGCCGACCAAACCCGCACCGAACCATTCGGCAAGAGTGGCCATTGGACCGTCTACGCCGTCGCCGACGCTCAGGGCTTCAACCATTGCGCCGCCCGCGTCTCCTACAAGAGTGGCATCAAGGTTGGCCTGCTCGGCTACGCCAACGGCAACTGGTCGCTGCAGTTCTTCCGCGACGACTGGGCCGAGCGGCCGGTATCGACGTTCGACGTGCGCCTCGACGTCGACGGCCGCCAGGTGCTGGCGGCGAAGGGCAAGTGGAGCGGCAAAAGCGCCTTCGTCACCCTCGGCAACTCGAGCGCCAACCTCACCACGCTGATGAACGGCACGATGATGACCGTCGTCACGGCGGCGGGTTCCACCCAGTTCCGTCTCGACGGGTCGGCCGCCGCGATCAAGATCGCCTCCACCTGCCGCCAACAGACGATGGCGGCCGCCCCGCGCCGCGATGCGCCGAAATCCGCCGCCAACGGCGCTTTCGATCCGCCCGCCTCCGGCACCACGCCGCGCCAGGGCGCATTCGCCCCCCAGGCCGGCGTCGCGCAGCCGATCAAGCTCAGCCGAACCGATACGATGTCGTTCGCGCAGACCTACCTCGCCCAGCGTGGCACGGCGGCCGACTTCCTCGCCGAGGATGCCAACGTGCTGAAGCAGTTCCCGCTCAACTGGCGCAGCAGCAACGGCGTCGTCGGCGGTGCGATGGTCATCACCGGTACCAGCGACCAGCCGAAAGGCGCCGCCGACAGTTTGCTCGCCGAACAGCGCCAGCTGTGCAAAGGCTCACTCTCTGCCGCCAACCGCAGTCAGGCCCGCCTGCCCGATGGCAGCACCGTGGAACTGGTCAGCGCCCAGTGCACGTCGGCGTCCGAGAGCTACGCGATCGTGTTCCAGCTGACGAGCCCGAAGGCCGGCGTGCTGGTGGTGATCTCCGAGGTGGTCACAGCGCCCACAAAGCCGATCGCCGGTGCCACGGCACCAGCCGCCGACGAACTGTGAGTTGATATACTCAACGCATCGAAATCGACGGTCTCGGACGTCAATAGCCCGACACGCCGGCAGAGCCCCTCTGCCGGCGCACGCTCGTCGTCGGTTGCAGCAGGCAATGAGCGGCACCTGCAAGCGCGCCTGATCCGCGCTCGCCCCGGCTTCCCAGCGGCTTTCGGCATGATATGGAACGTACCGAGGCTCGGTCACGGTGCCATCATGGACCGAAGACCGCCCCACCGTCGCCGATGACGGCAACAATTGAGACCGGAGGAAAACCCATGAAGCTCGTCCGCTTCGGCGCCGCTGGTGCCGAGAAACCAGGCCTCGTCGATGCCAGCGGCAAGATCCGCGACCTCTCCCAGCACGTGAAGGACATCGATGCTGCGACGCTGTCGCCGTCGGGCCTCGCGCGTATCAAGTCGCTCGATCCGGCGACACTGCCCGAAGCGCCGGCAGGTGTCCGCCTCGGCGCGCCGGTCGCCCGGCCACAGAATTTCATCGCGGTCGGCCTGAACTACGCAGATCACGCCAAGGAAGCGAACCTGCCGATACCGGCCGAGCCGATCCTGTTCAACAAGCTCGCCAACTGCATCGTCGGACCGAACGACGACGTCATCGAGCCGCGCGGCTCGACCAAGCTGGACTGGGAACTCGAGATCGCGTTCGTGATCGGCACGCGCGCCCGCTACGTCGCCGAGAAAGATGCACTCGCCCACGTCGCCGGTTACACCATCTGCAACGACGTCTCCGAGCGCAACTTCCAGCTCGAGCGCGGCGGCCAGTGGATGAAGGGCAAATGCTTCGAGACGTCCGGCCCGCTCGGCCCCTGGCTCGTGACCAGCGACGAAATCCAGGACCCCCAGACCCTCGACATGTGGCTCGACGTGAACGGCAAGCGGATGCAGACCGGCAATACGAAGACCATGATCTTCTCCATCGCGCACTGCCTGTCCTACATCTCGCAGTTCATGGTGCTGGAACCGGGCGACGTGGTCACCACCGGCACGCCGCCGGGCGTCGGCCTCGGCATGAAACCGCCGGTTTTCCTCAAGGTCGGCGACACCATGCGCCTGCATATCGGCGGGCTCGGCGAGCAGATGCAGAAGGTCGTCGCCTGCGAGGTGTGAGCACCGCGCCACGCCGCTCCCTCTCCCTCTTCAGTCAGGGAGAGGGAGCCGGGGCAACAACGCCGTCGATGGCCGCTCGGGGCCAGGAGCGACGGCGGAGCCGTCAATCATGTTGGGCTTGTCTTTCGTCGGCTCCGTGGTAGCACAGCGGAAAGTCAGCGGGGGCCGCAATGGTTCAGGCTGACACGAAGCTGACGTTTTCAAGTTTCTGGATACATCATGAACAATGGTGGGTATAAGCCTTACGAACCGCTCGACACGCTTAAGCCGATTGCGGAGTGCGTCTGGATTGTCGATGCACCTGAGATAAGGTATCGGGTAGGTGGATTGACAATCCCTTGTCCAACTCGGATGACCGTATTGCGCTTGATCGACGGTTCAATTTGGCTCCATTCTCCAACGAAGTTTACCGTAGCTCTTGCCAAGCAGATTACAGAGCTGGGAGCGGTCCGTTTTATCGTCGCCCCGAATACACTGCACTACACATTTGTTCACGAGTGGGCGACGGCGTTTCCCGATTCGGTCGTGTACGCGTTGCCAGAATTAGCTCTGCGCACGAAGGGCAATTTTCCTGAGCACAAATTACTCTCAGATGCAGCTCCAGAAATGTGGTCGGCAGTACTACGCCAAATCGAGGTAAGCAGTCGTACATTTTCGGAGGTCTGTTTCTTTCATATTCCGACAAAAACACTTATTTTGACGGACTTGATAGGGAATTTTGAAGCAGATCGCGTTCGAAGCTCAACTGTACGGTTTTTACTGCGGCAATCAAGGTGCGTTCATCCCCACGGCAGTACCTCCATGGATGTTCGCCTCGGGCTCCTGATGAGGCGCAAACATGTCGGGGCTGCGGTGCAGCAGATGATTGCTTGGGATCCCGAGCGCATTATACTGGCCCACGGATTGTGCTACGCGAGCGACGCGAAAAACGAGCTCAAAAGAGCGTTCAAGTGGGCGTTGTAGCTTTCTGCCCCTGATGCTGTAGCCCGTTGCCTCCGTGCCTCCTTCTTACGCGCAAATCATGAGCGGACCCGTCCTAACTCCGCAAGCCTAATGTCCGTGACGGCAGTGACGGGTCACCCACTGCCATTCGCCACCTTGCCGTCAACCTCAATACCCCCGCACGCGGTCGACCACGTTGGCGAGCGGCTGGCCTTGCTTATGAGCGCGGATCTGCGCCGTCACGTAGTCGCTGATGGCATCGGGATCGCTGTCGGCGGCGTTGTGGGGTGACACCGTTACCTTGGGGTGGTGCCAGAACGGGTGTCCTGGGGGGAGCGGCTCGACCTCGAACACGTCCAGCGTGGCCGCCGTCAGGGTGCCATCATCGAGGCAGGCGAGAATGTCCGCTTCGTTCTGCAGGCCGCCACGCCCGGCATTGATGATGACCGGACCACCGAGCCGGCCGTCGCGCGCCAGCCGCTCGAACAACGGGCGCGCCAGGATGTGGCCTGTGTCGTGCGTCAGCGGCAGCAGCACCACGAGAACGTCGGTGCGAGCGAGAAAAGCCGCGAGACCGTCGCTGCCGGAGTAGCACCGGATACCCGGGACCTCGCGCGGCGAGCGGCTCCACCCGGCGACGTTGAAGCCCAGCCGCGCGAGCACTTCAGCGCTGTCGCGGCCGATCTCGCCGAGGCCCATCACGCCGACGCGGAGTTCGCGCGCCGCCCACTGGTCCTTAGCAAACCACTCCTCGCGCGCCTGCGCCGCATCGAGCAAACGCTGGCGGCGGTGGTGCATGAGCACATGCATGACGACGTACTCGGTCATCCGGGAGGTGAGATCATCCGTCACCACGCGGACCACCGGTACATCCGCGGGCAACGTCGGATCGGCCATCAGCGCATCGACGCCGGCGCCAAGGTTGAAGATGACCTCGATGCCGGAGCAGGCGCGGAGCAGCCCCTGCGGTGGCTTCCAAACGGCAGCATAGCGGAAGCGGCCGGCATCGGGCGGCGGCCCATCGGCGGCGAACCGTACAGCCGGCCAGCTGACCAGTTCGACTCCCGGCAAACGCTGCGAGAAGCGCTCGAGCCAGGGCTCTACGGCCCAGTTGTCGCCAGCGCCGTTGATGGAGAGGAGGAGGGACATGGTGGGTGATGCTGTGGGAGTGAGGGAGTAGGGAGTAGGGAGTAGGGAGTAGGGAGTAGGGAGTAGGGAGTAGGGAGTAGGGAAGAAGGCATGAGAACCGGAGGATGACAACCCTATTCCCCTATTCCCCTATTCCCCTATTCCCCTCACCCTCTCCCACATGCCGCACCTCCAGATTGAACGCCGCCGCCAGCAGCGCTTTCGTGTAATCGGTCTCGGGCGCGGTGAAGATTCGCTCGGAGGGGCCTTCCTCCACCACCTTGCCGTTACGCATCACGATGACGTGGTTCGAGAGCGCACGCACCACGCGCAGGTCGTGGCTGATGAACAGGTAGGCGAGGTCGTGCCGCTCCTGCAGGTCGCGCAGCAGGTCGACGATCTGGGCCTGGACGCTCATGTCGAGCGCGCTTGTCGGCTCGTCGAGCACGACGAACTTCGGCTCGAGCACCATGGCGCGGGCGATCGCGATACGCTGGCGCTGGCCGCCGGAGAACTCGTGCGGGTAGCGATCCTGGGCTTCTGCGTCGAGCCCGACTTCTTCGAGAGCATGCCCGACACGTATGCGGCGTGCCTCGTAGTCGAGGTCGGGCGCCTGGATCAGCAGCCCTTCCTCGATGATCTGGCCGACCGAGAGGCGCGGTGACAGCGAGCCGTACGGGTCCTGGAACACCACCTGCATCTCGCGGCGCAGCGGGCGCACGGCGCGGCTCGCGAGGCCGTCGATGCGCCGGCCCATGAACACCACCGGCCCCTTCGATGAGATGAGCCGAAGGATGGCGAGGCCGAGCGTCGTCTTGCCCGAGCCGGATTCACCCACCACGCCGAGCGTCTGGCCGGCGCGCACCTCGAGGCTGACGCCGTCGACCGCCTTGACGTGGCCGACCGTCGCCTTCATCAGGCCGCGCTTGATCGGGAACCACACCTTGAGATCGTCGGTCGAGACCACCACCGGCTTCGTCGCGTCCTCGCGTGGCGGCTCGCCCTTTGGCTCCGCCGAGATCAGGTGGCGCGTGTATTCGTGGCGCGGCGCCCGGAACACTTCCGCGGTCACCCCCTCCTCGACCACCACACCGCCGCGCATCACGTAGATTCGGTCGGCCATCTTGCGCACGATGCCGAGGTCGTGAGTGATGAGCAGCATCGACATGCCCGACTCTGCCTTGAGCTTTGTCAGCAATTCGAGGATCTGCGCCTGGATGGTCACGTCGAGTGCCGTCGTCGGCTCGTCGGCGATCAGCAGGTCGGGCTCGTTGGCCAGCGCCATGGCGATCATCACGCGCTGGCGCTGGCCGCCGGAAAGCTGATGAGGATAGGCGCCGAGCCGCTCTTCGGGCGCCTGAATGCCGACGCGGGTGAGCAGTTCGAGCGTGCGCACCCGCGCCGCCTTCGCATCGAGGCCGCGATGCACCTCGAGAACCTCGCCGACCTGCCGCTCGATGGTGTGCAACGGGTTGAGCGAGGTCATCGGCTCCTGGAAGATCATCGAGATGCGCCGACCGCGGATGCGGCGCAGGTCGCGCTCGGGGAGCGCCAGCAGGTTGCGGCCCTCGAAGAAGATCTCGCCCGTCGGGTGCGATGCCGAGGGATAGGGCAGCAGCTTGAGAATGGAGAGTGCCGACACCGTCTTGCCGGACCCGGATTCGCCCACGATCGCCACCGTCTCGCCGCGTCCGATCGAGAACGACACGCGTTTTACGGCATGGGTCACCTGCCCGCTGGCGTGGAAGTCGACCGACAGGTGACGGGCGCGCAGCAGCAGTTCGCGAGGCTTGGTCATGTCCTGGGTCACGGCGCCCTCCCTCAACGGAACGTCTTGCGCGGGTCGAGCGCGTCGCGCACGGCTTCGCCGATGAACACCAGCAGCGACAGCAGGATGGCGATTGCGAAGAAGGCGGAGAGACCGAGCCACGGCGCCTGCAGGTTGGACTTGCCCTGCTGGAGCAGTTCGCCGAGCGACGCCGAGCCCGCCGGCAACCCGAGCCCGAGGAAATCGAGCACCGTCAGCGAGGCGATGGCACCCGACAGGTGGAACGGCAGGTAGGTCAGCGTCGCGACCACGGCGTTGGGCAGCAGGTGCTTGAACATGATCCTGGTGTCGGAGAGGCCGAGCGCCTTGGCGGCGCGCACGTACTCGAAGTTTCGTCCGCGCAGGAATTCGGCGCGCACCACGCCGACGTATTCGACCCAGGTGAAAATCAGCAGGATGGCGAGCAGCGTCCAGAAACCCGGCACGAGTACCGCCGAGATGATGATCAGCGTGTAAAGCCGCGGCACCGACGACCAGACTTCGAGGATGCGCTGAAGGATGAGGTCGGTGCGGCCACCGAAGTAGCCCTGGATGGCGCCGAGCGGCACGCCGATCAGCGCTGAGAACGCGGTGAGCAGCAGGCCGAACAGGATCGACGTGCGCAGGCCGTAGATCAGCCGAGCGACCACGTCGCGGCCCTGATCGTCCGTGCCGAGCCAGTTACGATTGCCGACGGCTTCATAGCGTTTCAGCTGGTCGGCCGGCGCATCGCAGGCCGTAGCGCGCGACGCCCACGCCGGCGGCGCGGGGAAGCCGAGGCACGCACCATCGCCGTGCTTGAGGCGTGGATAATCCTTGTTGATGGTCGAGAACGAGTAGCGGATCGGCGGCCAGACCATCCAGCCGTGCTTGGCGATCTCGTCCTGGATCACCGGATCGCGATAGTCGGTGATGGCGAGGAAACCGCCGAACTTCTCTTCCGGGTAGGTGACGAGCATCGGCAGCAGCGTTTCGCCCTTGTAGCGCACCAACAGCGGGCGATCGTTGGCGACCAGTTCGGCGAACATACTGACAACGAACATCACGAGGAACAGCCAGAGGCTCCAGTAGCCGCGCCGGTTGGCCCTGAAGTTCTCCCAGCGTCGACGATTGATCGGCGTCGGGCTGAGCTTCCTACGGACCCATTCGACGAGCCGGCCAGCCGAATGTCCCGAAGTGCCGACGAGGGCAAGTTGCTCGCCCGGATTGGTGCGCTGATCCATGGCCTCAGACCTCCCGGCTCTCGAAATCGATGCGCGGGTCGACCAGCGTGTAGACGAAGTCGGAGACGATGTTGAGCACGAGGCTCATCAGCGCGAAGATGTACATGGTCGCGAACACCACCGGATAGTCGCGGTTGACCACGCTCTCGAAGCCGAGCAGGCCGAGGCCGTCGAGCGAGAAGATCGTCTCGATCAGCAGGGCGCCAGTGAAGAACGCGCTCATGAAGGCGGCCGGAAAGCCAGCGATGATCAGCAGCATGGCGTTGCGGAACACGTGGCCGTAGAGCACTTGACGCTCGTCGAGCCCCTTGGCGCGCGCGGTCAAAACGTACTGCTTGCGTATCTCGTCGAGGAACGAGTTCTTGGTCAGGAACGCCATCGTCGTGAACGAGCCGAGCGCCATCGCGATCAACGGCAGCGTGAGGTGCCAGAAGTAATTTGCGATGCAGCGTGTCGACGTCGCGCAACCTATGTAGGTGTAGGTGGCGAACTCCTCCGAGATGATGCCGCGCGATGGAAACCACTGCACGAACGAACCACCGGCGAACAGCACCAGCAGCAGCACGCCGACGAGGAAGCCCGGCACCGCATAGCCGAGCACCAGCAGCGTCGAACTCCACACGTCGAACGGCGTGCCGTCGCGCACCGCCTTGCGGATGCCGAGTGGAATGGCGATCAGGTAGGTGAGTAGCGTCATCCACAGCCCGAGCGAAATGGAGACGGGCAGCTTCTCCTTGATCAGCTGCAGCACCGAGGTGTCGCGGTAGTAGCTCTTGCCGAAGTTGAAGGTCAGGTAATTGCCCATCATCAGCAGGAAGCGCTCGTGCGCCGGCTTGTCGAAGCCGAACTGGCGCTCGAGTTCCTTGATGAATTCCGGGTCGAGACCCTGGGCGCCGCGATACTTGGAGGCGACCTCGCCGCCCGCCCCACCGGTCTGCCCGGAGGTTGCGCCCGCTCCCGAGATACCATCGCCGCCGCCGCCGCCGATGCGCGACGTCGCCGAGGTATCGGTGCCGGTGATCTGGGCGATCATGCGCTCGACCGGACCGCCCGGCGCGAACTGGATGATGGCGAAGCTGATCAGCATGATGCCGAACAGCGTCGGGAACACCAGCAGAATACGCTTGATGAGATAGGCGGCCATCGGACCTCGGGGCTCGAGAGGAAGGCAGGCGAGCGGCCCCGCGAAGGGCTTGTCAGACCTGCCGCACTACTTCTGCAGCTTTGCAGCTTTCACGGCGTCGTACCACCAGCTGTCGATCACGCCGCGCGCGAAGTCCGGTTTCTTCGCCGGCCGCGAGAACTTGTCCCAGTAGGCGATGGTGTGGCTCGCCTTGTACCAGTGCGGCACCCAGTAGTGGCCGGCCCGCACGACCCGGTCCATCGCCCGGGTAGCCGCGATCAGCTCTGCGCGCGAGCGGGCGGCCGTCACCTTCTCGATCAGCGTATCGATCACCTTGCTGCGGATGCCCGCAAGGTTGCGGCTTCCCTCGACCTCGGCAGTAGCGCTCGCGAAGTAATTCTTGAGTTCCACACCCGGCACCAGGCTCATCACGAAGCGCTGGATCATGATGTCGAAGTCGAACGACTTGACGCGCCGCTCGTATTGGGCGGCATCGATCGTGCGGATCGTCGCGTTGATGCCGAGCGCGTTGAGGTTCTTGACGTAGGGACCGAGCAGCCGCTCGCTGGTCGCATCCGAACTCATGAACTCGATCTCGAATTGGGCGCCCTTGGCATCGACGCGCTTGCCGCCCGCTAGCGTATATCCGGCCGCGACGAGCAGACGATGGGCTTCGCCGAGCAGCTTGCGGTCACTGCCCGAGCCGTCGCTGATCGGCGGCACATAGGCGTCGCCGTACACCTCCTTCGGCAGGTCCGCCTTGAACGGCTCGAGCAAAGCCAGCTCCTCTGGCGTCGGCTTGCCGACCGCCTTCATGTCGGAGTTCTCGAAGAAGCTGACCGAGCGCTTGTAGTGCGCAAAGAACAGGTTCTTGTTGGTGAACTCGAAGTCGAATGCGAGGTCGAGCGCCTGCCTGACGCGGATGTCCTGGAACTTCGCCCGCCGCGTGTTGATGAAGAAGCCCTGCGCGCCGGACGGGCTCTTGTCGGGCAGCGTGTCGAGCTTCAGGCGCCCTTCTTTCACGGCCTGAATGTCGTAGGCGGTCGCCCAGTCGCGTGAGGTGAACTCCTCGCGGAAGTCGAAGTTGCCACCCTTCAGGCTCAGCAGCTCGGCGGTTCGGTCGCGATAGTACTCGAAACGGATCTCGTCGAAGTTGTAGCGGCCCCGATTGACCGGCAGATCCTTGCCCCAATAGTCCTCGCGCCGCTTGTAGGTGATGAACGTGCCGGCCTTGAAGTCAGCGATTTTGTAGGGGCCCGAGCCGAGTGGCGGCTCCAGCGTTGTCACAGTGAAATCCTTGGCCGTGTAGTACGCCTTCGAGAGGATCGGCAGCGCCGCGACCACCATCGGCAGGTCGCGCACCAGGTTACCCTGGAAGATATAGCGCACGGTATGCGGATCGAGCGCCTCGGCTTTCGCGACACCCTCGAGCTGGAAACGGTAGGCCGGGTGGCCCTTCGTCTTCAGGGTATCGAACGAGAACACGACGTCGTCGGCTGTAAGGGCCGAGCCATCCGCAAAGCGTGCCTCGGGCCGCATGCGGAAGGTCACCGACATGCGGTCGGCAGCGACGTCCGCATCACGGGCGACGAGCGCATAGACGGAGTCCGGTTCGTCGCCGGCCGCGGCCATCAGGCTGTCGAACTGCAGGCCGAGGCCCTGGGCCGCGTCACCCTTCAGGATGAAGCCGTTGAACGTGTCGAACGTCTTGCCGCCATTGGTCGAAAAGCGCCCGCCCTTCGGCGCGTCGGGATTGACCCAATCGAAGTGCTTGAAGTCGGCTGGGTACTTGAGTTCCCCGAAGGCCGAAAGGCCGTGCTGCGGGGCGGCTGCCGCGGTTACAGCACCGAGCAGCGCCATGCCGACGGCGGCTATGGTGGCCAGAAAAACTCTCGAAGATGATGTCGTCATGGGCTCCAGCGCTCGTTCTGTTGGCTGCAGGATGTGTTCGATCGGGTTCCGCTGGCTGTCAGCCACCCGCAGGAGGGACGTTGGCGCGACCGGCTGCGCGATCGATGGCGGCCGCCTTGGCCTTGTCCTCCCACCAGGTCCGCGTGAACGCGGCGTCCAGCGCAGGCATGCGTGCCGGGCGTCCGAAGCGATCCCAGTGGGCGATCCACTGCTCCGGTGAATACCACAGCGGCACCATGTAGTGGTTCCACAGCAGCACCCGATCGAGCGCGCGGGTGGCGGCGACCAATTCGTCGCGATCCTTGGCGAAGATGAGGGCTTCGATCAGCGCATCGACTGCCGGATTGGCGATACCGACGCGGTTCTTCGAGCCCTCTCTCATGGCCGACGCCGAGCCGAAGAATTCGCGCAGCTCGTTGCCGGGCGAAATCGACTGGGCGACCAGTTCGAATACGACGTCGAAGTCGAAGCGGTCGGTCCGGCGCTTGTATTGCGAAACGTCCACCGTGCGGACACCGACCTCGATCCCGAGCTTGCCGAGCGGCTCCTTGATGGCCAGAGCAATCCGCTCGAACGACGGCGTGGCGAGCAGGATCTCGGTCGTGAAAGGTACGCCGCGGTCATCCAACAGACGCCCGTCGACGATCCGCCAGCCAGCGGCCGCCAGCAGCGCATGCGCCTTGCGCAGGTTGTCGCGCACGGCCTGCGGCGTACCGGCGATCGGGTTGGCGTAGGGCGTGGTGAACACCTCCGGCGGCACGCCCTCGCCGGCCGCCTTCAGCAACTCGAGTTCGCGGCCCTCCGGCAGGCCGCGCGCCTTCAGTTCCGAATTGTCGAAATAGCTTTCAAGCCGACCGTAGAGGTCGAAGAAGAGGTTGCGGCGCGCCGTCTCGAAGTCGAAGGCGAGGTTGAAGGCCTGGCGCACGCGAGCGTCCTTGAACTGCGGTCGCCGCATATTGAAGGCGAGGCCGAGCATCGGCGCCACGCGATCGACCTTCAAGCGGTCACGCTTGATCAGGCCTGATCGCACCGGCGGCACGTCGTAGGCGGTCGACCAGTCCTTCGACGAGGTTTCGCGCCAGAAATCTATGCCGCCCGCCTTGAACGCCTGGAAGCCGGCGACCCGCTCGCGGAAGCTCTCGAACACGATCTGGTCGAAGTTCCACTGGCCACGCGTCAGGGCCAAGTCCTTCGCCCACCAATCCGGCATGCGACGCAGGGTGACGGTGCGGCCGGCATCGACCTTTTCTATGCGATAGGGGCCGGCGCCGACCGGCGGCTCCATCGTGGTCTCGGCGAGATTGCGCTGGCGGCCCTGCGCGTCGGTGCCTTCCCAATAGTGCTTCGGCAGCACGGTCAACTCGCCGACGATGAATGGCAGCTCGCGGTTGCCGGTCTTGTCGAAGCTGAAGCGCACCTCGTGGGAGCCGAGTTTCTCGGCCTTGACCACGTTCTTGTAATAGAACGCGTATAGCGGGTGGGCCTTCTTGAGCGCCTCCAGCGACCAGATCACGTCCTCAGGCGTTATCGGCTTGCCATCCGAGAAGCGCGCCTCGGGCCGAAGCCCGAACGTCACCGAGCCGTAGTCGGGGGGATGCGAGACCCACTCGCAAATCAGGCAATAGCCGGTCGCCGGCTCGTCGCGGCTGTCCTCCATCAGCGGCGCCGAGATCAACGACACGCCGATCGCTGTGACGCCCTTGGCGGTGAACTCGTTGAGATTGTCGAAGGCGCCGTCGTCGAACAGGCGTACACGGCCGCCCTTCGGCGCATCCGGATTGACCCAGTCGAAATGTTTGAAGTCCGAGGCATAGGCGGGCTTGGCGACCAGCGAGAGGGCGTGGCGGCGGATCTCTGCCGGCCGATCGCTCGCCCAACCGGGCGCGATGGCAAAGAAGCCCGCGCATATGGCGGCCACAACCTTCCTGCAGCGCTCACGCATTGCCAACGGCTCCGGCAGGCCGGCACTGAGGCCTGCGTTTGGATCTGGCATTTTCGGCGTCGGCTCGCTCGTTCATGGTTGAAGGCTAATACGCACAGGCCCCGCCAACAACGTGGCAGGGCCCGGTTCTCATGAATTTAATGTGTCGTGACGCGCCGCGAAAGTCGGTAGCTGAGTTTGCCGTTCAATTCGGCAGGGCGACTGGATTGTCGGACAGCGAGCGCAGGTACGCTAGCAAGTCGGCCAGTTCGGCGGGATCTGTGACACCGGCAAAAGCCATCTTGGTACCGGGCATGTAGCCCTTCGGATTGTGGATGAACAGAGCGAGTTCATCGAACGACCACTTGCCCTTCTTCTCTTTGGCTGCGGTCGAATAAGCGAATCCCGCCTTGCTCGCCTGATCTGCTCCGACAATGCCCCAAAGGTTGGGCCCGGTGCCGTTCTTGCCGTCCTTCGCAGGTGTGTGGCAGGTCTGGCACTTCTTGAAAGCCGCCTGACCGGCCTCCGCAGAGGCTTTCACCAGCAGCGGCTTGACCGCCGCCACGTCGAATGCCTTGGGCGCTGCCGCCGCACTGCCGCCGGCGGATGCCGCCATCAGCGGCAGCACATAGCCCGGCTTGGCGTGCGAATCGTGTCCCGCCATGCGAATATCGAGGAACGTGCGGCCACCGAATGCGATCAGCAACGCGGCGAGCACGGCGCCCGCGATCTTGTTGAATTCGAAGCTGTCCATCGACCTGCCCTGCCTCTCGTGTCGCCTCATAGCCACCACGGACGGTTCGCCATGACTATTGGAATGCAGCGCACCTCTTGCAACTGCTCTTTCAGCTGGTCTAGAGCGGCGGGGCGAGACGAATTGTCACCGGTCACGACGCACTACGGTTCGTCATTGCACTGTGACCCGATATGCGTCCAGTGAGCGACCCGATGTCCCCGACCCTGATCGTCATTCCCGCCCGGCTCGCCTCCACCCGACTGCCCGACAAGCCGCTCGCCGACATCGGCGGCAAGCCGATGATCGTGCATGTCTGGGAGCGCGCCATGGCGGCCGAATCCGGCCGCGTGATCGTCGCCACCGACAGTCCGGATATCGCGCACACGATCCGCAAGGCCGGCGGCGAGGCGATTATGACCCGCGCCGACCACGTCTCGGGCTCCGACCGCGTGTTCGAGGCTGTCTCAAAGGTCGACCCCGACCTCGATGCCGAGATCGTCGTCAACCTTCAGGGCGACCTGCCGACGCTCGATCCGGCCCTGATCAAAGCCTGTCTCGGCCCGCTCGCCGACCGGGCGGTCGACATCGCGACGCTCGCCGCCGTGATTCGGGAGGAGCACGAGAAAACTGCGCCTCAGGTCGTCAAGCTGATCGGCTCCGAGGTCGCCTCGGGCCGTCCCGACCGCCTGCGGGCTCTCTATTTCACGCGGGCCACTGCGCCATCCGGCGAGGGACCGCTTTACCATCACATCGGCATCTACGCCTTCCGTCGTGCCGCGCTCGAACGCTTCGTCACCTTGAAGCCGTCGCCGCTCGAACTGCGCGAAAAGCTCGAACAACTGCGCGCGCTGGAGCACGGCATGCGCATCGACGCGGCTGTCGTTGACACCGTTCCACTCGGTGTCGATACTCCTGAAGATCTCGAGCGCGCGCGCAAGTTGTTGGCCGGCTGAAACGCTGCCCGGCGCGCAAGCGACCTTGGAAACCCGTCGATCGCGTAGCACGCCCTGACCGGCCGAAATCCGTGCAGACGTGTCGCACCTGCCGTCATTTCTGCATGACGGCAGCCCGCTGCGCCATCAAATACCGGAGTGATTGACCCATGCCGAGCGGCCGCGCGAAGCGCACCATCTCCCCGGCCCCCCGCAATCGCGCGGCTGCGGCAGCGGCTATCGCCTACCAAGGCGAGGCCGGCGCCAATTCGCACGTTGCCTGCAACGAGATGTTCCCGGACCTCAGCCCGCTCGCCTGCCCGACATTCGAGGACGCTCTCATCGCCGTCGACAATGGCGAGGCGCGCCTCGCCATGATCCCGATCGAGAACACGCTCGCCGGCCGCGTCGCCGACGTGCATCACCTGCTGCCCAAGGCCGGGCTCTACATCATCGGCGAGCACTTCCTGCGCATCCAGTTCCAGCTGATGGCGTTACCCGGCACCAGGATCGACGAGATCACCGACATCTACAGCCACGTGCACGCCCTCGGCCAATGCCGCAAGATCATTCGCAAGCTCGGTGCGCGCGCCCACGTGGCCGGCGACACAGCGGGCTCGGCCCGCCAGGTTGCGGAGTGGAAGGACAAGACCAAGGCAGCCCTCGCGCCCCGCCTCGCCGCCCCGATCTATGGCCTCGACATCCTTGCAGAAAACGTCGAGGACGCAGCCCACAACACCACCCGCTTCGTGGTGCTCTCCGGCGAAGAGCACGTGCCCGACCGCGAGTCGGGCGTGCTGTACATCACCACCTTCGTGTTCCGCGTCCGCAATGTGCCGGCCGCCCTCTACAAGGCGATGGGCGGATTTGCCACCAACGGCGTCAACATGACCAAGCTCGAGAGCTATCAGCTGGAAGGCCAGTTTACCGCGACCATGTTCTACGCCGACATCGAGGGCCACCCGGAAGACCGTAACGTGCAGCTCGCGATGGAAGAACTCGGCTTCTTCTCGAGCGAACTCAAAATCCTCGGCACCTACCCGGCCAGCCCCTTCCGGGCCGAAGTCGCCAAGCGCGCCAGCGGCGGGTGAGGCCATCGGCCTCGCCTCGTCCCGCACTCAGGCTCCCGGCGTCGCCGAGGTTCGGGGGGGGTGCCGAGAGCACGCTCTCGACATCACCCCACTCTGCTTAGAACCGCACCTGATCCTTGCCTTTGAGCTCCAGCATCATGCGCGCTTCATCGGGCGTTGCGATCTCGAGGCCGAGTCCTTCGATGATCTGGCGCGCGAGGCGGACCTGCTGGGCGTTGCTTTCCGCGAACTTGCCGGCGCCGGCCCACAGCGAATCTTCGAGCCCGACGCGCACGTTGCCGCCCATGCTGGCGGCCATCGCCGCGATGGGGAGCTGGTTGCGCCCAGCGCCCAGCACGCTCCACTGATAGTCCTTGCCGAACAGCCTGTCGGCCGTGCGCTTCATGTGGGCGACGTCCTCCGGATGCGGACCAATACCACCGAGGATGCCGAACACCGACTGCACGAACAGCGGGGCCTTGATGAAACCACGGTCGACCATGTGAGCGAGCGTATAGAGGTGGCCGATGTCATAGCACTCGACCTCGAAGCGCGTGCCGTTCTCGGCGCACTTGGTCAGAATGTACTCGATGTCCTTGAAGGTGTTCTTGAAGATGCGGTCATGGCTGCCCGCAAGGTAGGGCTGCTCCCAGTCGTGCTTGAACTCCTTGAAGCGCTCGAGCATCGGGTAGAGGCCGAAGTTCATCGAGCCCATGTTCAGGGACGCCACCTCCGGCGCGAAGAACTCCGCCGGGCCGACGCGCTCTTCCACCGTCATAGTCGGCGCGCCGCCGGTGGTGATGTTGATCACGGCATCGCAGCGCTGCTTGATCACCTGCAGGAACGGGCGGAACGCCTCCGGGCTCTGATCCGGCTTGCCAGTCTTGGGATCGCGCGCGTGCAGATGCACGATGGCAGCGCCTGCTTCGGCCGCCCCGATCGCGGCGTCCGCGATTTCCTGCGGCGTGATCGGCAGATGCGGCGACATCGATGGCGTATGTATCGCCCCTGTCACCGCGCAGGTGATGATCACCTTGCGCTTGGGGTTCTTCGGCGTCGCGGCGGCAGCCTTGGCCATGGTTCTGATCCTCCCGATATGGTTCGACCGGAGCCTAGGACGACGGCGCGCAGGCGGGAAGAGGCGGCACGCAGCGGCTGGCCTGCGGAC
>Ga0247831_1004458_pt1 | contig 18665 bp, 19 predicted proteins | sample LaCruzMarch2015__9_FD_192406 | JGI IMG/M metagenome (GOLD analysis project Ga0247831, IMG submission 192406) | Freshwater microbial communities from meromictic Lake La Cruz, Castile-La Mancha, Spain - LaCruzMarch2015_1m | ecosystem: Environmental > Aquatic > Freshwater > Lake | place: Spain... | reverse complement strand
GGTTCTGGAGATTCAAAAATTGAAATCTGTGACTCAGAGAATTTTTTCATATGTTATATATCTTTTTCATAGAATTCTATAATGATTAAATCACCTTTAAATCCAAATGTCATTATGTCACTTCTTTGATGTTTTAATTCTCTTTGTGTCCATTTTTTAAACTCTTCAACATTTTCTATGTTTATTTCATGATGTGAGCTGTTGATCGTTATAGGGTTATCACCATCACCTACAACTATTATTTTATAATCATAATCCTCCATATACTCTACAATGTCTTCCAGATATTGAATTAGTGTATCATTTATCTTACCACCTTTAGTATTACCTTCGGCAACTCCCGGACCATCCCAATCAAATTCATCTAATGGTTCAAGAATAACTCTTGTAGAATAATCATCGTCATTATACTTTTCAACATTTGTGTGAATAGTTATACTCCATTCGCCTTCATCTTTTAAATCCAAAGATAAATCTTTAAGATGTTCAGCGTCTTCATCTATGTCAAATGATTCAAATAGTTTTAAGTATTTCATATATTATATATTAAAATTAAATTATTTTTAATATATAATTAAAATTATTTTTTGTAATGAACTATTTAAAAATGTACGAAGATTTTGAAGAAGATTATCAAGGATTGCCATCTGAACAAGAAGAAGATCTTTTTGAGATATTCCATGAGTGGATTGATTTAAAGTATCCAGAGCATTCAAAAGAGGAACTTATTGAAATGTTTAAACCAGGTACAGATAGTTTTGTTAGGTTTTTACAAGAATTAGAATCTGAAACAAGGTGGTTTGATTATAGTCAAGTTGAAAAAATTTATCAAGAAATATCTTTGTATATAGATGATTTATATACTGATGATACAGAATGGGATGATCAAGAACATTAATATTTTAAACTTATTCTATTATTTTTAATAAAATTAAAAATAAAATATTAAAAATGATAAAACAAGGAAGTAAAGTAAAGGTGCATTATACAGGTAAATACACCAACGATAGTATTTTTGACACCTCATACCGTGATGATCGGTCAGCTCTTGAATTTGTTGTAGGTGAAGGTCAATTAATTAAAGGATTTGAAGATGCTGTACTAGGTATGATTCCAGGTGAGAAAAAAACTGTCCAGATTGATCCAGAAAGAGGATATGGTGCGATAAATCAGGAGATGATTATTAGTGTTCCTAAAAATATGGTTCCTGAAAATGTGGAAGTTGGTCAAACATTAAGTGGTACTTTAAAGAATGGACAAGAAGTTCCTTTTATGGTTAAGGAGGTAACTGATTCTGCTATTTTAGTTGACGCAAATCATCCATTGGCAGGTGAGACGCTTGTATTTGATATTGAAATTTTAGAAGTTATAGAATAATTAAATGAAAATTTACGACTTTTGCTTATTTAACAATGAATTTGATGTATTAGATTTAAGATTAAATTACATGAAAAGTTTTGTTGATAAATTTTTTGTATGTGAAATAGATATAACACATCAATCAAATCCTAGTGAATTTTATAGTAAAAAATTTATTAAAAATTATGAAATAGCTAAGGAGTTAATCGATCAAGGTAGATTGACATTTATTAGTTTACATTTAGATCCTGATGATACATATTTTGGGGTAGAGAAAACACATAGAATTGAGTTCGGACATTGGATTAAAGATAATATAAATGAAGATTATATAGGAATATTGGCGGATTGTGATGAAATAATATCGGAAGATTTTAAAAATTATTTAAACGAGATTAAGGATGTTACTAGATTGGATTTAAAAATGTTTTTTTTCTCAGCAGATAACTTCAGTCATAATCATCCTTGGAATTATTTAGTTAAAGCATTTCATAGTGATGTTTTAAAAAATTTAAACTTTCAATCAATAAGAGATTATTTTACAAATAATATAATTTATGACATTGGTTGGCATTTTTCTTGTCTTGGTGGATTAGATATGGTTTTAGACAAAATAAAAAGCTATTCACATACTGAATTTAATAATGAAAATAATACCTCAAAGGATATTTTACTAGAAAGGCTCAAAAATAGAGAGGATTATCTCGGAAGAGATGAATATTCATGTATTGAATATGATATTGAAAAATATCCTCAAAATTTGAAGAAACTTTTAAAGGAAAGAAATAATCTACTGTACATAGAAAATGTTCCGAAATAGAAAATTTAATTAAACTTTTTATACAAATTTGATTCTTGAAACCAAGAGTTATCTTTTGAAAGAAGTTCAAAACTTTGATGTGATTGTTCACACAATTTTTTAAATTGTGAAATATCATAAGCGGTGAGTCTAAACCATTCACCGCTTATTTTTTTTTCCTGAAATATCCTATGTAATTTAGCTTCAATTTGAGTTCCCCACTTTGATTGAAATGATTCAATTACTTCTAATTCAGAAGCATTTCCGGTTTTCATTTCCCGTATTCGTTGATTAGGACTTCTTTTAGTGTAACCTATTTTATAACAAATATCTCCTTCTAATGATGAGGAGATCAAGTAGACATTATACATGAGTGTATATATTACACGCTCATGATTCTATTTAAAATTTTATCAATTTTATCAATTTTATTGTAATTTTTTGATGATTTTACAATATTTATATCATGTTCTATTATAGATATACCGGAACTTTTAAAAATTGTTAAATCAATTTTTCTTTTTTCTTGGACCTCTTCTTCCTTTAATTGGTGATTCATCTTCTTCTTTTTCATTTTGTTCTCCGTATTTAAAATCTAAATATAATAACTTAGATCCAATGGTTTTCCAATCTGGATGTTCCTCAGGTTTCATTTCTTTGAAATCTTTTCCTTCAATAAGAGCGTCAATTTTACTATCTCGGTTTTCTTTCTTAACCTCATTATTAATTCTATCAACCTCTTCTTGGGACATTCCTGGACTTGCTAGTGGTTTAATATTAACTAAATCCATACCAATTGTTCTAGATGCTACTTTCATAGCCATTGGTAATATACTTGGAAATTCAGTAGTAGTATCTGATGCTGGAGTATTTCCTTCTATAGATTCGTTATTTGATATCATTTGAGCATATTGAGATAACCAATCTGTTTTTGATCCTGTAGCACCCATAGAATCTATGATAGGTGCCCATTTTTTCATTAAATCGTCTTTTGACATTAATAAAACTTTTTCTTAGTTATAGAATTAGTATTTTAAAAAGTTATATTCTTTTTGAATTGCATCTGATAAATCAGATTCATCATCAGATGAAAAGAATTGTGATGAAGGATATTTTGATAAATACCAATCCATTAAATAGATGATTATAGCATTTTCAGCTTCTCCATTTGATAGTTGATAGTAAGATGAACTATCTTCATCCCATTCAAGAACTTCTTTGTCTAACATTTCTTTGACTTTCTCAAATGGAAATTGTTCTTTTATCTTTGTTATTGCAAAATCAACATCAAAAGATTCTAAAGATTCATTTAATTTTGAATGTTTATCAATCCATTCTTTTATTGCTTTTCTAAGACTTGGTTCGTGTATAACAGATCCTTGCATTTCTTCATCTGTTGTTATATCATAGAAGATTTGATCGGTTAATCTTTTTTTAGTTAGGAAACTGCCTGAAAGAAACCTCATTTTATCCTCAATCTGTATAGTTTTCATATTTCTAAAATCGGATATTGGATATCTTTTATCCAAAAATTCCATCCATTTATTTACAGAATCTAAAATAGGTTCTTTTCCATTAGGAACATCGTATGAATTAAAATTTTCTAAGTATTTCATATTGTATATATTATAATTAAATATTTTTTTCATCATCATCTAATAAATCAGCTGCTTTATTCAAATTACTTTTAATTTTTTGAATTCTTCTAGCTTCTTTATCTTTTTTATAAACAGCATCTATTAGGTGGTATAACTCATCTATGAGTGATACTTTTGCCTTTACCGACACCATTTCTTCATCAACTTTTACACTTAGTGCGTAAAATTCACGATCATTTTTTTTAATTCCACCACGACTCATAAGAAGTTCTTGAGCTGGTTCATCGAATCCATGAGACCTGTGATATACTACTTTTGTACATTTAATTGGAGTATCGTCAAAATCTACTACAAACCTTAATATACTATAATTAAATTCTTGATGTGGATCATCATCTTTTTTAATATTATAAGGACTTATATCTTTTATTTTTTTAAGTCTATTGATATACTCTAAAGCAATCTTATCATCTTCAGAATCTTCAGATTTCTTCTTAAAAAAATCAAAAAAACCTTCATATGTCTTTATAACTCTCATATTGTATATATTATTTAAAAACACCATCTAAAATCAAAAGTGATATTTGAGCATCTCTATTAAAGTTACTCGTTGAGTTAAATCCTTCATTTCCCATAAACATAGATAGAGTATATCCTTCTGTTATACAATCATCTTTAATTCTTTCAATATCTTCTAAAATTTGAATTAATTTTTCAGAATCATAAGTTGAGAAAGGTCTGCCCATTCGTTGTTCATCAGCAGATACTAAATTAAATATTTGGTCATTTATGTCTATAATACATCCACACACAACTGGTTTATTCTCACTGGAGCCACTTACTAGTGATTTTAGTGATGGGGCTACTGATTTTTCCTCTATATTGAAACCAAATTTTTTCCAGAAATCATCTGTGAAGTTTTTAGTGTGTTTAGGTCCAAGTGGCATCACATCTTCATCAAACATAGTATAAAGTTTATAATAGATGGTCCAATCATATTTAAAAATTGGAGCAATCAATTGTTCCATCATTTCCCAATTGGTAAATGGTGAATCTTTTTTACTTATACTTTCGTTAAATTTCTTAATTTTCATATTATTTCTTATTAATTAATATTATCATTTCAGTACCATCTACTTGGTAATATTTTATTGATGGTTCATATCCATTTGATTTCAGTACTAAGAAAAAGTCATAAATATTTTTCCAATAATCAAAAACCTCATCACTTGTTATTTTAAATACCGGAGCGAAAGGAGAATGTTCAGCTTTTATGGACGAACCGGATATTTTTCTTTCTTTAATTGTTGTTTCTGAGAATATTAATTTTAATTCAATAAGATCTACCCATTCTGATTCATTGGTTTGTTCATTATAATAGGATCTACTTAATCTTCTAATACTATATTCTGATATTGACTTGCAATCCTCTAAGTAACTAAGATATATGTCTTTTACTTCTTGAATATTTTCTTCAAATTCCTTTTTTATTTCTTCCCGTCTATTTTCAGCAAATTTAAGAACTTCATCAAGTTCCTCTATACTTCTACTTTTAATATCTTCTATTTTATTAAAATAGTTTTTCCAAATATTATCTTGTTTTAGAATCTTATGATATTCTTCTACAGCATCTAAGTATCTCATTCTGCCTACCATGCGTAACTCTATTTTACTATTTTCAAATATTTTTTTAAGATATTTCATTACTTCAATTTAATTTGTATATAAACCCAGAATTTACTTGGCTGAACACTTATCATTATTTTTTCAGACCATTTATATTTCATTAAAAATGTTTTTAAATTGTTTTTAACATTTTCAAATTCACCAGCATCTAATTGACCATTATCCCATTTACCAACGCCATAATAACCAAATGTCATTGTTCTTTCTAAAATTTGTGGAACCATTTTCTGTTCAAAATATCCAGGATTAAATTTATCCATTTCTACTTTAATCTTTGACATTAGTAAAATATCTTCAAAATTTAGATTAACTAAAATCTTTTTAAGACCAGATGCTGACTTTAATTCAGATAACTTTATCTGATTATAAGTTGATTTGGTTAGTTTAAATTGTCCTATAGGTATTAACTCATCATAATAGTATCCATATTCAAAATTACCATCGCATTTGATTCCAAAATACAAACCCATAGTTGGATGTGTATAATCAATTTGGATTGAATGTAACGACTTAAAACGTTTAAATACGCTATCAATCTTTGATGATTCAACACCTGTCAATTTGAAATATATTAAAAATTCTGAAGGTATTTGTTCTGTTTGATGTGTGTTTTCCTTAAACCCAAGAGCTGTTAAGCATTTAAAAAATGTAGTTAAAATATTTTTACCATATGATTCTTCCATAGTTTCAATATTTGGTACTTCATTAACATCTATTATTGTTGAGACATTAGTTTCTCCTTCAACCCCATTTAAATGATTTTCAACTCTTTTAAGTAGTTCAACTTTTTCTAAATCATCTAATAAGTTAATAGCATTAGACATTCTGATTGATGAATCTATATCACCAGTCATTTGACCAACAATCATTTGAATAAATTCATCATTTTCAGCTAGTTGTTCAATATACTCACCAAGTGAGTGATGATTTTCTTTTGAAAATGATTCTGAAATAAATTGATTGTATCTTTTAATCATAGTTTATATATTAAATTAATTTAGAAGTATCTAAAAATTAAGGTCCAACACTTATTAAAATACCATTTATGAAACACAAACTTGCAGATCCAGTAATAATAATATTTTGAGTGATTCCAAAATTAGTGCCACAATTTGGTGACATAGAACCGGCTATTAAGAGGTTTGGAACAAGTACTGTACAGTTATTTGAGGTCAGTGTTAAACAGACACCTCCAATTATAGCAGAATATCTTGAACAAGATAATGTATTAAAACGGCCACCTACAATTGTAGAGAACATAGTTGCTGAACCACCTGAAGCGCCAGATATATTGTTATTACTGCCACCTACAATTGATGAATTACTTGAACCATCTAGTGTATTACAAAATCCACCTACAATTGATGAACGATATGAATTACAAGATACTGTATTACACCAACCACCTAAAATTAATGAATTATCTGAACAAGATAATGTATTACAACATCCACTTACAATTGATGAATTACTTGAACCATCTAGTGTATTACAAAATCCACCAATGATTGTAGAGAACATAGTTGTTGATTTACCTGAAACATCTAGTGTACCAGATATAGTGTTATTACTACCACCTACAATTGATGAATAACTAGATGTTCCAAGGTTATTTAAACATCCACCAAATATATTAGAATTACAAGAAGATAATGTATTCTTATATCCGCCTACAATTGATGAATAATTTGAATTAGATAGTGTATTACAACATCCACCTAAAATTAATGAATTATCTGAACAAGATAATGTATTCTTATATCCGCCTACAATTGATGAATTTTGTGAGAAAATCGTAATAGAGTTACCAGATCCACCTACAATTGATGAACGATCTGAATTACAAGATAATGTATTACATTGGCCACCTACAATTGATGAATAATTTGAATTAGATAGTGTATTACATTGACCACCAGTGATCGTAGAAGAGAAACTCTTTACTGAAACTCCTGAATTATCTATTCCGAAGCCTTCAATAATATTACAAGCCCCACCGATTATAGTGGAATTCGAAGATGTTGCAATTGTAGAATTTTTTGACTGAATAAAATTATCACAAGTTGAATTAAACTTAAAATTACCTGAAGATGTTAAACCAGTTCCCGTACCAAAACCAACTTCATCGGTGTTGATAGCAATTGATCCACTATTAGAGCTTATTATATTTCCATTTACAAGCAAAACACCCTCTTCGGAAGATAACTTTAAATCACCGATATAAATAGATTGTGAGGCAACATAAAGATCTTTTGTGTAGATATTGTTCCATTTTGATGTAGTTGATCCTAAATTATATACATCATTTGAGTAAGGTAAGATGTCACCTAAAACCGAAACGGTTCCAATACTACTAAAATCAAAAGCAGTTGCACCATCAGGAAATCTTATCGTGACTCCAGCGGTTAATCCTTTTGCTAAATTTTCTAGGTAAGTAAAGTTTCCATCTATTTCAGGAACTGTTAACCTTCTGCCTATTTCACTTCTTAAAATTAAAGCCATTATATAGTATTATTTTTTATATAACTATATATTAGAATTTGATATTATAATTTAGTAATTATATTCCGTAAACTGATTTAGTATAGTTAAAATTAATTAAGACCTGTGCTTGTGTCAATGGTATGCTATAGAACCTAGTTAATGATATAGATCCATCCAAATAAGTATCATGAAGTCCTAATATTATTGGAGCCGTTGTTGATGCATTTGATGTATATGTTCCTGATGCATCTTCTACACCATTTATATAAATTTTAGCTAGTTGTGTGGAACTACTATAAACACAAGTAATATGATACCATGTATTAGTTACTGTGGTTGAAATAGATAAAAGTTGATTTCCTTGATTAACCTCAAATCTAATTGTACCATTTGATTCTCTCTGTACATTTATATATTTACCACTACTTGATTCATCAAATTCGAATATACCATCTCCATTTGATGCGTCAAATCTAACTACTGATTCAATTGTGTATCCATTAGGATGTGAAATTGTAACTGGACTTGTTTGTGCAGTTTGGTTACTACTAAACAGTAGACTATTTGCACATCCTGGATTACAGAACGTGTAAAAGAAAGGTCCTGAAAATGTAATATTTCTACCATTTCCACTTATGTCTATCCAATTAGATGAACTATTAGATGGATTTGAAATACTATCTGTCGCATCTACGAAAAATTCTAATCCTTGGCTTACAATAAATTCAGGTAAACTACTTGTCCATCCAATGTTAGAAGCAGTTACACTTTGTAATAAACCACTGACATCTGATGTTGGATTTGTTTGCTGTGAGGTAATTAATAATTTAGTTGATGATGTTGCTCCTAATTGAACATCTGGGATAGTAAAGTCTAATGTTCCAAATTCATCCGGTCCATATATTCCAACACCATTTATAACTCGTACATTACTAATAACACCATTAAGGTAAAAGTCATCAACATTGGTAAAATATCTACCAATAACTAAATCATTACAATCATAATTGTAAGTATCTGTAACTTGTTTAATTAGTTCACCATTAATAAAGAAACTTGATGTTCCACCATTTCTTGAAATAGCGGCATGGTACCAAATATCATTAGTAATACTATATGTTCCAAACTCACCATCAGCAAAAAACTCAACTTGAGGATTTGGTGTATTGTATAATCTGATATTTATTCCAACTCCACTATTAGATTCACCATTCGGTCTTAATGATACAATACCAGAATAACTATCACTACTTGAAGTTCCTGCTCTAAAGAAAGATTCAATTGTAAAATCATTTGAACCAAAAGCATAATCAGTTGATGTACTTGATAAATAAGAATTTGAACCATTTAATGTCATACTACCAAAAGTATATCCAAATCTTGTTTTTAAAGAATTAAAATTAGAAAGTAATCTAGAACCTGATAATGCTTTAGTGTGTAGTTTAACAATTGATATTTTACCTATAAATGATAGACCCATGAAATTTCCTATTGTAAAATAATCACCAAATTCAACAGAATTTGTAACACCCGGAGTATCAGAAGCAATCAAACTTCCATTTAAGTAAATTTTTCTATCTGTACCATCATATGTTGATGATAAATAATACCAATTACCAGGAATCATAGATTGTGTTGGGCTAGATAAAGTATTATTGGCCCAATCAATAACTATATTATTATTTGATATACCCATAACATTTGCGGTATTTGTACCAAGTGTTCCGTATAAAACTAAAGAAGTGCTTTGTGAAAGATTATCTGGATTAAACCAAGCTTCCATTGTATATTCAGAATCACCAAGTGGGAATCCATTAGCCGAGGCAGATAAAATAAATGCTTCATCCACATCACCAAATTGAAAACTACCACCTCCACTAACACTATATGTTGGATTATTTGAGGTGGTAAAAAATGTATCATTATTAAAAATAGTCAAATCAGACCAAGTTGCTCCGGTTCCTGGATAACTTAATACATTTCCAGCATCTAGTGATAACACCAAACTAGGCGTGCCTCCTACTTGAAAAACCGAACTTAAAAATGATGATGCTTTTGCTAACATAGTAATTTATAATTTTATTTATGCAAATGTTCCCATTTGTCCAAGTGTTTGTACGATACTACCAGTTGCTCCAAATATGAACATAAGTCCTACAATATCAACCTGACTAGCATTTCCAACTGGTGCTGTTGCATTAGCCCATTTAATAGTTTGAGAAATTGTATTAACAGTCACATTAGTAACCATATATGGTGTAACATCCTGATTTATAATCAATGTATAAGTTATTGTTGTGTCTGGTATTGATGGTACATTTGTAAAATCAACTTGGAAATCGGTAGATGCACTACCAATGTATTTAATAGCACCTTCTGTAAAGTTAATTGAGAATGGTGATGCAGATACAGTACCACTTCCAGAAACCTCAACAGTTTGTCTAAAGTTTGTAGTTGAATTTAAGAATACTGTATTGTCTCTTCCACAAACACTTAAATTTTGACCACCTAATATAACTGAGTTACAAGAACAACACATACAATTGTTACATCCACCAATAATTGATGAATTAGTAGAACAACAATAGATTGAGTTATCACATCCACCAATAATTGTTGAGTGGCAAGATTCACAACAAATTTCATTACTATATCCACCAATTATTGCTGAGTTATTAACTCCACTACAAATACAATTATACACACCACCAATAATTGATGATCCATTTGAGTTGTTAAAATATCCATTAACTCTATTATCATATCCACCTAAAATTGTTGAACATGCAGCATAACACACTCTATTACAATAACCACCTACTATTGTTGATTTACCTGAACCATCTAGTGTATTACAAAATCCACCAATAATTGAAGTATAACATGAATCATAACCATTAATACAGTTAAAACCACCTCCTATAATAGATGAATAACGAGAGGTTGAATAAATGCAACTTCTGAAACCACCAATAATTGATGAATAACGAGAGTTGTTAATACAGTTTTGACAACCACCTAAGATCGAAGAGTATTCAGAGCCATTAATTTCATGATTACGACCCCCAATTATAGATGAGTAATTAGATGAATTATAAATTCTATTATCACAACCACCTATTATAGTACTTTGTTTTGTACAACAAATACAATTATACACACCACCTAGAATAGATGAGTTACATGAGTAATTATGAATACTATTACAACATCCACCAATTATAGATGAATCACAAGAATAACAATTTACTAGATTACATTGACCACCAATAATTGATGAATCAGCTGAAAGACAAATATCACTAAATCCACCGCCAATAATAGTAGATGAGTTAGAAGCGGTCATACTATTATAAGAACCACCAACAACTGAACCATTACTTGAGTTATAAATACTATTCATAAATCCAGTCATTGACTCAGTAGCTCCAACTACAATTCCACCAAAATTTGGTGCTAAACTTTCAACAGTTCTATATCTAATTCTACCATCAGCGTCAGAAGTAACAATTCTAGTATCATTAGGTTCATTTTGTAAAGTATCAATTTTAAGACGATTTACAAAAACTGTATCATCTTCGTTATCAAGTATCATATTTGAACCGCCCATAATAATAGATCTATTTGATTGACACAAACAATTATTATATCCACCAATAATAGCAGAATTTATAGAACAAATTAAACTATTATCATGACCACCAATCACAGAAGAAAGATCTGAATTATCATATATTAGGTTACAATAACCACCAACAATTGAAGAAAATTCTGAATTGTAACATATTTTATTACAACATCCACCTATTATACTGTCACCTTCAGCTCTATTTGAAGTTATATGAACTTCAAAGTCTCCTGAAATTTCATTATTACTACCACCTATGATAGCTGAATTGTAAGTATAGTTTTGTATAAAGTTACTATCTCCAGCAAATATACCTGAGTTACAAACTGGTGAATTACTACAAATTCCTATACAGTTATTATTCCCACCAATTATGACAGTACATCTTGACTCATGGTTGATTTCATTTGAATATCCACCTATAATTGAAGATCCGTGACTATCACAACAGATTTTATTACCATATCCACTTAAAATACTTGAGTCATTTGAGAAGAATAATTCGTTGTAAGATCCACCAAATATATTTGAGTTTGAGCTCGTAGCAATTACATTATCACATCCATTAGAACCACCACCTAAAGTAGAAGCTTCTCTATAGTTAATATTACCTTGTGAATCTGATACTAATACTTTAGTATTACCATTACAACAAGATAAATTATTTATTTTTAAGTTAGGAACTAAAACAGTGTTACTTTGTGTAGCTAATGTTAAATTATAACCACCCAATATAACTGAATTCTCTGAGTTAATTATACTATTTGTAAGGCCTCCAATTATTGAGTTACCACCAAGACAAACACTAAAAGTATTACCACAAATATCACTGCCGGTAAGACCACTTGTATTGATTAAATTACCACTACCTCCAATTATTGATGAGTCAATTGAGAAAGAATTTATATTATTACAACATCCACCTAGAATTCCAGAATTATTAGATTGATAACCTAAAGTATTACACACACCTCCTAAAATAACTGAAAATCCTCCATCATTAGCACCACCACCACATATTATATTACCACTACCGGCAATTATAGCAGAGTGTTGTGTTTCAAAAAATAAATTGTCTTCTCCACCAATTATAACAGAATAATCAGATTCACCATATATTTTGTTTGCAAGACCACCAACAATTGATGAGTGATCTGAACAACAAATCGTGTTATCAGCACCACCTATAATTGAGTTTCTTCCAGCACCATCATATCCAACAACTTTATTACCACAACCACCAATAATTGATGTGTTATCTGTATCACAAATTATTTGATTACCACAACCACCAATAATAGTTGAGTTACAAGAATTAGAATAACCCGAAAAAGTAGATCCACATACACAGTTACCACAACCACCAATAATAGATGAATTATCAGAATCGACAATTATATTTGTACAACCACCAATAATTGAGTTATTACTAAAACAAATATTACAAATATTGCCATAGTTATCACTAAAAGTAGGACCAGTTGTTATAATTGAGTTATTATGACCACCAATTATAGATGTATTAAGTGAGCAACAAGAAATACAATTACTACGACCACCAATTATAGATGAATTACAAGAATAACAACAAATTTTATTAGAATAACCAGATATAATAGAGTAGTCGGAATTACAACAAATCCTGTTTACAACTCCACCTAAAATAACAGCACCTTCATTTTCACAAATGTTGTTATAAAAACCACCAATAATAGCGGATTGACAAGAATTAGTACCTATTGTACTATAAGGTGCTGAATTTAGATTATTATAAGTAATATCAAATGTTAAACTTGAAGATGATGTCAAACCGTTTCCAGTCCCTACTGGTATTTGACTTTCAGTGATAGATATTGTTCCACCTGCTCCTCCTTCTTGTGATAGTGTTTCTAAATAAGTGAAGTTACCATCCATCTCAGCAATAGATAATCTCCTTCCAATTTGGCCTCTAAGAATTAAACTTTGTGTTGGCATAATTATATAGTATATTTTTATTAAGTATATATAAAAGTATAGAATTAATAAAATAGTAAAAGTCCATTAAAACAAAAAACACCCCAATTGGAGTGTTTTATTTTCTAATATTTAAAATATTAAGAGTTATAAAGTTCTGTTAATCTTGCCTCAACATCAGCATCAGTCCATTGACCAGCAGCATCATAAGCTGCTCCTTCCCAAAGAACGATAGCTTCTTCAAGCTCTTCGATAAAACATCTAACCATTTTTTGTTTTGGTAGATCTACTACTCTATTTACTGTTAAAGTTGAAAGAGTTTTGCTCTTTTCCTCTTGTAAAACAATCTTCTTAGGTGAATTAAGTGTAATGTTCATAATTTTGAATTTATTTTATTTTATATATTAACTTTTAAACCTTCTTTTTCCTTTATTTTTTAACAATTAAACAATATAAAATATTTGTGTGTTTGTTTGTCTACTAAAAGTTATACCAGCATTTGATTGAGTATCAATAATTGACCAATTGGAATTATCATTTGATACAGCTAAGGTCCAAGATACTGGATCTCTATCCGGTGAATCATTACCAGTTACATAATAATAAGAATTAAACACTATAGGATTTACATTATCTATGTAAATAGTTGATGTTCCAAAACTTGTAGTTCCATAAGTATTATCACACCATTTTGTATTGATATTATAATCTAAAAGATTAGAAGCCAGTTCACTTGGTACATTAGCACCATCTGGATTAGTAGCACTTGCTGATGGTCCCCAACTAACTGTCGCACCATTGTATAGTAAAACTAAATCACAAGCTTGTATTGCACCAGAAGAAATGTTATCAGCACCACTTGTTTGAGTCATTAACCATCTAAGGTATCTATATGTAAGAGGTACATTAGGTGAGAAAAAACTACTTAATGGTCCAGAAAAACTTGAAAGTCTACTTATCATTTTATAAAAATGTATTTAATTGTGCTAAAACATTTGACCAAGTACCACCATATCTAAAGAAACTAAATCCTATAATATCAGTTTGATTAGGATTTCCAACAGCGGTTGCCCCATTTCCCCAAAGTGTAGACATAGTTGATCCATCTATTGATACACTAACCGGTACATAAGCAGTTGCACCTTGTGGTATAACTATTGTACCAGTTGTGACTCTATTATCTGTAGTTGGTAGATTTATAAAATCTGCAATAAAGTTAGATCCAATTGTATCTACATACCAAATACTACCATCATTAAAATTAAAATAAATAGTTGAAGGTGAAAGTCCAGATTCGGTAGCACCATTTATTTTTTCAGTAGTTTGTTGAAAAGTTGCTAATCCATACATTTCTAAAGATGAGAATGTATTGCCTGAATTGCCACTTCTACCAGTAATATTTATATTCCAAAAACTATAAGTGGCAGTTTCATTGTTACTGTCAGTTAATCCATAACCTAGTGATGAATTTACTACAATTTGTAAATCACCAGTTGATGGTATATAATCATCAACTTGTCCTATAAATAGAATAGATGAATCTTCTACAACATATTCATCATCCACATAGTTTTCTGATAATAAGTTGTAAACCAAAACTGTTTGACCTGGTGTATAAGATAAACTGGTTTGAGTAACTAAATTGGCAACAAATCCAGGATTCGGAACTTGTAAAGGAGTGCTTGAAGTAGCACTATATCTAGCAGCAAATCCTTGTGGTCCTGTATATCCCTGAAAACCTTGAGGTCCAGTATTTCCTTGTGGTCCAGTACTACTTGTTCCGGTACCAGATCCTGTTGCCCCCTGAGGACCAATTTGACCAATTAGATTTAGATACCAAAAACTATAAGTAGCAATTTGGTTTTGACTAGTTGTTAGTCCATATCCAGCGGAATTATCAATCAGTAACGATAATAAACCAGTTGATTTATCATATCCATCAACTTGACCTTGGAAGGAAATTGATGTTTCCTCAATATAATCTTCATTGAAATAGTTATCAATAAGTGTATTATAAGCTAGTAGACTTTGACCTGTAGTATATCCAAGTTCTGTCTGTGTATATAATAAAACAATATCACCAATTGTTGGAACTTGTAGAGGTGTACTTGAAGTTGCACTATATCTATCTGCAGATCCCTGTGTGCCGGTATATTCGGTTACGTAATTCGTAAACTTTTTGTCCACAAAAAGTGGCACTTTTTCTTTCAATACGTCAAGTTGACTTTGAATTCTAGATAGTGCTATTCTGGCTTCATTTGTGGTTGAAAAATCTAAATCAATTGTAGTAGATTTCGTTATTATTTTAACAATATTATTAATAGCTCTTAATGATGTGACTGAATAACCATCAATTGTGTGTTTTATAATACCATTACCTTCTTTGATTCTTAATAACCTATCTGTTTCTGATATCGGAATTAGAAAGTTTTCTAATTTATAAGCCATTGTATTATTCTAATTTTTTAAGAAGTTATATCTAAATTTATAATTATACCATCTAAGTAGTTTTGCGCAATATCTGAGAAATCAAAAGATAATGAATGTGTTCCAGTCGATGTTATTGATGAAACTAAATTACTTTCAGTACCAAGTATTATCAAATTCGAACCAGTTATTGAAATAATACCATCTCTATTATCAACTACTGAATTAATCAATAGTCCAACTAAGTCATTTTTAGTAATCACATTAGACACACCATAAGTTGATAGTGATATAGAAGTTGAGAATGTATATCCAGTTACACTATAAGAACTTCCACCTGCATAAGTAGGTACTGATGGACTTAATGATGATGAAATAGTTGCACCAGTTTCACCAACATATGTTTTGAAATAAATAACTGGATCTACACTATCTGCTAATGGGTCAATATCAGCAATATCTATATTAGGATTTGATAAAACATAACTTAATATGGATTGTGCTTGAATAGCATCATATTCTGTTAAAAACATTAGGAGTAATGTACCTAATGTTTCATCATCAATTGATAAAACAGTTGATGTTCTTGTTATCGAGTTAATAGTTGATAAATTAATATAAATAAGAGGTCTATTATTAACATCACTTATAACAATTGATTCACCCACTATATGAGATGATATATCCGTGTAAGATAACCCTGTAAAAGAAGTTCCACTTTGATTAAGAGTATCTGGAAAGAATGAGTATGTATCATCTATAACAGCAACCATCACATCCAATGTAACTGCATAATTAGCATTTGGATTAGTTAAGTATAATTGTTTAATTCTATTACTTGAATTACCAGTTAAAACAATTAATTGACTGAATGATAATCTTGCTGAAAGATTATCATAGTAATAATAATCAACATAATTATCTTCTTCATTTACAGAAGCTTTATTGTAAGTAGCCTTAATTACTAAAAATGTTGCATTATCACCGAGTCCTAAGTGGTTGAGTAAATAATTAGCTTGACCACCTTTTAAAATTACTCTACTTTTGAGTAACTGCTTATATGGAATTCTTATATCTCCACCAATAAGTCTTTCGACAGTATTAACTCCTTCAATTGCAACAAAATCTGAATTTTGAATTTTAATAAACTGATTAGTATTGCCAAATATTGAATTGTTTCCGGGACATCCTATACACATAATTGAGTTTTTAAATTTACTTATATATTAATTTTAAAAACTTAATCTTTACTAATATTGAGTATCTCTAACATCAATCATATATTTATCTAAAATTGAAATATTATCAGATTCGGATATTCTAGTAATTTTAATAGTTTTTCCTTTATTAATAGATAAGTATGGATTATTTGACAACATAGTTGAAGTGGATGTGTGAATTGTATATGGAATACTACCACTTACATAATCTACAAAATTTAAATTTGTTGAGACATCAAGAACAATTTGTGAATTTGTAGCACCTACCGATGTTATAAAATATTGACCTGAGAAGTCATATACTGAACTAGTACCAATAAATAAATTATTTAGTACAATACAATCTCCTGGTTTTATAGAATTATTAACAATATATCCATTCTCTTTTAAAGATAATTGAAGAAGGTTGTTTGTATTAACAACTATCGATTCATCAAAATTAATATTAAAATTAAATTCTTTCCAATTTTTTGCAGAATTTTGAACGGATAAATTTTTGTTATAAAATACTGGTAGGTCTATATCACTTATTAATACTGTCTCGATCCTATTTGTTCCTGTGCTTTCCAATCCTAGAGGATTCAAAGTATTAACTAAAATATCCAATTTTTTATTTTCACTAGCCAAGTCTGAACCTGATATTATAATTTCAACACTTTGACGATAGATAAGATCTTGTGTAAATAATACTTTTAAATTATCACTATTCATTAATTCAACTGCTACTTCATCATTATTGATTATATTTAACACAAAATCTTTATTACTATTTATATTTACACTTATAGGTATTACTTGATTACCAACATACATTAGAGACGTATTATAATTGGATATTGAGAAAAAATTAGGCTCTACATTTTTTAAAGAAATACTAGCAAAATCATTTAAATCGTTTATTGATACTTCTATACTATCTGAGTTTACTATTTGATTTGTACTATACAAATTTAATAATCTATCTAAGTTATCAATTCTTGCCTTTATAACTGCAAAATCAGTTTGTGTATATAACAACTGCTTCATATTGGTTATCTGTTCCTTCATTGATGAATGTTCAGATATTATATTTAAGAAACTATCATTAATACTTGATAATCTCTTCATAGCCTCGTTGAATAGACTCATGCTAAAAAGAGAATTTACCGCCTGTGGGTTATAAGCCTCAATTGGATTATCATTAACTATATTGAAGTTAAGATTAAGTCCAAATTGATAAGCTGTTCCGTCTTGATTACCATTAGTAACAAACTTTTTATAAGGTGGAAATCTAACTCCAACCTCATCAGTATTTGGATTATTTTCTGGATTATCTAAAAATGATACACCATATAGATTGGTTTTTCTATTTCCTGTTGCATCTTCTACTGTATAGTACCAAAGTATAGCATTAAATTCGAAATCACTTGGTGGTTGATTATTTACTTCTAGAGCATTAAATTGATCAAAATTTGATATATTATTTAATTCAATATTCATTTTAACATAGTGATCCGTGTTAAAATCAATTG
>Ga0247831_1004456_pt1 | contig 18667 bp, 18 predicted proteins | sample LaCruzMarch2015__9_FD_192406 | JGI IMG/M metagenome (GOLD analysis project Ga0247831, IMG submission 192406) | Freshwater microbial communities from meromictic Lake La Cruz, Castile-La Mancha, Spain - LaCruzMarch2015_1m | ecosystem: Environmental > Aquatic > Freshwater > Lake | place: Spain... | reverse complement strand
CCAAAAGCATTGGAACGATGTTCAACAAAAGCCCCAATTTCTTGAAAAGAATTTTCATCCAAGAGCACTGTAACGCGCTCTCTAGCAGACAATTTCCCTTGTTGATGTTGTTTGTTGATGCGCTCAATTCCTCCTCCGAGTTTGGCGTCTTCTCTTCTATTGAGTAAATCTTGGTTTTTATCCATAATTAATGTGCTTGGCAAAAATAAGGATTATTGTTAATGGATAGGCGTTGTATTGAGATTTAAGGAAACATTGTAATGCTAAGTTTTATATTTATTGATAATGTTTATTCTTGAGAATCATTTATTCTAAATGTTTATCAACCTAATCCCCCAACAATTCACCTACATTTTTTCGAATGGTTGCACAAATTTGATCGGTTGGCAAATCGTTGTCGTCTTCACCAAAAGGGTCTTCAATTTCTTCAGCTAATACTTCCATACTGACCAAAGCATAAAATACAAAAGTGGCAATTAGAGCGGAATAATAGCCAAACAAATTGACGAAAGCCAACGGTAAAGTGATTACGTAAATGAAGATAAATTTCTTAATAAATAAACTATACGAATAAGGAATTGGTGTGTTTTTGATGCGTTCACAAGCACCAATTGCGTCAATTAAAGCATTCAAATTCTTGTCCAAAATGTACAAGTCTTCAGGGTTGATTTCACCTTCTTTGTAAAGTTCTGAAATGCGTTCACGTAATCGTTTAATCACCCAAAGAGGTTTGTGTTCTGCATTTTGAATCGCCAATTTGTCTTGGTCATTTTGTACTTCTAAATCTTTAAGATTAAAACTTCCTCTCAAATGTTCTTTACTTGCAAAGGAAAAATTAGAAATCATTGCTGCGAACCAAGTCTTTTCAGTTTTATTTTCACCAAGAATCGCATTTAATTTGGAAGCAAGATTTCTACTGTCATTAACGATTCCTCCCCAAATTTTTCGACCTTCCCACCAGCGATCATAAGCGGTATTCGTTCTAAAAACGAGCAACAAGGAAATCACAAAACCGAGTAGCGAATATACAGCTATCAAATTTTTAAGTCCTTCCGCTTTCGGAAAAAAATGAATTTCTAGAAAAGTGATCAAAGACGAAAGCAGTCCAATATAAATCAATTCTTTCCATAACATTCTGAATGTGTCGCTTTTATCAAAGGAGAAAATAAGCGTAATCCAGTTTTTTGGGTTGTAATTTATCATTTTATTATTTGCTCAAAGATAATCAAAGCTGAAAAATATGTAATTTCGAATAAGTTATTATACGTTAAACTCAATACAATGGAAATCACTCCTGAAATCAAACAACGTCTTGAATTGCTCAACGAAAAATATGGAGCTTTAGGACAAGATTTACTTTCTTATTTAGATGGATTATTACACGCAGATGTTACGACTTATTGGGACTACATCGAGCTAGAGACCTTATTGAGTTTACAAAAACCTAAAACTAAATTTCCGGATGAAATGGTGTTTATTATGTACCACCAAATCACCGAATTATATTTTAAATTAGCGCTTCTTGAGTTTGAACAAATTGGAACTAAAGAAAACATTGATGCTAAATTTTTTGTGGAAAGGGTTACGAGAATCAACCGTTATTTTGAAGCTTTAATTAAAAGTTTTGAAATTATGATTCAAGGAATGGATCGCGATCAATTTTTGAAGTTCAGAATGTCACTACTTCCTGCAAGTGGCTTTCAATCAGCGCAATACCGCGACATCGAAATTTTCAGCACCGACTTTGTAAACCTTGTGGATAAAGAACAAAAAGCAAATTTTAAAGCAAGTGATTCAATCGCTTCGATGTTTGAACATATTTACTGGAAAGCGGGAGCAACGGAAGTGGAAACAGGTAAAAAAACCTTGACGCTTGTTCAATTTGAAGAAAAATATAAAGATTCCTTTATTGCTTTAGGCGAAAAATGCAGAGATAAAAACTTGTGGCAAAGTTATTTACGTTTGAGTAAAGAAGATCAAGCTAAACCAGAAGTGAAAGAAGTTTTACGCACGAACGACACAAACGTTAACGTAAACTGGCCTTTAGCTCATTACAAATCTGCAGTAAGATATTTAGCGAAAGACACAAGCGATATTGCTGCAACAGGCGGAACAAATTGGCAAAAATACTTACCTCCAAGATTCCAAAAACGCATTTTCTACCCTGAGTTATGGTCTAACGAAGAAATAGAAAACTGGGGGAAAGGTTGGGTTGAAGAAATGTTGAAGAAATAAATTTACTATTTCTTTTTCAATTGCTCTTTAATGAATAATTCGATAGCACCAACCATTGACGGGGCCTTTGGATGAGGTGCGTGAACATCTAATCTAAGATTGTGTTTCAAAACAGCATTAGCGGTCGTTGGTCCAAAAGCTGCAATTGCAGTATCATTCTGTTTAAAATCAGGAAAGTTTTTAAACAACGACTCAATTCCGCCCGGACTAAAAAACACAAGCATGTCGTAATAAACATCTTCTAAATCTGATAAATCAGAGGCAACAGTACGATACAAAATAACTTTTGTAAAAGTCATTCCTTGTTCTTCTAAAGTAATTGGAATATTGTCTCGTAGAATATCAGTGCAAGGCAAAAGAAATTTTTCGGATTTATGTTTTTTCATAACATCCGCTAATTCATTGATTGTCTGTTTACCAAAGAAAATTTTACGTTTTCTATAAGCGACATATTTTTGCAAATAAAGTGCAACAGCTTCTGAAATACAGAAATACTTCATTGTTTCTGGAACTTCAAATCTTATTTCTTCGGCAATTCTAAAAAAGTGGTCAACCGCTACTTTAGAGGTAAGAATTACGGCAGTGTGTTCAGAAATAGTTACTTTTTGCGCACGGAAGTCTTTACCATCAATCCCTTCTACTTTAATAAATGGACGAAAATCAATTTTTAATTTGTAATTTTCAGCCAAATCGAAATAAGGTGACTTATCTCCTTCGGGCTTAGGTTGAGATACTAAGATAGTTTTTATTGCCAATTTCAGACGATTTTAAAAAAAATTCAACCATCACATTTTCCATTGAAAAAACCCAAATGCTAACCTTATAAAAATGAAAGCTGGTAAAATTTCAAGTGCGCAAAGATATAAAATAAAATAATACCATTTAATCCTCTTTTTAAAAGTTAGCGATAAGCCCTTTACAATTCTAAGAATTAATAATAAAAATAGGATTATCAAAAAGCAAAAAGACATTATTTTGTAGAGTTGAAGGTTTAATGTCCATATTGTTGCTAAAATTAGTAGCAGAATTCCTCCAAATTGCCAAGTGTTTCGATTTATTGTTGAGATGTTATCTAAAACAGCTGTTTCTCCAGACAAAAAGGAAACAAATCGGTAACCAAACTGTTGTATGAATATGAAAACAGCAGAAGTTAATATTGCAAAACCGCTTGATTGTATCATTGGAAGATGGTCATTTAACAAAAGAAAAAAACAAGTTGTAAGCGAAAGAAAAAAATTAAAAAACAACAATATTGTTGATCCAATTGTGATTTTTAGTGATTCTGTAAACTCACTTTCTTTAGGACTAATTCTCAGGAAATTTTTTATCAAAATAGTTATAAAACCTACGGTTCGCATACCACACCATCCTACAAGAAAAAAACTTATTATGACTATTGGTAACAAAATAGTACTCAATGGCATTTCTCTTTCAAGTAGTTTTAATTCAGGAGAAAGAGCTATAAAAACTGGAATCATCGACCACAAAATTAATTAGAATTAGATTGCTTAGTCATAAATACAATACTTACTTTTGCATCACTTAAAAATAATATAGCATGAAAACAGATTTGTACACACACCCAGATCATTATGCAATGGACGATTTATTGTCGGACGAGCACAAATTAGTGCGCGATGCTGCGAGAGCTTGGGTGAAAAAAGAAGTTTCTCCGATCATTGATGAACACTTTGAAAATGCAACGTTCCCAAAACATTTATTAAAAGGTTTAGGAGAAATCGGAGCATTTGGTCCTTATATTCCTGAACAATACGGTGGCTCTGGTTTAGATCAAATTTCTTACGGTCTAATTATGCAAGAATTAGAAAGATGTGATTCAGGTTTGCGTTCAACTGCTTCTGTTCAGTCTTCTTTAGTGATGTATCCTATTTGGAAATATGGAACTGAAGAACAAAAAATGAAATACCTGCCGAAATTGGCAACTGGAGAGATGATGGGATGTTTTGGATTAACTGAACCTGACCACGGTTCAAATCCGAACGGGATGACTACCAACTTTAAAGATGCCGGCGACCATGTTATTTTAAATGGTGCTAAAATGTGGATTTCTAACGCTCCTTTTGCAGACATTGCTGTAGTTTGGGCTAAAGATGAAACTGGTCGTATTCACGGTTTAGTGGTTGAAAGAGGAATGGAAGGTTTTTCAACGCCTGAAATGCACGGAAAACTTTCGTTGAGAGCTTCTGCTACTGGCGAATTAATTTTTGTTGATGTGAAAGTTCCAAAGGATAATATTTTACCTGGAAGAACAGGTTTAGGAGCTCCATTAAGTTGTTTGGATTCAGCACGTTTTGGTATCGCTTGGGGTGCATTAGGTGCTGCTATGGATTGTTATGATCAAGCACTTCGTTACTCAAAAGAAAGAACACAATTCAATGTTCCGATCGGTGCTTTTCAATTGACTCAAAAGAAATTAGCTGAGATGATTACTGAAATCACAAAAGCACAATTATTGACTTTGCGAGTTGGTCAATTAAGAAATGAAGGAAAAGCAACTTCCGCTCAGATTTCAATGGCTAAAAGAAACAATGTTGAAATCGCATTAAATATTGCTCGTGAAGCTCGTCAAATTCATGGAGGAATGGGAATTACTAGTGAATATTCAATGATGCGCCACATGGCAAACTTGGAGTCGGTTGTTACTTATGAAGGAACTCACGACATTCACTTATTAATTACAGGAATGGACATTACAGGAATTCCTGCTTTTACAAGAGAAATGCCAGATCTGAATTAAAATTTAAATTATTTCTTAAAAGTCGATTTTAGAATTTCTAGAATCGACTTTTTTGTTTTGTTGAATAGGTTTTATCAATAAATTCTAAATGTATATATTCAAAATTTCATTCATCTAACTCGTCAATAAAACATTTATTATCAATAGATTTGAATAAAAATTTGTAAAATGAAATTAATACTTGTTTATATTTTTAGTTCCTTTTTAGTTATGAATTCTTTAGCAATTGATTTGACAATCACACTCACTTCAATTCCAAGTAACACGCCTTTGAGTGATCAAATTTATATTTGTGGGAGTTTTAACAATTGGGAAGTTGGAGCTTCTAACGCGATTATGCAAGTTCAGTCTAATGGCACACGAAAAATTGTGCTTAACAACGTTTCTGGAACTATCGAATTTAAATTTAATCGTGGAAATTGGGACACACCCGAAGGAACAGCTCAAGGTGGTTTTATTCCAAACAGAACCTATAATACAGCAAATGGTACTACGTTAAATTTGTCAATTGAAGGTTGGGAGGATTTATCTACTGGAGGAACAAGCACTGCAAATGCTAATGTACAGATTCTTTCAACTAACTTTTTTATGCCAGAATTGAATCGCAATCGTAAAATTTGGTTGTATTTACCTTCAGACTATTCGACTTCTACATCAAAAGAATATCCAGTAATTTATATGCACGATGCACAAAATTTATTTGATCAAAATACTTCTTTTTCAGGTGAATGGCAAGTTGATGAAACTTTAGTTGCTTTACAAAGTGCTGGAGATCATGGTGCTATTGTTGTAGGAATTGACAATGGTGGTTCAGAGCGAATTAATGAATATTCTCCTTGGGTAAATTCACAGTATGGTGGCGGACAAGGCGATGAATACATTGATTTCATAAAAAACACCTTGAAACCTTACATTGATGCTAATTATCGTACAAAAAATGATGCTTCAAACACTGCTTTATTTGGTAGTTCAATGGGTGGTTTGATTTCACTTTATGGAGTTGCAACCTACCCATCCACATTTGGAAAGGCTGGAATTTTTTCACCTTCCATTTGGTTTGCAAGAACGGAGGTAATGAATTATATCAATGGAAAAAATTTCACAAATACACCGTTGCGACTGTATTTCTTAGGTGGAACTACTGAATCTTCCACAATGGTTTCTGACATGCAAACAGCTAGAAATGCATTTATCTCAAAAGGAGTTGTTGCACAAGATGCAAAATTAATGACACATACAGACGGAGCTCATAGTGAGTGGTATTGGAAAAGAGAGTTTGGCGCTGCCTACACTTTTTTATTTCCAGTATCAAGTGTTTCAACTACTGAGTTATCAGAAGAAAAGATTAAAATTTTTCCTAATCCTTCCAAAGATAGTTTCCAAGTAGAGAGCGCAAGTTGTCTAAATTGTAGTTTTAATCTAAAAAGCTCAGAAGGAAAGATTGTTTTTGTTGGAAAACTACAAAATGGAAAATCAATGATTGAAACCAAAAATTTCAAGAATGGAGTTTATTTTCTTGAATTAGATGAGCAGAAATCTGTAATAAAAATGGTTATTGAATAATAGTATTATTCGAAATTTTATGGAACATCTGTCATCTAACTTCTATAATTCTACTATTTTAAGAACGTCATAAAATGTATAACTTCAACTTTTCTGAAAAAATTCAAACTGCTTGGAAATTCATTTCTTCATTTTTAGTGTTAGTAAATCCATTGAATAAATCGTTTTTTATTTTAACAATCTGTTTCTTTCTCACTTCATGCAAAGAAAAATTAGAAGATAAAATAGCAAAAGGAGGAAAAAAATATGGTGGAGAAATCTCATTTGTTGAAACAGAAACAGTTCGTTCTTTTTTTCCATTAACCTCATCTGGACTTCACGATCAAAGACTATTGTCTAATCTTTTTGAACCACTTTTAAAAGTAGATTACAAAACGCAAAAAATCATTCCGAATTTAGCAAAGAATTTTTCAGTTAGTAATGATGGAAAAACGATTGATTTAATAATTCGAAAAGATGTCTATTTTCACACAGACAATTACAATGATTTTGAACTTGAAAAAATGTCCGTTGAAGATGTGAAATTCTCATTAGAATTCGCTTGCTCTGGAAATAAATTGAATCAACTTGGACATGTTTTAACAAAAAAAATTGTTGGCTCAACTTCTTTTCAAAACAGGTCAAAAAATAGTTTTCCAAGTCGAGGTGTAAGTGGAATAAAAATCAAAAATGATTCAACTATCACTATTCAGTTAACAAACAGTTTTAATAATTTCACAAGTTTGTTAAGTCATCCAAGTATCGTTGTTTTTTCAAAAAAAGCATTTCTACATTATAAACAGAAAAGTAGTATTCATCCAGTTGGAACAGGACCTTTTCAGTTACAATCTATCGATAAAAATGAAATTATTTTAGTTCGAAATTCTAATTATTGGAAGTTCGATGATTTTGGAAATCAATTGCCTTTTTTGGGAAAAATTCGTATTCTAAAACCGACGATTTCAAAAAATGAGCAATTATTGTTTTCTAAAGGAAAAACAGATATTTTACTTCAGCTTCCCGTTGATCGATTAGAATTTGCTTTTGGTACCTTAAAAGAGGCTAAAGATGGACGAAATTTATTACATCGTATTTTGTACCGAAAAGGAATAAAAGTAAATTACTTAGCATTTAATTGTACTTCAAAACCTTTTAATGATGAACGTGTAAGATTAGCCTTTTATCACGCAATAGATCGAGAAAATTTATGGCTAAATGTATTAAACGGTGATGGAAATATTGCATCAAAAGGTTTTGTTCCTATTAGTGATTTTTACTCCGATGAAAAGGTTTGTGCACTAAAATTTGACCCACAAAAAGCACAAAAGTTGTTAGCAAGCGCAGGTTATTCAAATTCAAATTTATTTCCTAAAATTTATCTTTTTTTACCAACAAAAAAAGGAAGTTTAATTAGTCTTTATTACCAAGAGTTGGTTCGCCAAATTAAAGCGAATTTAGGGATTGAAATGCATATAAAACACACAGATTTTGCAAGCAGAAACAAATTAATTGAACAAAATAAAATAAAAATTTGGAAAGCCGGTTGGGTTTCAGATTATCCAGATCCAGAGTCGTATTTAGGTGTTTTTTACAGTGGATATAAAGGCTTAAACAACTACACTTGGAATTTATATGGTTTTAAAAATAAAAAATTTGATTCCCTTTTCTATCAATCAATCATCGTAAAAGACCTTAAAACGAAAATGAATTTACAAAATCAATGTGATCAAATTTTAGTGAATAAAGCTGCTGTTGTTCCTCTTTATACAGAGGATATTTTTATTATTGTTAACATTCGAGCAAGGGATATTGAGGTAAATTCTTCTGGAATTATTGACTTTTCAAAAACGTACATTAAAGCTCCAAAGTGATTTTTTCCCAATCACTGAGTAACCACCTCTCTTAAAACTTTTGGGAAAAAAGTTATTTCTAAATCATGAATTTTTTTCGCTAAACTTTTCTCCGTTTCTCCAAAAGCAATCTTTGTTTCAAATTGTGCAATGATTTCACCTTTATCAAATTCTTCATTTACAAAATGAATTGTTATTCCTGATTTTGGTTCTTTTGCATCAATTACAGCTTTGTGTACATTCATTCCATACATTCCTTTTCCTCCAAATTTCGGAAGAAGCGAAGGATGTAAATTGATGATTCTATTTGGGTATTTTTGAATCAACTCAATAGGTATTTTTTTCAAAAAACCTGCGAGAATAACCCAGTCAATAGTATTTTTATCGCAAAAATCAACTAAATATTTAGAATTAAAAGATTCTGAAGCTATCAATTCAAATTTGATATGTTCACTTAAACATACATTTTCAACTAATTCATTTACTTTAGTTGATAAAACACATACTATTTCTAAATCGGAAGAATTTTTAAAACTGTTGATTAAATTGATGGCATTTGAACCTTTACCTGAAATGAAAATACTTAATCGTTGTTTTAGCATTTTGCAAAGATAATTCAAAAACAAAAGGAATTTTAATTCATCAATTCTAACAAAAAAAGTTATCTTTCCGAATTCTAAAATGATTTTTATGCAAGAATACACACCTTATATTGGTTACTTAGCTTCGGCTTTGGTTTTAATCTCTTTTCTAATGAAGAAAATCACTTATTTAAGGGTAATTAATAGCTTTGGTTGTGCTTTTTTCATTATTTATGGAACCTTAATAAGTTCTGTGCCAGTTATTATAACCAATGTTGCAATTGTACTGGTAAATATTTATTACCTAACACGAAAAACAGAATAAATTACTGTCGAAATCAGTTTCTCAACAATCAAAAAAAATGACGTTTCAAAATAGAAATAAAACCAAAAAAGGTGGCAATTGTATTGAGTTATTACTAAAAAAATCAAAATTAATGAGATCTCTTTTTATTACATTTTTAGTCTTTCAAAATTCTTTTCAACTATTTGGGCAAAAAGAACTTAGGCAAAAATTAGAGAATAAAATTGCCTCTAAAAATACAATAGTTGGAATTTCGATAAAAAATATAGAAAGTAAAGATACACTATCAATCAATGGAAATCTGATCGCACCTTTAATGAGTGTTTTTAAGTTTCATATTGCACTGACTGTTTTGAATTTAGTGGATGAAGGTAAACTTTCGCTTGAACAGAACATTTTTGTCAAAAAGGAAGATTTACATTCAGGTACATGGAGTCCTATACGCGACGAATTTCCTAACGGCAATATGAATTTGACATTAGACCAATTGTTAAGATATACTGTTTCTCACAGTGATAATAATGGTTGTGACATACTTTTGTCTTTAATTGGCGGCACTGAAACTGTTCAACAATTTATCAATCAACATGGAATAAAAGATTTCACGATAAAAGTAAACGAAAACGAAATGCAGCAATGGGAAAGTCTATTTATAAATACCTCAACACCTATTGCGACAACTGAACTACTTGAGAAATTTTTTAATAATCAAGTTTTGACAAGACAATCTACCACATATCTCTATAAATTAATGGTAGAATGTTCAAGAGGTATTACTTGGATGAAAGCTGGTCTTCCAACTGGTACAGAATTAGCGCATAGAACAGGAATGTCAGGTGTAAATGAAAACAATTTAAGAGCAGCCATGAACGATGTAGGTATTTTTAAATTACCTAACGGAAACCATATTATTGTTTCCATTTATTTAACAAATTGTATGGAAAAACAGAAAGATTCAGAAAAAATAATTGCTGATATAACAAGAACTATTTGGAAATATTATACTAAATAATAGTATGATAAAAAAGCCATGAAATTAATTTATTCGCAAAATAAAAACAGCCTAACAATCAAAAATCAATTCTGAACTTGCTTCTCTTTTCATAAACGTTGCGGCCATCTCGAGAAGTTGTTTACTTGTTATTTTATCAATTCCTTGATGCATTTCTTGCAAGGTGTCGATTTGATTAAAAGCCAACATACTTTTACCTAAACCTTGCATTAATCCAGAGTTGGAATCCATTCCTAAAGCTAAATGTCCTTTCAATTGCTCTTTTGCGCGATGTAATTGAATTGAAGTTAATTCTTTTGTTTCCAGTAATTTAACTTCTTTGTAAATCAATTCGATGGCTTTATCAATATTTTTAGATTCTGAACCTAAATAAATTTGCCAAAAACCAGTGTCAGCATAAGTATTATAACTTGCTTCAACCGTATAAGCAAGGCCATATTTTTCACGAACGGTCAAATTCAAACGCGAATTTAAAGCAGGGCCCCCCAATAAATTTATCAGTAAGGACATTGGAATTCGATTATCGCTTTTATAACTCGGAGCCATTCCACCAATTACACCGTGGGTTTGATAATTAGCTTCTTTCGTTCGAATATGGAAAGGTTTATAATCTAAAAAAGGTACCACTTCATTTCGTTGAGCTGTCAATGGAATTCCTTCTAGTGAATTTAAAAGCAGCTTTTCTAATCGCGAGTAAGAAACATTTCCAACAAAAGCAATTACCAAATTGTCGGCAGTAAAATAAGAACTTACAAATTTTTCTAAATCCGCACAAGTAAAACTTTCAACACTTTCTTTCGTTCCAAGAATGTTGTTTCCAAGTGAATGATTTTTAAATAATTCTGCTTCAAAATCATCAAAAATCTTTTCTCCAGGATTGTCCATATACGAATTCAATTCGTCGAGAATGACTTCTTTTTCCTTTTCAATTTCTTTCGGAGGAAAAATCGAATGAATCGAAATATCTGACAATAAATCAATCGCTTTTGCTGTATGTTCTTTCGAAAACGAAGCGTGTAAACACATTTCTTCTTTCGCTGTGTAGGCATTTAATTCTCCACCAACAGAATCGATTCTTGAAAGAATGTGAATTGCTTTGCGCTTTTGCGTTCCTTTAAAAACGCAATGTTCTAAAAAATGCGCCAAGCCCACTTGATTTTCTGCTTCAAAGCGCGAGCCTGCAGCAAAAAAGTAACCTAAATGAGCAACTTGGTTTGGTACGTGAAGATAAACGACACGCACACCATTTGGAAGTGTATGTATGGAGGGTTGAAATCGCTTCATTAAGGATTTTTACGGTAAATTTTCCAATCGTCAGCGGTGCGTTCGTAAACAATCCGATCGTGTAAACGCGACGGACGACCTTGCCAAAATTCAATGTGAGTGGCACTTAAAGCGTAGCCTCCCCAATGCGGTGGACGAGGTACTTCATTTGGAAACTGATTTTCTAATGATTCCAAACGCGTGATTAAATCTTCTCTATTTTCAAGAATTTCAGATTGCTGAGATGCCCAAGCACCTAGTTGACTTTCGCGCGGTCGTGAAGCAAAATACGCATCACTTACAGATGCTTCTACTTTTTCTGCCGAACCTTCAATGCGCACTTGGCGTTGTAAAGTTGGCCAAAAAAACAGCATTGACATTTTAGGGTTTTCAGCTAATTCTTTCCCTTTTTGGCTGTTGTAATTGGTATAAAAAATGAATTTTTCATCGAGTAATTCTTTCAAATACAAAATGCGAGAACTTGCTTGAAGCGTTTCTTTATCGACAGAACTCAACACAAAAGCATTGGGTTCATTTTCTTTAACGTTATAAGCCTCATCAAACCATTCTGAAAATAAATGAAACGGTTTTTTTCCAGCAGTTATTTCCAGCGACCCTTTGTCAAAGTCACCGTGTTCATCTCGCAATTTTTTCAGCCATTCACTCATTAATCTTCGTCTTCGTTTGTATATTCATCAGAAATTTCACTTCCTTCAAACTCTTCGTCTTCGTCGTTGTTTTGTTCAGTTGTTTCTTCTTCAATATCATCGTCGAAGTCATCGATATCAGAACCTGAAGCACTGAAAACTTTACCTGCAGCTTTTGGTTCGTGCTCAATTTCTGGCAGTATTCTTTTTGCTGCTGGCGATTCAACTTCGCTATCATTGTATGGGAAAATATCTACAATTGGTGATGCAATAATTTGAGTAATTTGATAATCAATCATTAAAGTTGAAAGACTTTCAACGATGCGCTCATAAGCTTCTTTCACTGTTTCAGCAGAAACCAAGAAGTTTTGAGAAATAGTTTTCTTTTTATCTCCTTCTTCTTCCAATTTATCGTAAGAAATCTTTGCTTTGAACCAAGTATCTGACTCATCGTATTGAAAAATATCGTGAATATCTGTACGTGCAATTCCTGTTACTAAAAATTCACCTCGAATGGTAGTTCCAAGTTCTTCATAGATGCGTGCTTCTGCGTCTGTAAAAGTCATCGCAGCTAATAAATAAGGTTCTGAAACACGTTTGAATGTTCCATTTTCTAATTGTTTGGTGTATTTTACTTTAACGGTAAACCAACTGTTCATACTGTATTTGTTTTAGCCGACAAAGATAATGCGAAGGATAGCTTTCTTTGTCATTTGTTTGTAATAATATTTAGACTTGAATGCTTTTGGTCAAATGAAAATCAATCAAAAGTCCCAAAGCCAAAAGGCAATAAATGCTGAACAGATTCTAAAACCATTGTTCGATCATCTTGATTGATAAGAATGACTTTCATCGGCTTTTGTTGTCTGTTTTCGGTTTCTAACATCACTTGACGACACGAACCACACGGTGAAAGCAACTGTTTGTCAGGCATTAAGTCCCCTTTCGCTACAATAACAATCGTTTCAACCGCTTCATTTGGAAAGTTAGCTCCAGCATAAAATAAAGCAACTCGTTCGGCACAAAGTCCAGAAGGATAAGCAATATTTTCTTGATTATTTCCTAAAATGACCGTTCCGTCAGAAAGCTGAACAGAAGTACCAACTCTAAATTTACTGTAAGGTGCATAAGCACGATTCATTGCTTCATAAGCTTTTGAAACTAAATAACGTTCTTCCTCTTCCAACGATTTCCAAGAATCTAATAACTGATAATTGAATTCAAATTTCTTTTCCATAGAAAACGAAGATACGAATTGAATTTTGATTGAACGGTATTTTAAGAATTGGTAACACGATTCAAAATTCATTTTCTTCATTTAATTTGTCCGACCATAATAATTATTAATTCATATCTGATATTATTTCTAATTTTAGGCAAACACCTAAATTTACTTTTATGACACAAAATCGTTGGTTTTTTAGTAATTCTACTACTCTAACTTTATTACTTATTTTACTGAATGTATCACCTATTTTTTCACAGCAAAGAAATTATAAAGAACACGTTACGATTGTCAGAGATGAATGGGGTGTTCCTCATATTTATGGAGAAAAAGACTGTGATGTCGCTTATGGTTTAGCTTGGGCAAACGCAGAAGATGATTTCAGAACCATTCAAGAAAATATGTTGCCAGTGAAAGGAATGCTTGGAATGTGGAAAGGGAAAGATGGTGCGGTTATGGATTTTGTGGTTCAATTTTTAGGTTCTGCAGAACAAGCAAAATTGCGCTATGAAAAAGAAATCAGTCCAGAATTTAAAGTTTATTTGGAAGGTTATTGCAAAGGATTGAACGATTATGCTGCATCGCATCCAAAAGAAGTAAAAGTTAAAAAAGCGTTTCCTGTTACTCCAGTTGATGCAATTGCAACTTTTCATTATATAGGTGCGCTTATTACTGCTCTTCAAGACCAATTGAAAGATGTAACCGCAGGAAAATACGACACCTTAGCTGTAACTTTTGCTTCTAATGCTTTTGCAGTAAATAATTTGAAATCTGAAAATGGTAATCCGATTTTAGTTGTTAATCCGCATGTGAAATTTGAAGGTTTGTTTTCTTGGTATGAAGCTCATTTGGTAAGCGGAGAAGGAATGAATGTTTTAGGGGCTTTATTTCACGGTGGGACAAGCGTTTTTGTTGGAACAAATGAAAATTTTGGATGGGCTCACACATGGAATAAGTACGATTTAGTAGATACCTATAAATTGAAAATGAATCCAAAAGATAAACTACAATATGAATTTGATGGATCTTTTAAGGATTTGGTAGCGAAAAAAGCGAAATTGAAAGTTAAAATCTCCAAATGGTTACCTGCAATTACGGTTAAAAAGAAGTTTTATCAAAGTGTAATAGGGCCAACTTTAGAATCTCCTGGGGGTGATTTTTATTCCTTGCGTTGGGGAGCAATGAATGAATTTAGAACCGGTGAACAATGGTGGAAAATGTGTAAATCAAAAAACTATGACGAATTCTATGCTGCTTTAAAAATGAATGCCTTACCGCGTTTCAATATCGTTTATGCAGATAAAGAACAAAATTTGTTATACATCGATAACGGAATTGTCCCGAAAAGAGAAGCAGATTTTGAGTATTTGAAAGTGGTTCCTGGTAATACTTCAAAAGCAGTTTGGACAGAATTTTATAAGCAAGAAGAATTGCCACAAGTTAAAAATCCAGATTGTGGTTATGTTTATAATATGAACAATACACCTTACAGTGCTACCTGCGAAGAAAGTAAAATGTCAAAAGGAAATTGGGATCAGCACATGAATTACAAAATGGGTAACAACAACAGAAGTTTGCGTTTTATGGAGTTAATTGAAGAAAAAGAACGTGTCAACTTCGACGACATGAAACGTATTAAATTCGATAATCAATATCCAAAAGATGGGAACTTTTTGCAATCTATTTCTGTTATTTATGAAGTGGACGCAACTAAATATCCTGAGATTAAAGAGCTTTTGGTAGAAATGCAAAATTGGAATAAAAAGTCAGACCCCGAATCCATTGCTGCAACTTATTTCATGGTAACTATTGATTACGTTTTTAATAAATTTAAGGCTAGTGTTGAAAATTTTATTGAAGGCGTTCCTTTGGACGAAGCACTTTTAGTTGAAGCTGTGACAAATACAAAAGCTCATTTATTGAAACATTTTAAAACTATAAAAGTTCCTTTAAAAGACATTCAAGTGATTCGTAGAGGCACAGAGGAATATCCAATGCCGGGATTCCCAGATGCTTTGGCAGCTAATTACGGTAAGAAAAGAGAAATCGACGGAAAATATGAAGGTTTTGCAGGAGATACTTACACAATGATTGTGGAATATGACAAAAATGGAGTGGCAAGAATGGAAACCTTGGTAAATTTTGGTTCATCAGCACATCCAGAAAGTAAGCATTATACGGATCAGTTAAAGTTGTGGGTAAAACAACAAACAAAAGTTATGACCTTAGATAAAGAAACTATTTTCAAAAACGCAGAAAGAGTTTACAAACCAGGGAATTAAGATTAAATCGGAGATGAAAAAGTTGTTTTTACTTTTAGTTATTTGTGGAAATGTTTATCACTCAAATGCTCAATTCAATGAGTATCGTTTTCATGTTTACGGAAAAGCTAGCACTGGAATAATTGATAAAAACAACTATTTCAATATTGGTGGAAGCATGGAATGGATGGTGAAACCAAAATTAGGATTGAATTATAATTTGGAATATCAATACCGAACAGATGGCTACTCGCACATTCATGGTTCAATAGGTTCTTTGGCTGGTCCACCTTTAATTGTTATTGGTTTGATTTCGGGTATTTCCAATGAAGATGATTTGAACGATACAGACGATAATCCCTTTAATTTTGGTTATTTGGGTGCTTTAGCTGGTGTACTTTTAACGATTTGTCCCGATGGTGTGAGCTATCATTTTCCAATCGGTTATCATTGGGATGTTGCTCCTTATGCCAATGTTTTGGGTATTGATTGGGTCTTTAACCGCAAAGAAAATTATAGTCAACTCAAATATGCAGTTTCTGTAGGAACAAAAGTTTCTTATTCTTTTTCAAATAACATGACGGCAAATCTTTTTATTGAAACGCGAAAAGTGGCTTCAACAGGTTTTGGCTTTGGTGGTGGTTTTGGAATAGGTTATTTATTAAAGAAACGTGATTCAGAAGAAGTAGTACCTGAAGCTGTTCCCCCGATTGATATCAACTAGTCAAAAATTTGTTGTCTTTTTTTTGGTAATTTTTTTTAAAATGAACAATTAATTATCAGGCTATTAGCTATTTTACTTAACTTTGATTCCCATGAAAAAAAGCATCTTTCTTTTCTTGTTTTTGAGTTTTCAATTCGTATCAGAAGCGCAATTACAACCCATTTATAATCAAGCAGAATATCCTTTTTGGTTGCATCTTCCTTCAGATAGCGTATTAAAAAGCAAGCCACCGATTTTGATTTTTTTACACGGAAGAAGTCTGTCGGGCAATAATCTAGAACTCGTTAAAAAATATGGAGTTATCCACGAAATAGAAAAGGGTCGCTCCATTCCTGCGATTGTTATTGCACCACAAGTTCCTGCTGGAAAATCCTGGGAACCAGAAAAAATCCTTTCAGTTTTACAGTTTGTTCAGAGAACTTTTGATACGGACACCAATCGTGTGTATGTTGCTGGAATGAGTTTGGGAGCTTATGGAACTTTAGGTTTTGCTGGTGCTTATCCTGAAATAGTTACAGCTGCCGTTGCACTTTGTGGAGGAGGAAATCCAAAAGATGGCGCTGCTTTATCAACGATTCCAATCTGGATTCAACACGGAAATAGAGATGCTGCTGTTCCTTTAAGTGAATCGCAAAAGATGGTGAATGCTATCAAAGCTTGTACAGACGAAAATTTAAAATTTACAATTGTTTCAGGAGCAAATCATGGCGATTTAGAACGAGTGTTTAGAACCGATGAATTGTATGAGTGGTTGTTTCAGTTTGAAAAATAAAGCCTTTCTTTTTGCATGATCAAAAAGAAACACCGCGCAAGCAGCACCGGAGGTAAAAAATCTAGGCTCTGAATTTCTTTTTGTTCGCAATTTTTTGTTCTGTAAATAGTTATAACTCGTTGCGAACAATTTTAACTCCTTTCTGAAACTGAAATTTTTCAAAAATGTTCTTACAGAAATTTTAAAAATTACCAGTTTCAGTGCAGTAATTAAAACCTAGAAATTCAAGGTCGAAGATTGTTCGCAATCACTCATTAAATAGCTTTCACTTCGATTAAATTCTTGATTTTCAACATTAAAGTATTTTACCGTTATGACTGCGAAAACTCAAAAAAAAGATACCTTTTAAACAAACCAAATATCATTTATAATTTCAAATCCTGCGAAATCGTTTACGCGATCAATAATCAGTTGTTTTCCGAAAAGTAATTCTTCACGCATCACAGAAGAATCGATAACCAAGCGCATTCTTTTATTGGAAATTGTAATTTCTTTCGTTCTAAAAGCAACAGCTTTTCCCATTAAAATTGGCCAGTTTTCAATCACATCGTATTCTTTCATCTTGTGTTCCAACGAATAAGCTTTTAAGAATTTATCTATGATTTCTTTTAATGGTTGTTCGTCTGAGGAACGTTTATCTTCTTCACGCATGATGTAAAGTTAAGGATATTTAATTCTTAATCCATCAATGCGTCCTAGTCATCGTTTCAGGCACACAAATAATGAAATCCGCTTTTCCAAGGTTTTCTTTTTCTAGTTTGTAAATGTTGTTTTGAGTTACCGTTGAAATAGTCATAATTTTAGTTTCGGGTTTTTCTTTCCAGATATACCACAAAATCCCTTGTCTAAAGTCCGAATGAAAAGCGCCATTGAAATGAAGAATTTTAGTGTCTTGTTGCATCGCAGATAGAATAAACTTGGCCATTGTCGCGTCTTTGATTGCTTGTGCTTCAACCATATTTGCTCCCATGTGTGCACCCATTTCTTTCACTACTTGATATTGCGAAAGTGTGGTATCAATTGGAAAATCAACTGCAGCCATTTGCGATTTAATAAGTGGAGACAAAGTGTCCAGAGCTGCCCTTCCTTTTTTGAAAAGCAACGAAGCATATTTCCGTTGAATATTTGCTGCGATTGCCTTTAATTGTTTTTCTTTTGCAAAATCTAAAAGTGGCTTATAATCTGTTTCATAATTTGGCCAAAGTCTACACGAATCTTTGAATTGTTTGTCACTTAGTTTTCCCTTCAAATAATCATTTAAAATAGCTTGTTGATCTTGTTCAAACATTTCAAAAGACAAAACTAAATTCGATTGATTTTCAGCGTATAAGTCCAACATTAATTCATATTCTAACCAATGTGAAATCGGATTATCGTGAAATTCTCCAAAAAACACCAACTGATTTTCAAGAGCCAATGCTTTCATTTGTTTGTAACTCGCCTTTTTACCATTTGACTTATAAATCACAAAAGCGTTTTCTTTTTGAGAAAAT
>Ga0247831_1004455_pt1 | contig 18667 bp, 16 predicted proteins | sample LaCruzMarch2015__9_FD_192406 | JGI IMG/M metagenome (GOLD analysis project Ga0247831, IMG submission 192406) | Freshwater microbial communities from meromictic Lake La Cruz, Castile-La Mancha, Spain - LaCruzMarch2015_1m | ecosystem: Environmental > Aquatic > Freshwater > Lake | place: Spain... | reverse complement strand
GGAGGCGACGATCGGGCGAAGGTACTGCTCGAGCGGCACCTCGCTCACCGTGCGGTTCTCGCCGTCGGTGCCGTTCACGGCGCGGATGGCGCCGCGGTACGACCGAACCATGCCGGACGGCTCGCAGACGCCGATCAGGTCGGCGTAGTCGGCGCTCGCCGACGTGTCCGTCGACGGGCGCGCAGTCACCGAGGTGAGGCCGGTCGCGACGATCGTCCACCCCGACAGTGGGTCGACCGCAGCCGGGCACACCGATGCGTCGGTGCGCGCCCAGGCGGTGTAGCTCCGCTGGGCCACCTCGCGGACGACGACGGACCGCCACGGGCCGCCGGGCACGCCCTCGAGCACGATCTGACCCTTGTCGTGGACGAGCGCCGTCTGCTGGTCGTCGAGTGCCATGAGCCGCACCGTCATCGATGTCGCGTCGGTCGTGCCTGCCACCGTGCCGCCGTAGTAGCGATCGAGGATCTGGCCGGCCGTCCAGCCGTGATCGGCGGCGTAGCCGTAGGCACCCCACTGGCTCATGCCGATCCCGTGGCCGTTGCCGCGACCGTCGATCGTCAGCGTCACCCCGGCTGCTGCGACGGGGTCGGGGACGGCACCGGCGACCACCGCCGTCAGTCCGACGGACGTCAGCGCGGCGAACGCGCACCAGCCTCGACGCCTCCGTTCCATGTGCAATAGATCGGCTGTCCCGTCCAGACCTTGAGCGCCGGGTAACCTCACCCGCTTGGTGTCACGCATCGAACCCCCACCCACGGCGCGTATGCCACTGCCGGAAGGCACCATCCCGGTGGCGATCGGGCTCTTCATCGCCGGCATCTGCAGTTTCGCCTTCTTCAAGGTCGGCACGGTCGCCCTCGGCAGTGAAGAGGCATTCAAACCCGTCGTGAGCCTGTGGTTCGCGACGTTCGCGTTGGCGCCCGGCCTGTTCCTCCCCCTCGAGCAAGAGCTCGGCAGGGCGATCTCGGCTCGGCGGACGCTCGGGCACGGCGGACGGCCCGTCTTCATGAAGGTCGCGGTGCTCGGCGGCGGGCTCGTGCTCATCGCATCGATCACGCTGCTCGCGTTCGGCCCGTGGCTGGCCAACGACTACTTCGGCGGCAACTGGATCATGGTGTTCGCCCTGGCGCTCTCGATCGCCGTGTACGCGCCGACCCACATCACCAAGGGCATCTGTAGCGGCTCGGGCCGGTTCCGCGCATACGCGGTGGTGCTCGGCGCCGACGGTGTGGTCCGCATCCTGCTGTGCCTCGCGCTCGCCGCCATCGGTGTCATCGCCGTCGGCTGGTACGGCCTCGCCGTCGCCGTTGCCCCGCTGCTCGGCGTCATCGCCGTCATCAGCCGGGGCCAGGCCCACACCGAGCCCGGACCACCCGCCACCTGGACCGAGGTCACACCGAACCTCGGTTGGCTGCTCCTCGGATCGGTCATGGCCGCGGCGCTGGTGAACGCCGGCCCGATCGCCACGAACCTGCTGGCCGGCAAGGACGAGGAGGCACTCGTCACCCGGTTCGGCTACGGCGTCATCCTCGCCCGGATCCCGCTGTTCCTCTTCCAGGCCGTCCAGGCCGCCCTCCTCCCGCGCCTCGCCCGCCTCGCTGCTGCGAACGAGATGCACGAGTTCCGTGCCGGGCTGAAGCGCCTGATCTACGTGGTCATCGGCGTCGGCGTGGTCGGCACCGTCGGCGCCTGGCTGCTCGGGCCGTTCGCGGTCGAGTTGCTCTACGACGCGGAGCTCAGCAGGCGCACGCTGGCCGTGCTGGCGCTCGGCAGCGCGTTCTACATGCTGGGTCTGTCGGTCGCCCAGGCGGTCATCGCCCTGCACGGACACGCGCAGGTGGCGCTCGGCTGGACCGTGGGCATGGCGTCGTTCGTGGTCACCACGGCGTTCCTCGACGGCGAGGTCTTCCGGCGGGTCGAGATCGGTCTGCTCGTCGGTTCGGCGGCGGCAGCGGTGGTGTTCGCGCTGGCGCTGCGGAGCCGGCTCGCCAGCGGGGTGCTGCCCGACGAGGCCTCGCTGCTCGAGGCGCTCACCGACAGGCCCCTCGAAGGCTGAGCGCTACCCCCGCCTCAGCTTCGCCGTCTCCCACGCGAGGTCGTGCTGGACCATCATCGAGATGAGCGTGGGGAAGTCGACCTCCGGCTCCCAGCCCAGGTGCCGCTTGGCCTTCGACGCATCGCCGATCAGCAGGTCGACCTCGGCGGGGCGGAAGAACTTGGGATCCTGGCGGACATAGGGCCGCCAGTCGTCGATGCCGACCTCGGCGAAGGCGCGTTCGACGAGGTCCTCGATCGTGTGCGTCTTACCCGTGGCGATGACGTAGTCGTCCGGCTGGTCCTGCTGGAGCATGAGCCACATCGCCTTGACGTAGTCGCCGGCGTAGCCCCAGTCGCGCTTGGCGTCGAGGTTGCCCATGACGATCTCGTGCTGCAACCCCAGCTTGATACGCGCGACTGCGTTGGTGACCTTGCGGGTGACGAACTCGAGCCCGCGGCGGGGGCCCTCGTGGTTGAACAGGATGCCCGAGCAGGCGTAGAGCCCGTAACTCTCTCGATAGTTCACCGTGATGTCGTGCCCGAACACCTTGGCGCAGCCGTACGGCGAGCGCGGGTGGAACGGCGTCGCCTCGGTCTGCGGGGTCTCGCGCACCTGGCCGAACATCTCGGACGAACTGGCCTGGTAGAAGCGGATCGGATTGTCGGTGGCACCACCCACGATGCGCACGGCATCGAGCATGCGCAGCACGCCGGTACCGGTGATGTTGGCGGTGAGCTCGGCCTGGTTGAAGCTCATCGCGACGAACGAGATGGCAGCGAGGTTGTACACCTCGTCCGGCTGCGCGAGATCGAGCGCCTTCACGAGCGACGGCAGGTCGGCCAGATCGCCGGGCACCGGCTCGACGTAGGGGAACTCGTCGCGCATCATCGTCATGCGCGGGTTGTTCTGCCCCTTCACCATGCCGAAGACCTCGTAGCCCTTCCCGTGGAGGAACTCGGCCAGGTGCTGGCCGTCCTGGCCGGTGACGCCGGTGATGAACGCTCGAGGCATGGGGGACTTCCTTGGGAAGGGTGGGCCGGGCGGCTGAGGCCCGGCGGAGCAACGCTGCGCGAGTGTAGGAGCGATGCTCGGCTAGCGTGCGGCAACCATGCGGCAGGGGGACGAAGGCCAGCGGACCATCGACGTGGCGTTCGACGTCGGCCCGCTGGCGGGTCGTCGCACCGGCATCGGAGCCGCCGTGAGCGCACTGCGGTCCCACCTCGAGCACGAGCCGTCGATCCGGCTGCTCCCCTACCTCACCAGCTTCCGCGCGCCTCGGAACGGCGAGGTGCGCCGGCTGCCGCTGCCGGCCATGGTGGCGCATCGCCTGTGGGCGCACACCGACCGGCCCCGAGCTGACCGCTGGCTGGGCGGCGCCGACGTGGTGCACGGCACCAACTACGTCGTGCCACCCACCGTCGCCCCGCGGATCGTCTCGGTCTACGACTGCTGGTTCCTGGCACACGAGAGTCAGGCGCACCCCGACGTGGTGCGGGCGGGCCGCGTACTCCTCCGCTCGCTCGAGCACGGTGCCGTGGCCCATGCGAGCTCGCACGCCACGGCCGCGGCCCTGCTCGAGCACAGCCCCCGTGCCAACGTGCGGGTCGTCCACCTCGGCGCCCTCCCGCTGCCGCCGCCCTCACCCACGTGCCCGATCGCCGAGCTCGACGCGCGGCCGTACGTGCTCGCCGTCGCCACGCTCGAACGCCGCAAGAACCTCCCTCGGCTCGTCGACGCGTTCGCCGAGGTGGCCGACACGGTGCCCGACGTCCGGCTCGTCATCGCCGGCGGTGACGGCGACGACCGCAGCGGTGTCGATGCGGCGATCGACCGTTTGCCTCCCGCCATCGCGGCGCGGGTGCTGCTCACCGGATACGTCGACGATGAGGTCCGTTCGTGGCTCCTGCACCACGCGAACGTGCTCGCCTATCCGTCGCTCGACGAGGGTTTCGGCTTCCCCCTGCTCGACGCGATGCAGGTCGATCTGCCCATCGTCGCGTCCGATGCCGGGTCGATCCCCGAGGTCGCCGGTGCCGCCGGGTTGCTGTCGGCACCCGACGACGTTGCAGCCCTGGCGGCGAACCTGATCCGCGCGCTCACCGACGACCAGGTGCGCTCGTCGCTGGTGGCCGCGGGCCGCCACCAGCTCGAGCAGTTCACGTGGGCCGCGTCGATGGCCGGCATGACCGCTCTCTACCGTTCGCTCGCCGACCCCTACCTCGAGGACCTCCGATGATCACCGTGCTCTGCGGCGGCGTGGGCGCCGCACGATTCCTCCGTGCTCTCCGGTCGGTCGTCGACCCTGCCACCGTCACCGGCATCGTGAACACGGGCGACGACACGGTGCTGCACGGCTTGTCGATCTCCCCCGACATCGACACGATCACCTACACCCTCGCCGGAGCGATCGACCCCGAGCGAGGGTGGGGCCTGGTCGACGAGTCGTGGCGGGCCATGGGCGCACTCGCCCGCTACGCGGCGGTACGGCCCGACGGCTCATCGGCGGCGCCAACGTGGTTCAACCTCGGCGACCAGGACCTCGCGACGCACTTCTACCGCACTGCACGCCTCGACGAGGGCGCCGGCCTCACGGCCGTGACCGCCGAGATCGCCCGGGCGTGGGGCGTTCCCGAGCAGCTCGTCCCGATGTCCGACGACCGGGTGTCGACGCTCGTGCACCTCGCCGACGGGCCCACGGTCTCGTTCCAGGAGTACTTCGTGCAGCTCCGCCACGGCGTGCCGGTGCGCGGCGTCACCTTCGACGGCGCCGACGTGGCGGTCCTGCAACCCGACGCGGCCGCTGCAATCAGCGACGCCCGCGCGGTGGTCATCGCTCCGTCGAACCCGCTCGTGTCGATCGGCCCGATGCGCGCGCTCCGCGGCCTCGACGGACTGCTGGCCGAGCGGCGCGACAGCGTCGTCGCCGTGTCCCCCATCGTCGGCGGCGCCGCGCTGAAGGGCCCGGCCGACCGGATGCTGGTCGAGCTCGGCCACGAGGCATCGGTGGTCGGCGTCGCCCGCCTCTACCGCGACATTGCCGCCACGCTGGTCATCGACCCAGCCGACGCGGCACTCGCACCTGCCGTCGAGGCAGCAGGCATGCGCTGTGTGGTGGTGCCGTCGGTGATGTCGACGCCCGAGATCGGTGCAGCACTCGCAGCGGCGGTGCTGGCGGCAGCGCAGGGCTGACCCCTCACCTCCGTCCGAACGGGCATCAGCCGTCGAGTTGCGCGAGCCCTGCGTTCAGATCGGTCCACGACGCCCACGACAGGTGGATGCGCGCCCGGGTGGGTGAGAGGGAGCACCGCGCCACCCCGGCCTGCGTCGGCTCACCGACGAGCGCCCTGGGTGCACCGGGTCCGGCGAGCGCCGCCCACAGGTCGCGGATCGACGTGGGCGTGCCGGTGCCGACGTTGATGACGAGGCCGCTGCCGCGCTGCGCGGCGCGCACCAGTGCGTCGACGACGTCGTCGATGAACACGAAGTCGCGGGTCTGGCGGCCGTCACCGTGGAAGACCGGCGGCACGCCACGCACGAGCGACTCGGCGAAGGCCGCCACCACCCCGCCGTCGGGGCGCTGCCGCGGGCCGTACACGCTCGACACCGCCAACGCGGTGAACTCGACGTCGTGGTCGGCCCGGTATGCGGCGAGCAACTGCGAGACGGCGTCGGCCACCACCCCGGTCGGACCGTGGGGGGTACGGGCCTGGCCTTCCTTGACCGGCTGGTCGCGCACCGGCACGTCCCCGTACAGCGCCACCGCCGGGAGGGTGGTCACCACCTTTGCGACACCGTGCAAGCGGGCGGCCTCGAGCACGTTGAGCGTGCTGTGCAGTCCCCGGGCGAGGACGGCAGGCTGCGTGTGGCCCGGCGGCAGCCAGCCGAGATGGAAGACGACTTCGGGCACACGCAACGCCACGAGCGACAGGAAGTCGTCGGTGCAGGCATCGAGGTGGTGGATCTTGAGCTCACCCCCGCTGGCACGGGCCGCCGCGAGGTTGGCCAGTGTGCCGGTGGAGAGGTCGTCGACGACGTCGACGGCGTACTGCTCGGCGAGCAGGCGGTCGACCAGGTGCGAGCCGATGAAGCCGGCACCACCGACCACCATCACCCTCATGGCGTGTCGGGGTCGGGGCGCCGTTGGTCGGCGAGGCGCTCGCCGGCTCCGACGACCGCATCGGCGCCGATGACGCAGCGAACGACCGTGGACCCCTCGGCGAGCCGGCCCATGACCACGCTGTCGGTCACGGTGGATCCCGGGCCCACGTTGGCACCGGTGAGCACGACCGAGCGCTCGACGCGCGCACCGGGGCCGACGACGGCTCCGGCGGCGACGATCGAGGCCACGACCGTCGCCGATGCGTCGACCTCGGCCCCTGATGCGATGGCCTGGCAGGTCTGGCCCGGACGTCGGCCGTCGACGAGGTCGAGGTTGGCCTCGAGGTAGAGGTCGGGCTTGCCCGTGTCGATCCAGTAATCGTCGGTGGCGTGGGCGAAGAGCCCGTGTTCGGCCACGATGGCTGGAAACGTGACCCGCTCGATCGAGACCCGTTCGCCCATGGGGATGCGGGCCAGCACCGACGGCTCGAGGACGTAGGTGCCGGCGTTGATGAGATTGCTCGGCTGCGTGCCCGGTGCCGGCTTCTCGACGAAGCGCGCCACCCTCCCGTCGTCGTCGAGCGCAACGACACCGAACGCGGAGGGGTCGGGGACACCGATGACGTGGATGGTCGCCTCGGCGCCGTGCATGCGGTGGAACGCCACGAGGCCGGCGATGTCGAGGTCGGTGAGCACGTCACCGTTGGCCACGACGAAGGTGTCGTCGATGCCGGCGAACTCGGCAGCGAACCGGATCGCGCCGGCCGTGTCGAGCGGCTCGGGCTCGACCGCATACGTGAGGGTCACGCCGGCGCAGGTGCCATCGGGAAACGCGGCGATGAACGGCTCGGGCTTGAAGCCCAGCGCCAGCGTGACGTCGGTGACGCCACCGGCAGCCAAGTTCTCGATGAGACGCTCGATGATCGGGACGTGCCCGACCGGCAGCATCGGCTTCGGGACGCTGAGGGTGAGCGGGCGCAGGCGGGTGCCGAAGCCCCCCACGAGCACGACGGCTCGCATCAGCCGCCGGTAGTGGTGGTGGGCGCGGACCCGGGAGCCACGTCGGCTGCGCCGAGCTCGGGCAGCTGGGGGGCCCACGGCGGCATCGACACGTCGGTGCCCTTCGGCACGACGGCGATGGCGAACACCATGCCGTCGTTCTTGAGGCGAGTATTGGCGAGATCGGTGATGAAGGTCTGGCCCTTGCCGGTGTCGGTGTACGAGTCCCAGGCGACGACCTTGATCTCGACGTCCTTGCCGTCGCACTGGAAGTCGCCGACCCTGTACTCGTCGCCGCCCTGATCGTCGGGGAGCTTCAGTTGTTCGGTGTCGAGCTCGACCTTGTAGACGTCGAGGAACACGCCGAGGACGGCACGCTTGCCGATGGCCTTGGTGCTGTTCGGGTGCCAGTGGATGACGCCGTCATCGTGGCTGTGGATGCCCGTGGAGGCGAACTCGGAGCTGACGAACTGCTCCTGGCCCTGCGCGTCGGTGACGGTCTCTTCCTTGGCGCCGCTGAGCTTCGGCAGCCACCCGTCGCAGACGTACATGCCGTACGCCGCATGCCAGTGGTCTCCCTGCTGGGGAGGGAACGAGCCGGGGTCGGGCACGCTCTGGCGCGAATAGCCGATGAGGACGAGGCCGATCACGAGGACGCCGGCGATGATGGCCGGGAAGAGGGTGCCGCCCTGGAAGCGGACCTTCTTGCCCTTCCCACGCTGGGCGAGCTTCGCGACCTTCTTGGCCGATGAGGACGATGAGGACGTGGCCACGAGTTCGAAACGCTACCTGCCAACCCGGCGGAAGAGGTGTCAGCCCCCCACAACCGACCCGGGATACCGGAGCTGCTCGACGAGATCGGCGTAGGCGCGGGCGACGACGGCCGGTGAGGCAGCCTGCTCGACCCATCGTCGGCCGGCCACGCCGGCGGCGGCCAGCGCCGCCGGATCGGCGAGCATCTCGCGCAGCGCCGCGACGAAGAGGTCGGGTCGATCGGGCTCGACCACCCGGCCCGCGCCGGAGGCGGCAAGGATGCGCGGCACCTCGGTGTCGACGTCGATCGCTGCCAGGATGGGTCGGCCGGCCGCCAGGATCGAGTACGTCTTCGACGGCACGCTGACGTTGCCCAGCCCGGCGCGCAGCGGCACCACGTGCAGGTCGCCCGTCGCCAGCAGTTCGGGCAGCCGGTCCTTCGGCTGATAGGGCGCGAATCGCACGTTCGCGAGGCCGACGGCCTCGGCCTGGAGCGACGCCTTCGCCGATCCCTCGCCGGTGATGAGGAACGTGATCGTCGGCAGCTCGCGTGCCGCCGCCAGCAGCAGGTCGAGCGACTGCGAGAACCCCACGTTGCCGGCGTACAGCACCACCGTCTCGTCACCGATGCCGAGCTCGGCCCGCAGCGCCGTGTGCCGTGACGACGGCACGATCGCATCGGTGAGCACGAAGTTCGGGATGACGTGCACCCGGCCGCCAGCCGACGGCCGGACCTTGGCCACGACGTTGTCGCGGAGGTCCTCGCTGAGCACGGTGACGGCCGCGGCGCGGTGGTAGCTGACACGTTCGAGCCACCTCGCCACGGCGATGACATGCCGGTTCGTGATCGCCCCGGTGCGCACCGCAGCGTCGGGGAAGACGTCCTGGATGTTGAACACGAGCGGGCCGCGCCGCACGAGGTGCGTCACCCAGCCGGTGAGACCCATGGTGAGCGGCGGCGACATGGCGATGACCGCGTCGACGCGCCCACCGGGCAGCGACGCCAGGCCCGTGAGCGCCGAGAAGCCGACGAAGCCCAACGCCCGGCGGAGCAGGTTCCGCTTGTCGGTGCCCGGGAACGGGTTGACGCGGGTGATCGAGCCCCACTCGGTGCGCTCGCGACGGATCCATCGCCCCGTCCAGCCGGGCTCGACGCGGTGCTCGCGGTACCAGGGCAGCGAGGTGACGACGTGCAGCTCGTGGCCGAGGGCCGCGAGCTCGGTGACGATACGCGTCATGACGTCGCCGGTGGGGGCGGTGTCGGGAGCGAAGTGCGGGCACAGCACGGCGATGCGCAGCGGCCCGCTCATCTGCCGGCTCATCTGCCCGCCACCGCCATCGCGTACGCCTCGAGCAGCGCCTCGCCCGAGCGGCGCGAGGTGAAGTGGGTGACCCGTTCGGTACCTGCCGCGACGAGCTCGCTCCGACGGCGGATGACCTCGGCGAGGCCGGCCCGCCATGCGTCGCCGTCGAGCGGCGCGACCACCGCGGCGCCACCAGAGACGTCGGGCAGGCACGTCGCATCGCTGCACAGGACGGGTGTGCCGAGCGCCATCGCCTCGATGAGCGGCGCACCGAAGCCTTCATACGTACTCGGGAACACGAGCGCTGTCGCCATCGCGATGAGGCCGTTCTTGTCGGCGTCACTGACGCGGCCGGCATGGACGATGCGGCCGGGGCGCTCGGCCTCGGCCCGCGCCAGGGCGGCAGCGACCTCGTCGGCTGCACCACCTTCACCACCGATGAGTACGAGCCGCAGGTCGGGATCGGTCCACGTCGACCGCATGAGCTCGATCAAGAACGCGTGGTTCTTGTGCGGTGCGGTCATGGCCGGGTAGACGAGCACGGGTCCGTCGCCGAGCGTGTATCGGGCGCGGAGGTCGGCCTCGGACGAGCGTTCCACCAGCATCTCCGGCTCGTAGCCGTGCGGCACGACGATCACCCGCGACCCATCGATGCCCAGTCCGTCGACCACCGTGCCGCGGACGTACTCGGTGGGCACCGTCACCACCGCGGCGCGGCGAGCCGAGCTGGGCACCGTCGCCTCGAGGTAGCGGCGCTTCAGAGTGCTGAAGTGCTGCGGGAACGTGCGGAACTGGAGGTCGTGGATCGTGAGCACGAACGGGCGAACCGTGCGCACCGGCGCAGTGCCCCCACCGTGGTGCATCAGCGCGTCGCCGGCCGAGGCGCGCCGCAGCCACGTGCTCTCGGCGAGGACGCGACGCCAGCGGCGGTGACCGTCGATCGGTGCGTCGGTGAAGCGGACACCGGGGAACCGCTCTGCGTAGCGGCGGTGCAGCTCGGGGACGGCGTAGATGCCGAGGTCGAGCGAGGGATCGGCCTCACGGGCACCGGCGAGCTGCCGGACGAGGTACTGCTCGGACCCGCCGACGGCGCCGGGCACGCACCACAGCAGGTTGACCCCCACGCGCACGCCGGCCAGGCCGGCGACGGCGGCCGACGAGTCCGGTGCGCTCATCGGGCGAGCTCGCGGTACACCGCCGCCGTGAGCGAGGCCGTGTGCGACCAGCTGCGCTTCAACGCGCGGGATCGGCCCTTCGCCGACAGCTCGACGCTCCGGGACTGCGCCTCGACGATGCCACGGGCGATGTCGGCCGGGTCCTTCGGCTGGACGAGCACCGCTGCGCTGCCGGCGGTCTCCTCGGTGGCCGTGCCCACGCTCGTGACCACGGGAACGCCCTGTGCCATCGCCTCGAGCACCGGCAGGCCGTACCCCTCGCGCTCGCTGGGGTAACAGAAGACCTCGGCACCGGCGTACAGCGGGTCGAGGTCCTCGCTGGGCACGAAACCGAGGAAGCGCACGTCGCACCGGACATCGATCTCGAGATCGCCCCAGCCATCGGCGCCGACGACCACCAGCGGGAGCGGATCGTCGAGCAGCCCGATCGCTGCGGTGAGGCCGCGCAGGTTCTTCCGCGGCTCGAGCGTGCCGACGAACAGCAGGTAGCGCTCGGGCAGGTCGAACAGCGAGCGGACACGGGCGACCTCGGTGGCCGACGCGCGCTCGGCGTCGACGCCCAGGGGCACGAGCCGGAGCCGGTCGGCGCCGATGCCGGCGAACGACACGTCATCGAGCGTCGACTGGCTGCTGCAGAGCACGACGTCGGCGTGTCGGCGGATGTGCTCGAGGCTGGCGCGGAAGGTGCGGACCCCGTGCTTCGTGAAGTGCTTCGGCTCGTGCAGGAAGGCGAGGTCGTGCAAGGTGACCACCAGCGGCGCGTCGGTGGGGCACGGAATGAGCCCGGTGGCGTGGGTGACATCGACGCGACCCACCGCTCGCTCGACCTTGGGCCACCCGAGGTGGAGCCACGTCTGGTAGAGCCACGGCGCCGCGATGGGGAGGCGGGCGACGGGGATCGATGGCAGCCACGGGTCCGGGGGTAGATGCGCATGGCGGCCGGCGACGCCGACGAGGCGAACGTCGTCGTGATGGACCATCGCCTCGGCGACGCGCAGTGCCGACACCGCCGTACCCCCGGGCACTGCGTGCCAGCACTGCTCGAGGGTGTACGCCACACGCATGGTCGACATCATGGCCGGTGCATCCGCGCCAACGACGTTCACCCTGTTCACGGAGGCCGCGCCGGCTGACCCGGAGCACCACGTTGCCATCTCGGGACTGTGTGGCTCCGCGAAGCGGCTTCGAGGGTCGCAGGCGGCTCGTCAGGCCGTCAGACGGGCGACGAGTTCGGCCAGCGGCTCGCGGAAGTCGCGCATCGGGGGCAGGCCGCTGAGCCGCGCCACTGCGTTGTCGAGCACGCTGTTGGCCGGGCGCGGGGCAGGCCGCGGCGGGTCGAGATCGGCGGTGACGATGGGCAGCACCATTGCGGGATCCTTGCCCATGAGCCGCACGATCTCCTGCACGAACTCGTGCCAGCTCACCGCTCCCGAGTTGGTGAGATGATGCACGCCGCTGCGGCGGTCGAGCGCTACCCAGCGCAGCATCGGCGCCAGGTCGGCAGTGAACGTGGGATGCCCCACCTGGTCGGTGACGAACGACAACGTCGGCCGTTCGGCGGCGAAGCGCAGCACCGTCTTCACCATGTTGTTCCCGTGCTCGCCGCAGACCCACGAGGTGCGGACCACCGCGGCATCGGGTCCGAGCGCAAGTGCCTCGCGCTCGCCGGCCAGCTTCGAGGCGCCGTACACGCTGGCCGGGTTCGGCGTGTCCCACTCGTGGTAGGGCCGGGGGAGGCTGCCATCGAAGACGTAGTCGGTGCTGACGTGCACCAGATGCGCACCGACGCGGTGACACGCCTCGGCCACATGGCGGACGGCCATCGCGTTCGCGTCGAACGCACGGCCGGGATCGCCCTCACATGCATCGACCGCTGTCCAGGCCGCACAGTGGATGACCGCATCGGGCCTGAGCGATGTGATGGCGCCGAGCACCGCGTCGCGGTCGGTGACGTCGAGCTGTGACCGGTCGACGCCGAACACGGTGTCACCCGCTGCCTCGCACGCAAGGACGGTGTCACGGCCGAGCTGGCCGGCGGCACCGGTGACGAGCACTCTCACAGCGCGGCGCGCGCCTTGAGCGGCTCCCACCAGGCCCGGTTCGAGCGGTACCACTCGACGGTGTCGGCGAGGCCGTCGACGAAGTCGTGCTCGCAGCGCCAGCCCATCGCCGTCACCTTCTCGTGCGTGATCGAGTAGCGACGGTCGTGCCCGAGCCGGTCGGCGACCGGCGTGATGAAGCTCTCGTCGCGGCCCGTCAGCTCGAGCAGGCGGTAGGTGATGTCCTTGTTCGTGACCTCGTTGCCCGCACCGATGTTGTAGATCTCGCCCACCGTGCCCTGGCGGAGCACCAGGTCGGCGGCGGTGTTGTGGTCGTGGACGTGGATCCAGTCGCGCACGTTGCCACCGTCGCCGTACAGCGGCACCTTCTTGCCGTCGAGCAGATTGGTCGTGAACAGCGGGATGAGCTTCTCGGGGAACTGATACGGCCCGTAGTTGTTGCTGCAGCGCGTGACCAGCACCGGCAAGCCGTGCGTGGTGAAGTAGCTGAGGGCGATGAGATCGCTGCCGGCCTTGGCCGCCGAGTATGGCGAGCGCGGCCCGAGGCGGTCCTCCTCCGTGAACGAACCCTCCTCGATCGAGCCGTAGACCTCGTCGGTCGAGATGTGAAGGAACCGCTGCACCTCGACCTGCCGGGCCACGTCGCACAGCACGTTCGTGCCGAAGCAGTTCGTGCGGACGAACGAGTGACCGTCCTTGATCGAGCGGTCAACATGGGTCTCGGCGGCGAAGTGCACGACCGCGTCGTGACCGCGCATGGCCGCCAGCACAGCGTCCTGGTCGCAGATGTCGGCATGAACGAAGTGGCAGCGACCTGCGGTGGGCCCGTCCTCGGCGAGGAGATCTGCGATGTTCTCGAGGTTCCCGGCGTACGTGAGCGAGTCGTAGACGGTGATCTCGTCGTCGGTGGTGCTGAGGATGTGGCGGACGTAGTTCGAGCCGATGAACCCGGCCCCGCCCGTGACGAAGATCTTCATGGGTGCGTCTCTCTGTCGATCTCTCTGGTGGGTGCCGGTCAGGTGCGCATCGGCCAGTACGGCCGACGACCCGCAGGGAGGTCGGCGCGCAGCGGGTTGGCCTCGTCGCGGCCGGACAGGATGGGGTCGGTGATGCCCCAGTCGGCGCCGATGACCGGGTCGTCCCACTTCACGCCCAGCTCGTCGGCGGGGTTGTAGTAGCAGTCGACGAGGTAGGTCATGACCACGTCGGTGTGCGCTGCGAAGCCGTGCGCGACACCCGGCGGGATGAAGACGCCGAGGTGGTTCTCGCCACTGATGTCGAAGCACTCGGTGACGCCGTCGGTGGGGCCGCCCTCGCGCAGGTCATGCAGCACGACCCGGATCGTGCCCACCGGGCAGTACCAGTAGTCGGCCTGGTGCATGTGGTAGTGGAGGCCCACCAGCGCGCCGGCCTGCTTGTTCGAGCGGTTGCCCTGGATCATCTCGCGACCGTTGGGGAACCACTCGCGCCGGTAGGTCTCGATGAAGAGGCCTCGCTGGTCGCCGTGCAGCGACGGCTCGACCACGAACACGCCGTCGATGGCCTCGCTCGGGCGGATGTGTGCCATGGGGGTGTGGGCCTTCCTGTTACTCGACGTCGATCTGGCAGTGGTCGCCCACCATGAGGCGAAGGGCTCGGGGCCGCACCTGCGTGCGGGCTACGACGGCCTCCTTGCCGATGAGGCTGTCCTCGAGGCGCTTGATGTCGGTGATGCTGCTGCCGTCCATGACGACCGAGTGCTCGATCTCGCTCTGGCGAACGGTGCAGGCATTGCCGATGGCGCTGAACGGGCCGATGAAGCTGTCCTCGATGACGGTGCCTGCGCCGATCACGAGCGGGCCGCGCAGCGTGGACCGGACGATCGTGGCGCCCGCCTCGATGACCACGCGGCCGTCGAGGACGGACGTGTCGTCGACCGAACCGTCGATGCGGGTCTCGATCTTCTCGAGCAGCAGGCGGTTCGCCTCGAGCAGCGGGGTGAGCTTGCCCGTGTCGATCCACCAGCCGGTGAGCTCTTCCTGACGGACCCTGCAACCGGCGTCGACGAGCCACTGGATGGCGTCGGTGATCTCGAGTTCGCCACGCGGCGACGGCGCGATGGCACGGACGGCATCGAGGATCGTGCGGTCGAAGAGGTACACCCCCACGAGGGCGAGGTCGGTGGGCGGGTGCTCGGGCTTCTCGACGAGCCGGACCACGTGCCCTGCGGCGTCGAGCTCGGCGATGCCGAAGCGATGTGGGTCGGGGACCCGCTTCAGCAGGATCTGCGCGGTAGGCGGCTCTGCCGTGGTGCGGGCCTCCTCGAACGCCGCCACGAACGCGCCGAGGTCCTGCTCGAGCAGGTTGTCGCCGAGGTACATCACGAAGTCGTCGTCGCCCAGGAAGTCACTGGCGATGAGCACGCAGTGGGCGAGGCCGAGCGGCTCGTCCTGCGGGATGAAGGTGATGCGGGCACCCCACTGCGAGCCGTCACCGAGGGCCGCCATCACCTCGTCGCGGGTGTCGCCGACGATGACGCCGATCTCGGTGATGCCCGCGGCCACCATGGCCTCGATGCCGTAGAACAGGATCGGCTTGTTGGCAACGGGCACGAGCTGCTTCGCGCTGGTGTGCGTGATGGGCCGCAGCCGCGTGCCGGCGCCGCCGGCGAGGATGAGAGCCTTCATAGTCGGGGCACAGTATGGCCGAACCGGGGGTGATACACCCGGGACATCAGGACTGCGGCGCCGGGGCCGGCCCGCGGCCGGCGAACCAATCGAGCACGGCCGAGGCACCGTCACCCAGTTGCAGCACGGACTTGCCGTCGATCTTGGTGCCGACGACGGGCAACGACCAGGTGGCGAGGCCGGCGTCGACGGCGGGGCGCAGCGACGACGCCGCTCGCAGCACGTCGAGCTCGTCATCGATGCGTACCGCCGAGCCACCGGCCTCGAGGAGGTCACCGGCGACGAACGGGTTCGCCTTCACCTCGGCCATCGCCGCACGGAGCGCCCGGTTGACGAAGTCCTGCTGCCGCTTGGTGCGACCGATGTCGGCGGTGCCGTCGACCTTCCACTCGCCGTCGACGTACTGCTCGAAGTACCTGCTGCGGGCATACGCGAGTGCCTCGACACCGTCGGCGGTGTGGCAACCGGGCTCGGGGACGTCGAGACCCGTGTTCGTGTCTCGCGTCGGGTAGAAGAAGCACAGCTCCACGCCGCCGATCGCGTCGACGAGTTGCTTGAACCCGGAGAAGTCGATCTCGACGTAGTGGTGGACCGGCAACCCGAGCGCGTCCTGCACGGTCTGCACGAGGACGGGCGGACCGTCGGCGTACGCCGAGTTGATGCGGTCGGCACCTTTCCCCGGGATGTCGACCCAGAGGTCTCGGGGGATCGAGAGCAGCGCGGCGTCGCCGGTCGCCTTGTCGCGCCGCAGCAGCATGATCGTGTCGCTGCGGTTGCCCGTGACGTCGGCCTCGGACCCGATACCGCCGTAGTCCGGGGATGTGGGATCGCTGTTGGCACGGCTGTCGGAGCCGACGAGCAGGAAGTTCTCGACCGTGTCGCTCGGCGGGCTGAGCACGCCGGCGAGGTCGGGCACGGTGGCGACGGTGGCGATCGCACTGCGGGTCGCGATGAGGGTGCCGGCGACACCGGCCACTGCGAAGACCGCGATGACGAAGACCGAGAGGCCGACCCGGCTCGGACGGCGCCCTGCACGCTGGGGTGCCGGCGCCGGCGGAGAGGTGTACACGACCCCCGAGGGTACCGAACGGCGTTCTCCGCATCGGGTCACCCCGCAGGTGCCCGCGCCCGCGCCTGTGCCTGTGCCCGTCAGTCGATCGGGCGGAGGTGCACCACGTCACCGGTGTCGATGCGGTGCGTGATCGCACACTCGTCGAGAACGACGAGCCTGCCGTCACGACCCACGTCGACCGCCCGGCCGACGACCTCGCCGTCGCCCGGCAGCTCGACCCGCACACGCATGCCGAGCGTGCCGAGCGCTGCGCAGTAGGTGTCGTGGATGTCGGCGGGCTGCGCGTCGAGTGCCCGCAGCACGTGCGCAAGGACGGCCAGCGGATCGATCCCCTCGCCGAGGCGCGCTCCGCCCTCGGGGGCCCAGCCGACGTTGATGCCGACGCCGACCACGACGTGGTCGACCGCGCCGTCGACCGTACCGGCCTGCGCCAGCACGCCGGCGAGCTTGGCACCGTCGACCAGCAGATCGTTCGGCCACTTCAGCAGCGGCTGCACCGAAGCGACAGCGACAGACGCTTCGAGCGCTGCGAGTGCGACGCGCTGGGTGAGCTCGTGGAGGTGCTCGGGCAGCGGGTGACCGGGCCGGTTGCGGAACAGGATCGAGACGAGGAGGTTGGCGCCGGGAGGCGCATCCCACCGGCGGTCGAGACGGCCTCGCCCCGCCGTCTGGTGGCGCGCCACGAGCACCGAACCATGCGGCGCGCCCGCCGTGACGGCGGCGTCGAGGAGGTCGGCGTTCGTGCTGCCGGTCTCGTCGACGATGCGCACGTGCCACCCCTCCGACACTCCGACTCGGGCGGCGAGTTCGCGCCATGTGGCATCGATGGCTTCCATTCGGCAAGTATTGCCAGTCGTGCTGAAGAAGATCCTGATCGCCAACCGTGGAGAGATCGCCGTCCGAGTCATTCGGGCCGCCCGTGAGATGGGCATCGCCACGGTGGCGGTGTACAGCGAGCTCGACCGCGACGCCCTCCACGTCCGCCTCGCCGACGAGGCATACGCCCTCGGCGGGCAGACCGCCGCCGAGAGCTACCTCAACACCGAGGCCATCCTGAACGCCATCGAGCAGAGCGGCGCCGACGCAGTGCACCCCGGCTACGGCTTCTTCAGCGAGAACGCCGATTTCGCACGGGCGATCATCGCCAAGGGTGTCGCGTTCATCGGGCCGCCTCCCGCGGCGATCGACGAGATGGGCGACAAGGTCAGCTCGCGCAAGGCCGCCCAGCGCGGCGGGGCACCGATCGTGCCCGGTACCACCGAGTTCATCACCTCGGCCGACGAGATCCTGGCGTTCGGCAACGAGCACGGCTGGCCGCTCGTCATCAAGGCCGCCTACGGCGGCGGCGGGCGCGGCATGAAGGTCATCCGCTCTGCCGACGAGGTGCAGGAGGCGATGGACAGCGCGAAGCGCGAGGCCAAGGCGTTCTTCGGTCGCGACGAGATCTACATCGAGCGCTACCTCACCTGGCCGCGCCACGTCGAGGTCCAGATCGTGGGCGACCAGTTCGGCGAGGTCGTGTGGGTCAGCACCCGCGACTGCTCGGCCCAGCGCCGCCACCAGAAGCTCATCGAGGAGGCCCCCTCGTACGGCATGGCACCCGGCATCGAGGAGGCCATGGGCGAGGCAGCCATCAAGGCGGCCAAGGCCGTCGGCTACTTCAACGCCGGCACCGTCGAGTTCATCTACCAGGACGAGGAGTTCTTCTTCCTCGAGATGAACACCCGCCTCCAGGTCGAGCACCCGGTCACCGAGATCATCACCGGCATCGACCTCGTCGAGTGGCAGATCCGCGTCGCCAGCGGCGAGCGCTTGCCGATGACGCAAGCCGAGGTCGCCGAACAGCGGCGCGGGCACGGCATCGAGGTGCGCATCAACGCCGAGAACCCGGCGGGCGGCAAGTTCCTCCCCTCCCCTGGCACCATCACCAAGCTCGTCCCCACCGACGGCTTCGGCGTCCGCTGGGACGCCGGGTACGAGACCGGCGACACGATCAGCCAGTACTACGACAACCTCGTCGGCAAGCTGATCGTGTGGGGCAAGGACCGCCCGACGGCGATCGCCCGCACCATCCGTGCGCTCAAGGAGATGGTCGTCGAGGGTGTGGCCACCACGATCCCTGCCGACATCGCGATCCTCGAGCACCCCGACTTCCAGGCGATGCTGCACTCGACGAAGTGGGTCGAGGAGAAGCTCGACCTGTCGAACATCGGTGCGCCCGCCGCGTCGGCGCCTGCGGCCGAGGGCGAGGCGCTCGTGCAGCGCAACACCACGGTCGAGGTGAACGGCAAGCGCTTCGACGTGAAGATGTGGGTGCCCGACATGCCCGTCGGCGTCGCCGTGGCAGGTAAGGCGGCGGCGAAGAAGCCGGCTCGTGCGGCTGCCTCGGGTGGCGGCGCCGGTGGCGCCGGCTCGGGCAACGTCGAGGTGCCGATGCAGGGCACGATCGTGAAGATCCTGGTCGAGGTCGGCCAGGAGGTTGCGGTCGGTCAGGCCGTC
>Ga0247831_1004453_pt1 | contig 18684 bp, 15 predicted proteins | sample LaCruzMarch2015__9_FD_192406 | JGI IMG/M metagenome (GOLD analysis project Ga0247831, IMG submission 192406) | Freshwater microbial communities from meromictic Lake La Cruz, Castile-La Mancha, Spain - LaCruzMarch2015_1m | ecosystem: Environmental > Aquatic > Freshwater > Lake | place: Spain... | reverse complement strand
GCTTACTTTTAGTTTATCAAAATCGTCTGTTGCTGTTCCCAGTGCAACAATTCCATATCTTCCAATTGCTCTTGCAGCAGCGCCAGTTAAGGTTGCTAAATCAACTACAAACAATGGGTCATGTTTTTGGGCGTAAACCAAAGCATCGCTCAAAATCAATCTTCCTTCTGCATCTGTATTCAACACTTCTACTGTTGTTCCATCAGAAATAGTAATTACATCTCCAGGAACTACTGCATTTCCATCTGGTCTGTTGTCGGTAACTGGGGCTAAACCAATTACCCAAACTGGCAAATTCGCTTTGGCGATTGCATATAAAGCTCCAGCAACTGCTGCAGCTCCGCCCATATCACATTTCATGGTTGCCATGCCTTCAGTTGGTTTTAAACTCAATCCACCTGTATCGTAAACTACTCCTTTTCCAACAAAAATGTAAGGTTTTTTATTTACGGCTCCTTTGGGCTTGTGCTCCATGGTGATGAAAACCGGCGGATCAATAGAACCTTTATTCACGGCCAATAAACCACCCATTTTTAAGGATTCAATTTTAGCTTTATTAAATACTTCCGTTTTAAATCCAGCTTCTTTACCCATTTTCTGTACTTCTTTGCCCAATTGCTCGGCAGTTAGAAAAGACAATGGCTCGTTTACCAAATCTCTTGATAAATACACCGCATCAACCTGAATTCCTAATAATTCTATTTCGCTTTTAGAAATTCCTTCGCTCAACACTTCAATTGTGTTTAACGAATTGGTTTCAGTTTTTGCAGTTGCCCTGTATTTAATAAACTGATAATTTCCTAATGCTAAACCTTCAACAAATGCAAGTGTTTCTAAGTTTTTTCTGGAAATATCTTCTACCTGAATTTTAGCAATTTTCTGACTATTAATAGCGCTTAAAAATCCATTACCTGCTAATCGGCATTGTTCTAATGTTAGGAAATGTGTCTTTTTATTTTCAATGATGTAAATGAAGATAAAACCATCATAAGTATTTACAGTGATGCTCTTCTTTTCTAATTTTATTTGATTTTTCACAAAAGCCAATTGCTCCTTCGATAGACCAATAGATGCAATATCTTTTTCACCAGAAACTATAACAATTCTGTTGTTTAGGCTAGCTTTATTTATTTTCTTTATTTGAATAGTTGACATAAAAATTTGTTATTGGGCAAATGTAAGGATAGTAGTGAATTAAAAAACCAGAACTTATTTGAAAACTATTTACCTTTCAACTTGTTTAAAACGAGTAATGGAGACACAAAAATTATTAGATAAAGCACTGAATTTCGAATGGTTAAGCATAGAAGAAGGTGTATTTTTACATAGCAATGCAGCAACTGCCGACTTAATTTTCGTAGCAAACGAATTAAGAAAGATTCAAAAACCCGATGGAAAAGTTACCTGGATGATAGATAGAAATGTAAACACCACCAATGTTTGCATTGCGAATTGTAAGTTCTGCAATTTTTACAGAATTCCAGGTCACAAGGAAGCATACATCACCACTATGCCTCAATATGCTAAAAAAATTGAGGAAATGAGAAGATTAGGTGGTGACCAAATGTTATTGCAGGGAGGGCATCATCCTGAATTGGGAATAGATTTTTATGAAAATCTTTTCAAAGAACTAAAAGCAAATTTCCCAGATATAAAATTGCATGCTCTAGGGCCACCTGAAATTGCACATATTTCTAAACTCAGCAAACTCAGCCATACCGAAGTTTTATCTCGTTTAAAAGCTGCAGGTTTAGATTCCTTACCAGGTGCTGGAGCAGAAATCTTGAACGACCGTGTACGTCGCATGATTTCTAAAGGGAAATGCACAGGAAAAGAATGGTTAGATGTTATGCGCGCTGCGCATCAATTGCACATTACCACATCAGCCACCATGATGTTTGGCCACATTGAAACAATCTACGAACGTTTTGAGCACCTCGCATGGTTACGCCAAGTACAAAGCGAAAAGCCTGCAGATGCCGACGGATTTTTAGCCTTTATTCCTTGGCCATTTCAGGATGATGGCACCTTGCTAAAACGAGTAAAAAATGTGAGCAATACAATTACTGCCGAAGAATATATTCGCATGATTGCATTGAGCAGAATGATGCTACCAAACGTTAAAAACATACAAGCATCTTGGCTCACAGTTGGAGAACAAACAGCACAATTATGTTTACATGCCGGCGCTAACGATTTTGGTTCTATCATGATTGAAGAAAACGTGGTTTCCGTGGCAGGTGCACCACATAGATTCACCGCTAAAGGCATTCAAAAAGCCATAAAAGACGCAGGTTTTGAACCACAATTAAGAACCCAGAAATATCAGTTTAGGGAGATTCCTGAAATGATGGAAGAACAGGTGATTGATTATTAATGAATAATGAATAATGAATAATGAATAATGAATAATGAATAATGAATAATGAATAATGAATAATGAATAATGAATAATGAATAATGAATAATGAATAATGAATTTAATTTATTTTTTCTTCAATTACTCGTATATTATTTTTAAAACTTCAATTTTTTATTAATTTTCTTAGTTTCATAACCCATTACAGAGTCTTTCATTTCAAGTTTATACTTATAATTATCATACTGTTCATCCAAACCAAATTCTTTTAAATACTTACTCGTTGTTTGGGATTGGTATAGAATCAATTATAAAAGTATGTTCAGATTTAGATAATCTATCACTAATTTGTTCAGATGTTTTATCTATAAATGGCTGCAATTTTCTTCTTCTGCGGTTAAAATTTGATCGGTCTGAAATTGTCTCATTGCACAAAGGGAAATCGGTTTTAAAATTTGAAAATAGCAGATTTTCTGAAGTAATACCCATAGCTTCTGAAGCAAAAGCGATTGCAACAATCTCTATATCAGAAGCTTTTGGTGGGTTTGTATAGTTTCTAAAGATGCCATCTTTCAGATTATCAACACCGTATACATTTATTAGTAATTGACAAAACTTGTTTATATTTGAGATATAAGGTTGTGCATGATTAGATTTGTATGATAAATCATCTAATACACTGTATAACAGTATTTTGTACAACCTTAATTTATCTTATTTATTAACATTCTTAACCGCACAATGGGTAAATACTTATAAGTAATAAAAACAAAACCATAAAAAATGAAAACAGCAAGACTATTTCTGCCAATTTTAATTGTTTTTGCAATCAATGTTAAAGCCCAGATTCCTAATAATGGATTTGAAAATTGGATTGAATATGGAAACGGCCACAATCCCGAAGGATGGTGGTGTTCGAATGATTCTGTAAGTTCAACTGGAACCTACTTTCCAATAACACGTTCTACTGAGCATTATCCTACAAATGTGGGTGAATATTCAATCAGAATATCAAACAACACTTCTCTCCTACCCAGTTGGGGTGGCTTAGGTGTTACTTGGCATGGCGGATGGAACGGAAACAATTATCCATCATTTCCTATTACTGGTCATCCTAATTCATTGTGCGGATATTTTAAATTCCTTTCTGAGAATGGCGATGCAATGAGAATATTTATAGCATTGTACAATAATGGAACTGAAGTAGTGCAGGCGGAATTAATCGATACTATCAATGTTACAAACTGGTCGCCATTTGTAATACCTATTCCAAATTATGAAATTGCTGATAGTGCAAGAATTATGTTATCATCTTTTGATGCAGATGCTTTTCAAATAAATGGTAATTCGGTTTTATTTATTGATAATCTCAGTTTCGACAATCTCATTTCATCTGTAGGTAAAGAAATTTCAATAGTTCCTGAATTTAATCTATACCCAAATCCCGCTTCAGATTATGTATATTTCAATATTAACGCTCATAACTTAGGCAAATTAACAGTTAATATTTACAGTATTTTAGGTGGATTAGTTAAATCAGAAACGATAAGCTCAATTCAAAAACAATTAAACATTGCCGACCTGAACAATGGTGTTTATTTAGTAGAAATTAAATCCATAGATATAGCATATAACAAAAAACTAATCATACACAGATAATTTGCTGTATGGGAATAACTCATTTGCAATTATTTTCCCAAGATTAAATATTAAATGCAATAATTAAAGCTATAAAAAGCAAACCACAAAGCATTAAAAAAAATAGAACCGAGAATGTAACTTTTCATTTTAGCCCCTCAGAACTACCTACTGGGCTTTATTTGTCAAGTACAAGAACTAATTTCGGAGAAGGAGTAAGAATGTTTATCAAACAATAAAGCACTTGAATTACAGATTCATAATATTTATTTAAATAAAGAATAATGCAATTAAAAAGCTAAAAATCAAGTATAATGGGAAAATACAAATTTTGTCAAAGCTGCGGTTTCCCTTTAAAAAAAGATAAGCAAGGAGGGGGTAATGAGAAAGATGGCTCATTGAGTACAAAGTTCTGCTCTATGGTTATCAAAATGGAGAATTTTTAACACCACTTGAAATAGACACAGCAGAAAAAATGCAGAGGTTTTGCATAGAAGAAATGAAGAAAGACGGAATGAACAGTCTGTTTGCATGGCTTGCGACTAGGTCAATTCCATCTTTAGAAAGATGGAAAAAATAATTCAATACATTACACTTTATAGTACAATCATTATTAAATATAATATTTGAATCAACAAATTATTGATTGGCTGCTGGAGGGTGATGTTTCTATTCAATATCAGGTTTGGCGAGATTTGTTAAAATCTTAATCATAAGAAGATAAATATAAATAAAAAATTACTCAGCAATTAATATCTTCTTATTTGTAATTACTTTATTATTAACTACAACCTGCAAGAAATAAATTCCAGAAACAAGGTTATCTCTGAAAAAATCGAATTTCCTTCCATAAAAATTATTAATCACTTTTAACTGAATTCCTTGTAAATTTGTAACAATCAAAGTTGCATTTTTTAAATCTGAGTTAAAATTTACAGTTGTATGCTCAGAAAATGGAATAGGAAAAATATTACAAATACTATTATCAATATCAGAAAAACCACTAATTGATTCTAAATCAACTAAATCAAAGTAGCCAAAATTAACAAAAGGGCCACCAGTTAACCCTCCATTTAATACAACGATAGCTGTATCGCCTAGTTGCAAGTTAAAATTTGACGTTACACTTAATTGTTCCCATTCCAATGAAGAGGTAGTATCGCCTAAGCCAATGGTTATAATACCATTGTTGATTTTGCCAAAGTAAATTCCTACTGCAGAATTTGTTTCTGAATGTGCCCAGCAAGTCAAAATATATTCAGGTTCATTTAAAGGCGAAGTAATTTTATAATACGCATATCCCGGAAAACACCCTTTAACATTTCCTCCAGCAACTTTTATACACCAATTTCCACCGTTTTCAGGAGCGCTGCTATCAGACAATGCATTACATGTCCACTGCCAACCACTTAAATCGCCAACGCTTCCATTTTCAAAACTATTGTTCTGAATAACAGGTTGTGAGAAACCCGAAAAATAAACTAACATTAAAACACAAAAAGAGAATAAATTTTTCATGATGCTAAAAATTTAAGGAGTAAAATGAAAAAAGCAAATAAATCTATCAGACAAGATAAATTTAAGATAAATAATTCATAAATATTACATGATTTATATCATTTAATCAATCCCAAAAACGCAGCTTCAATACCTGTTTCAGGTCCTTCTGCGGGTGCCTGGTAAATCTTGCCATTACTATCAATGAGCATGTAATTGATAACATCTTTCCGCTCCAGCCATTTAGAAATATTGGTACTTGCTGAGGAGGCTGAAGCAATAGGAAAAGGTAATGCTAGGTTTTTTGATACAGCCGCAATGGTGCTTTCCTCTGCATCTGCCACCACTATAAACTCTATTTTAGATTGGTACTTTTTATAAATACCTTTCAGAAAAATGATTTCTTGCTGTGTTAATTGATTAAATAATGGATAATAACAAAAATAAACTGCTTTACCTTTTAATTTACTCAAATTAATTTCATTTTTGTTTCTTGCATCAATTAAGCTCAATTCTGCTGGTGTATTGCCGACTTCAAATTTAGAATAATGAGAAATTATAGCTTGAATACTAGAATTAATTTCGGGAGATTTTTCAACAGCTTTTACTTCAGCAAGTATGCTGAAGTAATACTTTTTATCAGGCTGTTTTAATTGCAATAACTCATTCAATCCTTGAATAAGGACCAACTTTTTTATTTCTGATGCAAATACAATGGTGTCTTTAGAAAACTCATCGAAGAGCTCTTTATATCCTTTTTTATCTGTAAATAATGATTTTAATGTTACTCCTTTTTTACTATTTAGATATTGGTTAAAATACCCTTTATATAGATTAATAAAAGCATCGTTCCAAGCTGGATTATTGTATTGAATTAAATTATTACTAAAATATTTTTTACCAGCTTCTTTTCTGCTTCTGGCATTGGCGCTGATTTCTACATAAGCTAATTTATATTTTAAATATTCTTTTACAAATGAAATACTTGTATCTTTAAAATGCAACAACATAGAATCACAAAATGCCCTTGTTTGCTTTGCAGGAAGGGGCGCTCCTTCTCTTTTTGCAGCTCGAAAAAAGAAATTATTACAGGCTTCATTTATGTCTTGAATATTTTTATTGATGGAATTAATATTGATAATATCCAAATCCGTTCCATTAAAATTTAAAATAATACTATCATTTGGTGCAGCATAAATTTCAATTTCAGAAGTTTTGTTTTGTACTACAATCGATACGATATCAGTAGAAAATTCTATTGCTGACTTTCCTATTTTATTATTACTAAATTCAATTTTTCCAAGGATTATTTCCTCATTCAATAGTGGCTCTTGAAAAGCTATAATACTAAATTCTTGATTTTGCTGTGAGGCGGATTGAATGATTATAAACGCCTTATTTTGGCCAAATAAATTGGTCGAAACAAAAAATAAAATATAAAATAAAATCCTCATTTAAAATTTACTGCTTTAGGAACAAACTGCGCTGCGTTGCCACCATTTTTTATTATGTCGCGAATAATAGTACTTGAAATTGCAGAATGTTCCGGTAATGCTAAAATAAAAATTGTTTCTATTGAATTGTCCATTGCTTTATTTACTTGTGCGATACCTCTTTCGAAACCAAAATCGGAAGAAGTTCTTAAGCCACGCAATATGTAACGTGCGTTTTGTGATTTACAGTATGCAATGGTTAAACCCTCGTACCATTCCACTTTTACGCGAGGCTCATCTTTAAAAACATTTTGTATCCAAGTAATTCTTTGCTCAATACTAAACATGTTAGCTTTTGTGGAATTTTTGCCAACCGCCACAATAACTTCATCGAATAAATCTAAAGCTCTTTTAACAATACTTTCGTGACCTAAGGTAAAAGGATCGAAAGAACCGGGAAATACTGCTATGCGTTTCATATTTCATCTGTATTTTGGAAAATAGAAAAATGCACTTTTCCATATTTTCTGCTGTTAATTAATTTTGGATGTTCAAAGCTCACTTCTTTTGGATGTTCTATTATAAGCATGCCCTCTTCTTTTAGTAATTCTTTTTCCCAAATACTGGTTAGTAATTCCTTATATTTTGGAAAATCGTAAGGCGGATCGGCAAATATTACATCGAACTTTTCTTTTAAACGTTCTAATGCAACAAATACATCAGAATTAAAAATCTTTAAATTATAAATATCCATTTTTTGTGAAGTCAGTGCTAAAAACTTCATGCAATCTGCATTTTTATCGACTGCAGTTATGTGTTGCGCGCCGCGAGACAGAAATTCCAAACTTATATTTCCTGTTCCTGAAAATAAATCTAGCACATCAATATCCTCAAAATCAATTCTATTATTTAACCAGTTAAAAAGTCCTTCCTTTGCTGTATCTGTAGTTGGACGAACGGGCAAAGAAGCAGGAGCCTCAATTTTCTTACCTTTAAATTTACCGCTAATAATTCTCATACACAGGATGTAATAATAAAGTATTAAATTCTGATTTTAAATTATTTAAATCTCCCGCAAAAACAGGAACAGCAGGCTCATATTCAGTAGTAAAAATAGCAACATCGCGCACAAATTCATAAACCGCTTCATAAATAGATGAGCCTTTTTCTATTTCGCCAAACAATCTCAACGGAATCAACTCTCTGCTGAGTTCATGCTCGTGAAATACTGCTAAAACGAAATACATAAATTCATCTGTATTCTGAAAATTAAAAGTATTGTAAAACTGCAATTTAAAGTCCTTAATATAAACAATATCAAAACTAAAATCATGCACATAAGCATAAACTCCAGTAGCTAATTTATTATGCTGAAAAATATGCTGAAATAAATATGTAGCATAATGTTTAATTGTAATTTGATTAAAAACAGATTTAATTACCGTATTTAAATTTTCTTTAAATCCATAAATTAAATGAGCATCTATGCTTTTTATAAAATCATCTTGAATAATGAACGTATCATCGAGTTTAAAATTAAAATGAAGGACTTCATTGGATTTTTCAGCCTCAAAAAAAGCAGTTGGAACAAGCGTTTTGTAATTATTATCTAAGATGACTTCAATTTTATTAAAAACAGAACGGGTTAAAGCATGTGTTTGCAGAATTCTGGCGAGCACTTCATTGGCTTTTAAATGTTCATAACCATTTTCCAAACTGTACTGCTCCACCAAAGGAAAAGCAGCTGTTAAAGGGTCATAAACAGCAAGTTGTAAGGTCCGTTCGGCAATCATTAAACGCAATTCACACGAACGCGTTCTTTCCAAACTAAAAGCAGGATCAGCAATTTTATATAAAGCAGTTGGATAAAACATGAAAATGCAAATAGGTTTTTATCTTTGGGCAAGTTTAGCCTAAAACAACGGATTGACCAAAAACGACTTCATTTCTTTACTTAAAAAGAATTTTGTTTTTACACCTACAGCAGGACAAGAGCAATTATTTTTAGCATTAACGGATTATTTTTCCTCCAAAGAATTTAACCGCATTTTTGTAATATGCGGTTATGCAGGTACTGGAAAAACTAGTATCGTGCGTTCTTTGGTTAAAACTCTGCCCCAAACAAGTTTAAAAACTGTGTTACTTGCTCCAACCGGCAGAGCTGCAAAAGTACTTTCGGCTTATTCTGGTCAGGCAGCATTTACCATTCATAAAAAAATATATTTCACCCAAACTGGCGATTTAGGAATGCACTTCGCATTGCAGCAAAACCGACACAGACGCACCGTTTTTATTGTAGATGAGGCCTCTATGATAGGTGGAGAAAATTACGAAACTGAGCATAATTTATTGGGCGATTTACTGCAATATGTAATGAGTGGCGACGAATGCAGGTTGATTTTAATTGGCGATACCGCCCAATTACCGCCAGTAGGAATGGAAGAAAGTCCTGCATTGTCTAAAAAACAACTGGTTGAAAAATACTTTTTACGGGTAGATGAAACAACCTTGAAAGAAGTAATGCGACAAAGATTAGAGTCTGGAATTTTGTGGAATGCCACACAAATTCGTGATCAAATAGAAGCCAATGAATCTATTTTTCCTGAATTAAAATATGCAGGTTTTCCTGATGTGAATTACATTACAGGAATGGAACTGGAAGACGCTTTAAACAGCGCTTATGGAAAATTCGGAACCGATGAAGTGCTGGTGATAACGCGTTCTAATAAAAATGCAAATTTATACAACATGCAAATCCGTGCGCGCATCAGGTGGCAGGAAAATGAAATTAGCGCAGGTGATTATTTAATGATTGTGAAAAATAATTACCATTGGTTGCCCGAAACTTCAGGAGCAGGATTTATTGCAAATGGCGATACCGTTGTTATTCAGCGCTTGGGTAAGTTTTATGAAAAAGGAAAATTTAAGTTTGTAGATGCAAGCATTCGATTTATTGATTATCCAGAACAAGATGACTTAGACGTAAAGCTATTGTTGAACACCCTAGAAGGTGAACAATCGAACATGCCTTACCATGAAATGAAAGAGTTGAGAGGAATAATTGAAGATGATTATGCCGACATTTTATTAAAAGGTGAAAGGATGCAAAAAACGCGGAAAGACCCTTTTCTAAATGCCTTACAAGTGAAATTTGCATACGCTGTAACTTGCCATAAATCTCAAGGTGGACAATGGAAATGCGTATTTATTGACCAAGGATATTTAACAGAAGAAATGTTGGACATTAACTATTTGCGTTGGCTTTACACAGCTGTAACAAGGGCTTCGGAAGTTTTATATTTCGTAAATTTTATTCCTCAGTTTTTTCCAGAAAATAAAAATTGACGATTGGTTCATTATCAAAATAATTTGCCATTTGCTTCTCACTTTAGTTCATTTACATTTGCACTAAATGAAAAGGCTGCTCCTTCTGCTCATATTTGTACAAGCTAGTGTTATTTACGCGCAAGCACCACAATCTGCAAATGGGCCGATTAGCACTTTCGATTCTTCCAGTGTGAGCAGAGATTCCTCGAGGGTAGAATTTACGAACTTTAATACAACAGAAACAGGAAATAATACTTTCAAAAAATTCAGCTACACTTTAGATAAAGTGCAGTTCTACATGCCAGTTTATAGAACAAATATCATTAACTCCACTTTAGGAAACAATGGCTTACCTTATCAGCAATTAATATATAATCCAACATTTAATCATGGATTTAATTGGGGCTATACCACTTTTAACTTGTATGAATACCAGGCAAAAGATGCAGTTTTTTATGATGCGCAATCGCCTTTTACACGTGCATTTTATGTGCAAGGCAGCAAGCAGGAAGCGTTTTTTCAATTAGACCATACGCAAAATGTAGGCAAAACGCTCAATTTTGGATTGTCGTACCAAAGAATAAATTCGGCAGGATTTTACACCAGACAAACGGCTGCAGCTACTGCATTAAGGTTGCATATTTGGTGGAGACCACAAAAATCAAATTACCAATTACTATTTGCCACTTCGTTTAACAATCAAGTGGCATTCGAAAACGGAGGCCTCACGCCTACTGGCGATTCAATTTTCAGAAATAACCTTGAAAATAATCGGCAATTACTTCCCGTATGGTTGCAAAAATCAAGAAATAAAATTTTCAATAATTCGATTCAGTTACGCCAAACTTATGATTTGTTAAAACCCAAAGCAGACACAAATGGCGTTTATAACAGAAATTCTACGATTCGTTTGCAGCATACTTTCAATTATTTATTCAGAAGAAATACCTTCGACGATGAAGACTTGAGCAGTGGATATTATACGCAAGTTACAGACAGTAATCAGTTGACATCTATTTACATTCTACAGCAATGGGAATCTGAAGCAGCCATTTTAAAGTTGAGCAACGTTTCTGACACAGCATCAGGAATTAGCTGGGAAGCGAAGGGATTTTTAAAACAGCAATTTGCTTATGCTGCTGCGCCATTTGCTTTTGGCATTCCTCAATTGGTTCAAAATGTGAGTAACCAAAGTGCTGGTGGTTTTATAAAGTTGAAATTTAGAAAAGGAATACTATTGAATGGCTCTGCCGAAGTATTTTACGCAGGTTACAACGCGGGCGATGCTAAATTCGAAGCTACCCTTATTTTAAGACCTAAAAAAGGCTTAAATATAGAAACGGGCATTAACAGTTTCACCCAAAATACCATCTGGCAAATGAGCCGTTATGCTTCAAATTTCGGTTCATGGAACAATGATTTTAAGAAAGTTAGCAACCTCGATTTATATGGTAGCTTAAACTTAGAACGTTACCAAACTACTTTAAGAATTGGAGGAATTACAACAGGTAATTTTGTATATCTCAATGATTTGGGAGCTCCGCAACAAGCATCAGAAGCCATGTTATTGCTTTATGCAAGACTTGAAAATAAATTGAATGTGGGTAAATTCTTCCTACAATCAACAGGCATACTGCAACAAACAAGCGGTGCTGATGTGTTGAGAATTCCATTGTTTCAGGTACAGGAAAGCCTGTATTTTAGAACGTTTCTCAACAAAAAATCTGAATTCAGAATTGGGGTAGATTTAATGGCTTGTTCTGCTTTTAACGCCAATCGTTATCAAGCATTTAGCGGTTTGTTTTATTTGCAAAATGAGGATAAAAATGCTGGATTAATTCAAGCTGATTTTTACATCAGCACCAAGATTAGAAGGGTTTTATTCTTTGCTAAATTGGAACATTTTAATGCAGGCATGAATGGGTATGGTTATGCTTTAACGAGGTTCTACCCTATTCCAGATAGAAATTTAAAGTTAGGATTAAGCTGGACGTTTTTCGATTAGAGTTTGCTTTTAGCCTTTTTTTCATACTTCGTTCGATATGATAACTGTGGACACTGAGCTTGTCGAAGTGAGGATATTGCTCAGAGACCTAAGAGTTTTTGCTGTTAATTGTTGATACCTTCGCTGCGCTCAATATTTTTAGCACGGAAAACACAGAGATTGTTGCACAGAAATCACAAAGAAATTTATAATAAAAACTCCATGCCCTCAGTGCCACAACCTCCGTGTTCTTCGTGCTACATTTTTTTCGAAGAAAAAAGAGGCAACATAAATAATCTTTAAAAACTCCGAGCCTACTTCGGGTTAACTCGATCCGCCGCTCCGTGCAACAACCTCTGAATTCTTTGTGCCACAATTTTTGATGTTTTTTTTAAGCGGATTTTCTTTAATTTCGTATTCTATTTTTATGTTATGATGCATCCATATAGACTTATAATTCTGTTATTTCTACTAATCTCTAATTACCTTTTTGGTATTGGTCCAACAAAAAAAGGATTCATCCCAAATGTCGGACAGTGGAACAATCAGGTACGTTACAGAATGTCGCTTCCTAATGGTGCAATTTTCTTAAAAAATACGGGATTTAATTATGTTTTTTATGATGGTGAAGCTGTTCATGAGCAGCATCAACATTCACATTTAAAAGGAGAGTCAGCGCATGAACCTATCATGATTAACCACCATGCAATTCAATTAGATTTTATAGGAGCTAATCAAGCAGTAGTTCCACTAAATAATGCAGCTCCTGGAGCAACTAAATACAGTTACTTTTTAGGTAAAGAAAAATCAAAATGGGCAACAGATTTACACGAATATGAAGCGGTTTTGTATCCAGAAATATACAATGGTATTAACTTGAATATCTACACGAATGCTTCTGGAATTAAATACGATTTTATTGTAAAAGCTAATGAAAATGCGAATTGTAATGTAATTAAAATGTTGTATTCAGGTGCTGATGAAGTAACTCTACAAAACGAAATTTTAACCATCAAAACTTCTGTTGGCACCATTACCGAACAAGCTCCTTATGCCTATCAAATAATTGATGGAATAAAGCAAACCGTAGCTTGTAGTTTTACCAAAGATGCAAATGGAAACATTGGTTTTGATTTAGGAAATTACAATAACAATTACGACTTAATCATAGATCCGCAACTTATTTTCGCAACATATTCAGGAAGTTCTGATGATAATTGGGGCTACACAGCTACAAACGACAATGGTGGAAATGGATATTCAGGAGGAATTGTTTTTGGTGCTAATTTCCAAACAACACCAGGAGCATATCAATTGCCATTTGGAGGAGGTCAATTAGACATTGGTATTTTAAAATACTCGCCAGATGGTACACAAGCTTTACAAATTACTTACTTAGGTGGAGACCAAATGGAATTACCGCATAGTATGATTGTAAACGAATACGACGAATTACTGCTTTTTGGAACAACGGGTTCAGATAACTTCCCTACAACAAATGGTGCTTATGATACCGATTTTGAAGGTGGTCCTCAAACCAGTTTCGAGAATGGATACATCAGTATTCCAAATGGTTTAGACATTTTCGTTTGTCGCTTCTCAAGCGATTTATCTCAATTGTATGCTTCCACTTATGTTGGAGGAACAGGAAATGACGGTTTTAACGGTGCTTTTTCTTTGGTTCAAAACTATGCAGATGAAATAAGAGGTTCCCTTTGGGTAGATGCAAATAATAATGTTTATGTTGGAACTAGCACAAACAGCGCTGATTTTCCAACAACTCCTGGAACTATCCAACCAAATTTTGGAGGTTCACAAGATGGGGTAATTTTAAAATTAGATGGAAATTTGAGTACTTTAATTTGGAGCACTTATATGGGTGGAACCGAAGATGACGGTATTTATTATTTAACAGTTGATGCTGACCAGCAAGTATTAGTTACAGGAGGAACATTTTCTCAAAATTTCCCAACAACTGCAGGTGCTTGGGACCAAACCTACGCTGGAAATGGAAATGCAGATGGCTTTGTAGCTAAAATTGATTCCAATGGACAAACTTTAATCGCTTCTACATTTATTGGTCAGGGCGAATATGACCAATCATACATTGTAGGTACAGATAAAACCGAACATGTATACGTTTTCGGCCAAACAAGCGAAACAAGTAACTTTTACAACCAAAATACAGCTGTTGGTGTTGCAGGAGGAAATCAGTTCATCACTAAATTAGCTCCCGATTTAAGCGCAGTTGTTTGGAGTACTGCATTTGGAAATGCATTAGGAGCTCCCGATATTTCTCCTACAGCCCTTTTAGTAGATGTTTGCGATAAAATTTATGTAACAGGCTGGGGTGGTTTAATCAATTCTTTTGGTACTACAACTAATGGCTTGGTTACTACGCCAGATGCGTTCCAATCAAATACAGATGGCAACGATTTTTATCTTTATGTAATCGATAATCAGGCACAAAGTCTAGTATATGCTTCATTTCTAGGAGGAACGAGCAGTTTCGACCACGTGGATGGAGGAACATCACGTTTCGACAGAAAAGGAGTTATTTATCAATCTATTTGCGCAGGATGTGGAGGACAAAGTGACCTTCCAATAACTCCAGGAGCTTATTCACCTACCAACAACTCATTAAATTGCAACAATGCATTGGTAAAATTCGATTTCGAATCGCCTATTACTGTTTCTGCTTTTGTGAATGTAGATGATCCGGTAGGTTGCGCTCCTTACGAAGTAGATTTTAATAATACCAGTGTTAATGCAGATGTTTTTAGCTGGAGAATCGGTGATACTGAAATTTCAGATCAGCAAAACTTCACATATACTTTTCTTGAAAGCGGCACTTATGAAGTAACACTTATTGCTACTGCAAGTGGCACCTGCAATGGTGCAGATACCGTTTCTTTAACTGTTACTGTGCTTTCGTCAATAGAAGCTAGTTTACCTTCTATTTCTGTTTGCAGCGGAACAGAGGTTACACTGGGAACTACTGATTTTTCTGACCCTTATTTCACTTATTTATGGTCACCAAATACTGGAATTGCTGATATAACCGATCGCCAGCCGATAATAGTTGCAGATACAACTATTGAATACAGATTGGTTGTTAGTATTGGTTCTTGCGCAGATACACTTCTTCAGTTAGTAAATGTTTTGGGTGGCCAAACTGTTCAACTTCCCGATTTAGATGTATGCACTTTAGACACCGTTCAAACAGAATTACCAGTTGAATTCCCAGCTGGCACAACTTATCAATGGACTCCTAACACTGGCATCAGCGAAAATAATATTGAATCTCCATTTATTTACACCAGCGATACCATTGCTTATGTTATAGTTGCCGTTTTACCAGATGGCTGTATTGATACTTTTAACTTAAATGTAAATCCACGTTTCGATACTTTAAATGCAGGAAGCGATAAACTGGCTTGCATAAGCGAAGGCGTAGTAATTGGGCTTCCCGATAATTCAGGTAATTATAGCTATTCATGGTCACCATCTAGTCTTTTAAATAATCCGGATATTCCGCAACCAACTGCAACGGTAATTACTGAAACACCATTTTTTGTAACACGCATTCCCCTCGGAAATACTCCAGGTTGCCCTGCCAAAGACACCATAATAGTAGGCATTACAACTAAACCGACTGCATTGTTTGGTTTAGAACTTTATCCTGGTTGCGATGGCGCAACAGTAGTTTTTAGAGATTCTAGTTCCGACTATCAAAACCTAATCTGGAGATTTAGCAATGGAATTGAAACTACCGATGCTGCTCCAGTTTATGTTTTCCCTTATGATTCAACATTAAGCGCAGCACTTACAGTTTTTAATGGAGATTGTAAAGACAGCTTATACAAAGCGGTTCCATTGCAACCGCTCTCATTTTACATCGGTGATAACGAAACCAATGTATTTTCGCCCAACACAGATGGATTAAACGATTGTTTCAGTCCGGCTTTACAAGATGTAGATTCTCCTTACAATGAGCTGTTCTTACCATGCACCGATCTTTTAGTTTATAACCGTTGGGGCGAAAAAGTGTTCGATAGTGTTACAGACAATGTTCCGTCTTGTTGGGAGGGCAAAAATCGTGGCGGTGAACTTCTTCCAGAAGGAGTTTATTACTATATCTACTACTACGATACCAAAGAAAAAGCAGGTCAGGTGCACTTGAGGCTAAAAAATTAAGTAATGATAGATTTGTTATTGGGTAAGTTTAATCCAGCAGAAGAAGCAGCTTTTGATGAAGTTCCGCTTGCCACTTCCGACGAACCCAATCATTACCTGCAAAGCGAAGTATTAGATGCTTGGTTAGAAATGCATGCCGCTGCTCAGCAGCATAAAATTGACTTAAAAATTATCTCTTCCACCCGCAATTTCGATAGACAAAAAACCATTTGGGAAAATAAATGGAATGGAATTACGCTCACCCAAGGACGAAATTTGGCAACAGAAAATTTAAGTGACATTGAAAAAGCAAAAGCCATTCTTAGATTCAGTGCCATGCCTTGTACCAGTCGTCACCATTGGGGAACAGACTTCGACCTTAATTCGGTAGAGGAAGCCTATTTCGAAACCACAAAAGGCAAAGAAGAATACCATTGGTTGCAACAAAACGCAGGTAAATTTGGATTTGCACAACCATATACTATTAAATCTAATGAGCGCCCTAATGGTTACGAAGAAGAAAAATGGCATTGGTCTTACACACCACTTTCTATCAATCTGCTCGATGTTTACTTAGAAATTATACAATACCAAGACATTAAAGGTTTTCAAGGTGCAACGAGCGCGCAGGAACTGGAAGTAATTTCAAACTATGTGTTTGGCGTAGCTACCACCTGCAAGCCAGCAATGGTGTAAACTAATATTTTCGAATATAAATTGGGCGTGCCCCTCAGCCCCAAAAAGAAAAAGGGGCTTAGGGTCGCGTTTTCGCTGCAAGCTCCTACGGAGGCTTTCCGCTTCAACCGCTCACGCATGCATCTAGTTGGTTATTAAGCAGCAAATTAATTTGGGGAATTGGTGTTGCAGTTTATATGAATTTTTCAAATAATTCCTGAACCCGAAGGGTTCAAATATTTATTTGCCTTTATTTTTGTTGTTCTATGCAAATATCTTTTTTATTAAGTTTACGAAATAGAAATAAAATATTAAATAATAAATTATTATAACATTATAGATATATGAATAACACAGTAATAGCAACCATTTTACCAGACGAAGTAATCATAAAAAAGATTCATTTCTTTAGAAGTCATAAAGTAATTTTAGATAAAGACCTTGCTGAAATGTATGGAGTTGAGACGCGAGTTTTGAAACAAGCGGTTAAACGAAATATAAATCGGTTTCCCTAACGATATATGTTTGAATTAACTGCCGAAGAAGCATCATATTCAAGATCACAAATTGTGACCTTGAAAAGAGGCGAAAATTTGAAATATCTACCTTATGCATTTACGGAACATGGGGTATTGATGTTAGCTAATGTCCTTAAAAGTAAAAGCGCAATTGAGGTAAGTATGAGAATTATTGATGTTTTTATTTTACTAAGAGAACAAATAGGAATTCATGAAGAACTTCGTGACGAAATTGAAGTCATAAAACAAAAGGTTAATAATCAAAGCAAAAACATTGAACTTGTTTTTCAATACCTTGATGAATTAATTGAAAAAAAAGAAAAACCAACACCAAGAATTCCTATTGGCTTTAAGTTAACAAATAAAAAATAGTTTCAGCTTCCTCAAATTTTAGTTGTATCGCCACTTCTGGAAATAAATAATTTCAAATCTCGACTGAAAAATTGAAAACCTTAATCCATGGATTGAAACCCTAATCCATGGGTTAAAACCCATGGCTATATAAATACCAATGCCCGCGCCAAGGATGGAGGCGGCATCCTTTTTTGAGGCACGAAAAAAAGATATAGCCGACAGCCTGTTAGGCGCCCAAAGCATTTTTTAAATACGACTATTACAGGTCTTAAATCAATTATCTATCAGTTTAACTGTTGTGGTTAAGGTTTGTAATGCATAATTGTTTAGCTTGTGTCCATTAAACACTTTGAAAAGTTATGAAATTTATTGCGCGTATAATTATCACAATCAGTATTTTACATTTAAGTTACACATTACATTCAGCTCCCAATTCTGTTTTACCAAAGGGCGTAAAAAACACCATTACGCGCATAGAGCCTACTTCTTGGTGGATTGGAATGAAAAATCCGCAGGTGGAAATCATAGTTTTTCACCCGATGATTAGCACTTATACGCCCAAAATTACCTGGGAAGGAATTAGTATTGTAAGCACTGTGCTGGCAGAAAATCCTGATTTTGTGTACCTTACTTTGCAAATTGCTCCAAATGCAGCAGCAGGCGAGGTTCCTATATATTTTATAAATGGGAAAAAACGTTTGGTGCATGGTTTCAACCTGCAAA
>Ga0247831_1004452_pt1 | contig 18686 bp, 15 predicted proteins | sample LaCruzMarch2015__9_FD_192406 | JGI IMG/M metagenome (GOLD analysis project Ga0247831, IMG submission 192406) | Freshwater microbial communities from meromictic Lake La Cruz, Castile-La Mancha, Spain - LaCruzMarch2015_1m | ecosystem: Environmental > Aquatic > Freshwater > Lake | place: Spain... | reverse complement strand
GCGGGCGCTGCCGGCCCGGTTGACGTGGTCCTGGCCAATCCAGGTCTGGGCACCGCATCGCTGGCGAACGCCTTCACGTTCATTGCGGACCCGTCGCCGAGTCCGTCGCCGAGTCCGACTGTTACGCCGACGCCGACGCCGTCGCCGAGTCCGACTGTTACGCCGACGCCGACGCCGTCGCCGAGTCCGACTGTTACGCCGACGCCGACGCCGTCGCCGAGTCCGACTGTTACACCGACACCGACACCGACACCGACGCCGAGTCCGACTGTTACACCGACACCGAGTCCGACTGTTACACCGACGCCGTCGCCGTCGCCGAGTCCGACTGTGACGCCGGCTCCGGCTCCGGCTCCGGCTCCGGCACCCCCGCCACCACCCCCGCCACCACCGCCCCCGCCGATCTCCACCCCGGTTGTAACTGCGGTAACCCCGTTTGTCGGACCGGTTGGTGGCGGTACGACGATCACGATTACCGGCAGCGGATTCGCGTCGGGTGCCTCGGTCTTAGTTGAGGGGGTGCCGGCGGTGGGAGTTAGCACCATGGCTTCAACGCAATTAACCGCGGTGACACCAGGTGGCCCACCGGGGGCTGCCGATGTCACGATCATCAATCCGGACGGCGGACGCTTCGTATTCGGTAACGGATTTACCTATGAATCGGCGCCAGTTATCAATACTTTGGATGTGCGCACCGGCCCAGTGGTTGGCGGCACGACGGTGACTATTACCGGCAGTGGATTTGCCGCCGACGCGGTAGTGCAATTTGGCAGCGCCCCGGCGCAAGATGTAGAGGTCATTGATGGATCGCATATCGCGGCGGTGACTCCAACCGGCAAGCTCGGCTGGAACACGGTGACAGTTACCAACCCAGGTGTTGATTCCTCCGAACTTGACGAGGGGTTCGACTTCGAGTGGATCCAGCAGGAGCCAGTGCGTGCGGTGAAGTTGCCAAAGGCACTAAAAGCCAACGAGTGGACTGCGTTGGTACGGCTACCGATATTCACCAATGCGGGTGAGCGGGTGAAGGTATCGGTGAAATGTGTACCAGTGGCCTCGTGCGCAGTTCGAACACATGACAGAAATCTCGAGGTCAAGGCTGACAATTCAAGAACGGTCAAGGTAGCTCTAACAGCTCCCGCGCAATACCAAAAAGGGTATGGAGCATTCCAACTCGAGAAAACCTATGGGACTAAGCAGATTCGGAGATTGTCATGATGCGCCTGTCTTGGGTAACTTCCCTTGGAGTCGCTGGTGTAGGGATAGTTCTGATACTTCCGGCGCAGGCACCTGCGGTAGCCCTGGCCGAACGCGGTGATGTCATCTCGACGCCCAGTTCGGCGTCGATTGCGCCCCCCAGCCTGGCTGAGTCGCGCTTGCGCAACCAAGGTGACGGGCTTGTTGTCGATATCGCCGCCCGCATGGACTCTCGCAATGTGGATGGGGTGAGGCTAGATACTGCAGAGGTTCAGGTCGCGGTGGTCTCGCCGAACACGGGCGCGTTAGTCGTTGGGCCGGTGCGGAAACTGGCGGTCACGGAATCAGAGCTCACGACGACCATGGCTCTCACGAAAGCGCAGGCTGACGCCGTCGAAGTGTGGCGTATGTCCCTTGGCTGGTCTGCCGCCGCGAATGCGGTGACCGTGGGCATGCGGCAGGAGGCAGACCTCGATGCAGTGCACCCGGGAATTGATGCGCAGGCAATCGATGCGCGCATTGCGCACTGGGGCGGAGCCGCGCCAACTCCGCCGGTCCAGACGCGGGGCACGGGTCGGCCCGTGACCTACGTGAACGCCACGCCGAATCCACTGGTGCTGTTGGGCGGGCCGGTGAACTGCATGTATGACGCCAACTACCCGCTGGAGACTGGGAGTAACACCAATTCCGACTTCCTTGCGCAGGTGAACGGTGCCTTACTGCCACCGGGTGTCACGCTAACTACCGCCACCTCGAACTCCGGCAACACTGGTGACAGCAAGTACGCGACAACTTCTGGCCTTGTCTTCGCCGCATACTCAGCCGCGATGACGAGCACGTATCAGTGGTTCTCTGGCACGAGCGCCAAGTCCACATTGCCGAAACTGCCCTCGAAGTCATCCTTGCCACCGGGGGTCACCGGCACACAAGCGCAGTTGATTCAGTCACTAATCGCCCAGGCGACGCAGGACTCACTCAGTGACGGCGGAACCTTCGACTACATCTACGACACTGCTTCACTTGCCGCCGGTGGGGCTATCGCCTGGGCCGGAGCCGCCGAGGCATTCGACCTGCCGGGTATTGATCAGGTGCTGGCGATCATCGGGGTGATCATCGATGACCTGACGAACAGTTGCAGCGACGTCAAGGGCGCCTTCCTGGCGGGCGCTACCGACGCGACCCATCCGTGGCGGCAGTTCACCGGGCTCTACGCCTGGAACGGCGGAGCCCCGTTCCTGCTGACGAGCAGCAAGAAGGTGCAGTACCGCCCTTACGCGAACGGCATGATCGTAAATGTCTTTGCGACTCCGCTGCCCATCATCCCCGACCTGAGTTCTGTGTCTGCCGACCAACTGGACCTGAATATCCTGCCGGTGTCCGACAAGTCCCTGCCTGCGGCGATGTTCACGTTCACGGAGCCTGACTACAACGCTGACTATCCGGCAGACATCTCGATCAGCGGCAGGACAGTGACCTGCGCCCTTGATGGCAGGGATGCGTCGAGTCAGACGCAGGCGATGAACGCCATCACTGCAAATGGCACCTCATGGTTCCTGACGGCATTCCCCACACCTGTCTGGCAGAAGCTCGACAACTCCGCCATGGGTACGCAGGTGATGCCGACTTCGCCTGCCGGTGCCAGTGCCTATGCCGATGGCATGGGCTACGCGGCGCCGGGCACTCCGGGCATCGTGACCGTCTACACCAGCGCTGACGGGCAGAACTGGAGTGACCCGCTCACGGCTGCAGCGAACAGCGCGAGTGTCACAATTCCGGCCTCAACAACCGCGCGTCTGGTGCAGTGCACCGTGCAGTCGGTCGAGAGCTGGAAGAACCCGATCACAATCAACGGACGAAGGGTCATCATGGGCACCCGCGTGATGAGTGACATGGTGCTCGGCCCGGACTCGAACTCCTGACGTTTGCGTTAGCCGACCGTCAGGATCCCGCGATTAAGTCGGGCGCTCACCGGTGCCAACGCACGCCCAGCCGGACCACTAATGAATGCACCATCGAGTGCAAACTGCGACCCGTGCGCGGGGCACAGCCATTCACTCCCGGTATCGCGAGCGGTAACCCCGGCATGGGGGCAGCGCAGGTTCAAGGCGGTGTAGGTGGCGGCGCCGGTGCGCACCACCGCGGTGGGAACGCCTTTTACGGTGCCGAGGTTCACCACGCCATTTATGTTTTCAAGGCCCGGGATTTGCGCGACGGTGACTTCGACCTGACCGTTCTTCTTGCGCTTGATGCCGGTGGCAGCATCGGCTGAGTCGGCGAGCAGGGCGGCACCTAGGCCGGCACCCAAGAGGGCGCAGGCCCCGGTCAGGAACTGGCGGCGGTTTGGCTCCATGGTGGATTCTTACACACCGGCGATCAGCAAAGGGGTCATGTTAGATTGCCGCTATGACAACTGTAGCCGAAGGCAGCATTACCACGAACCTAAGTGTTGACGACGCGAAAGCGTTGGTGCACTCCAACTTGATGGCAGCCGGACTCACGGTTGATTCCGATAGCGGCGATGCAATTGCCGGTACCGGTGGCAAGTTACTCAAGTACCGCCTCCTTGGCATTTGGCTGACTTCGACGGACCAACTGCCGATCAGCATCGATATTGAATTCACTCAAGGTGACGCCGGCACCCTCGTAACAGCAGAGGTCGCCGATCGCCAAGGTGTTGGGATCCCGGTCGGGCAAGCACTGGATCCGAACAAATATCAGGCGGCCGGCCAAGAAGCGATCGCAGCGGCATTCAAGGGGTTGACCAGCTAGTCAACTTGTCAGGGCGCGGTCCTTGAAGTGTTAAAGCATTTGCGTGATGTAGATAGCGGCGACGAGTAGCAAGATGCCGCCGGCTCGGTACCAGGTGCGCATACTCGGGCGCAGATACCAGCGGGTGTCACCTTCGGCTGGTTCGCGCCCGAACATGCCAAGGGCCGCGAGCGCCAGGCCGGGCAACATCAAGAAGACGAAAGAGAATCTAGCGAGATCGGCATTTGCGCCAAGAATCAAAGTCAACAATGTGGTAAGCCCGAGTGACACCAGCAAGATAAGTACCAGCTTTGGGATCCCCACCGGCACTGCGTGATAGAGCCTTGGGCTATTGGGCATCCTCGAAGCGAAAACCTCACATAGCTGGGCGGCGAGAAAAATCAGCGCACCCACCCACAACTGCCAGACGTTGCCGATGAAGGCAACGGCGATGAACATGAAGACACCGGTGCGGATGATCGAAACAATGCAGCGTTGAATTGTCCCGGGTTTTGGGATCTCGACCGGGGCGATCTCGGTGATTCGTGCTGGGTAGGCGCGCGCGGCGAATTCTTCCAGGCTAACCCGCAAGAGCAACCCAAGTAGGGCGACCAAGGCGATGAGGTCTGCGTATTGCGTGATCGGCATTTCATAGCCCGATAAACCGGAGAGCGCCGAGACCATGCTCTGCACCGTGAAAGCACCGAGCAGCGGGATGATCACGAAATCGGTGAGCCGCTCCCAAAGATCAAACTCGTGGCCGGCCCGCCGCAATGGCCTGGTGGCTCCGGCAATGAGTGCGGGGCCAAAGCCGATTACCGCTAGGCCTAACAGAGTGCGAACGCTGTCGACGCTGGTAATCCCACCGGAAACCGCAATACCGATGGTGAATGCAATGAAGGCTGCGAGCCCGGCGAAGGCATCGAGGGTGCCAATAAAGGTAATGACTGCGAGCAGTACGACACTCGGGGCCAGCGCCAAGCCGTTGACTTCGAAGACGCCGAGCACGCCCATGACAGCCGCAATGATCGGTAGCAGCAGTGCGGCCGAGCCGAACATCGCCCGGAGGTACGTGCCATCGGCGATGAACCGGGCACTGAGTGGTGAAAAGCGCGCGAGCGCCAAGATGCCACTTCGAGTACTTCGATCGACATGCGGTGTGAGCGGAATGCGCCAGGTTTTGGATCGATCGCCGATGCCCTGCGCACCAACAACCGCAGCCACCCCGGCGAACGAAACATCAACACCGGCCAGTGAGGTGCTGGCCCGCTCGGTGGCATAGTGCGCAGCATCTTGACGATCGGCAGCCTCGGCCCGGCGAATGGCACTACTCGAAGGCGAACCGCCACCGCCGGTTGACGAGGAACCACCGGCACCGGCCATTGCGCCGGCTGAAACGCCAACCACCGCTATCACCGCCACGGCTGCAACCGTGGCGCCGACCACGACTTTTGGTTCATCCAACGCCTCGTACTTCGGCAGGTCAATCGTCGACCGCTGTTGGATCACCGGGGCGGCTACCGCGCTGGCCGTTGCTGCTGGGGCTTGGCTCGGGGGCGCGGCGACCGCCGTGGGGGTATCTGCGGGCGGTGTCGGACTAGGTGTCGGACTAGGTGTCGGAGCGCCCACCGCCGTCAAGTCCCGTGTTGCGCTCACCGCTTCATTGGGCTGGCCCACTTGGTACCCGCGCACACTGATGCTGACCGGGCCTTCTTGGGTGGCAGTGATTGTGGTCTGGCTGATATTGCTCTTGATGGCGCTGAAGGGGCCACGGATGGTGGCGGTACTGCCGCTGGAACCGCCAGGGATGGATGCGGTACCGCCGGTGACGGTAACCACGACCTCCACCTGGACCGACTCGTCGGCCGCAGCGCCCCCACCGCCGACGAAACTAATCGGCACATTGACGGCTTGACCGAGGATGAGGGCCACCTCACTTATCACAACGGTCGGCGCATCGCCGCCAGTGTTGTTGCCACCGGTGTTGTTGCCACCGGTGTTGTTGTTGCCGCCGCTGGCGGGTGAGCTGCCCGACGCACCGGGCTCAGGAGCCACCGGTGTTGGCCCCGCCGGCTGCGCGGTTTGGGTGACGACCGGCGGTCCTTCGGGCGGGTTGCCGGAGACGCCGGGTACCGGCGCCGCGGGGCTATCCACTTGGCAGGGCTGGCCGGTGTTGCCGCACGGCGGCGGCTCGGTTGGGGTGTCGGCGGCCATCGCCATGCCACCGGCGAGCAGCAAGATCCAGCAAGCGATGGGAGGCACGATCAGCAGGGGTGCGATGAGCTGGGCGCCCCGGCGCCGGTGCTTGGCCTTCTGGAAGCCCACGAGCGCAGGTTACTACTAGCAGGTACTGGGTCCGCAATCCAAGATCGCGGGAAAGGCTATACTTCCGAGGTTACGACGCGCCCGTAGCTCAACGGATAGAGCATCTGACTACGGATCAGAAGGTTAGGAGTTCGAATCTCTTCGGGCGCACCGCCGAATCTCCTCAGACATACTAAAGAGTTGTCATAAAAGCACTGGCCCACAACCAACAGCGGTCAGGGGCCAGCGACAGGCTTTAACAACCCCACCTAGTGGCGGGTGATAGTTCTACTCTTCGCTGACCTCAAAGCATCCACATAGCATCCCGGGCGAGTTGGACGAGGGGTTTTGGGTGCCGCCTATACCGGCCACACCGGGCCGCACCCACCCAACACCAAGTGCGAGCCGATCAGTTGGCGCTGAACTTGCTGGCGCAGCAATATCAATATTCGGCATTTCAAGCTCCATTGGGTCAGCGGGCCAGTACCCAAGCGAGCACCTGTAAATAATGGTAAAACACGGCTGCCCTAAAACCAAGGGTTTAGTAAAAAGATCCCAAGTGCGAAGATGCGCGCAGGGGTAACGGGGCTACCTGTGCGAAGTAGGTTCGGCTGCTAGCACCCGAGGTGTTCGAGTTCGGGTGAAGCCTCCGCTTCGGCGTTTGTCGGATTGCACTCTCTCAGCCACCTGCGTGCGGTGCGGTGCAACATGGTGAGACGGAATCCACTTCAAACGTGTGTACTATTGCGGAAAATTGAACATGAGCCAGCCCTATAGGGCGCACAAGAGAAAACCCGCATCCTGTGCGAGGCTAGCGTCGGCAGATTGGGATTAACCGATCGTTCACCTGTGGTGTGCCGGCGTCGCGTTTAAGTTGCTGGCAAATGCAAGCCTTGGAGGGAAAGTGAAAATACGCACGGTGGTTGTGGGTTCGCTGCTCGCCTTGGTCGCCGTAGCCGGCTACCCGAGCGCTGCCACTGCGGCGGCGCCCAAGACAACGATCAAGATTTTCGTCTCCGGATGCGAGGGCTGCACCATCGGGTGGCAGCGGGCGCTCGCGTCGGACACAACGGTTGCACCCGGTAAACCGAATTTTCTGGCTGGGGAGCAAAGTAAAGTGTCGGGCGGCCAGGTGACCTTCACCATCCCAACGAAATTGACCCAAGGCGTAAGTTTCACGATCACCGCGCCGTGGGAAGGCGATTTGGACTACGTGACCAACATCGTTCTTGGCTCCGACTCGCTCACTGGATTAAGTGCGGCCCCCGCGGGTACGAAAGTTTCGACATCCCAAGCCAAGCAGCGCCAAGAGGGCTCGCCCTGCTGGCAGGGCACCACCAAGGCCAAGGCAGTTATCAATGTGTCGGTTGCCAAGATCAGTGCGGCCGGCGTCGACGGCAAAGCTAAGGCCCCGCTCGCTTGGGCGTCACCTACCGTGGCCACGATCCTTCCCGGTGCCAATGGTGGGGATTCATCTCCCGTGTCCCTGACCAATGGGACCACCGGGAACCAGGAAGCTTTTTACTGCTGACTGCACGTGCATCTGAACTGCTAACTCGCCGGTTCCCGGCAGTTGGCAGAGCATACTTATTGCATGACGCGCCCAACCCTGAATAACTGGATGGCACCTGAACACGCCTTTTGGTCCTTTCGGCATGTGCGTGAACTGATCCCGACGGCGCAGGTTGACCCAGCCGCCGTGGTGCGCACCTTGTATCAGGACATAAACCCCGCACTCGGTGATTTGGTCGTCGACTTCCATGACAGGCGGCAACCTGTTGGTGAATTCCTCAACTCGACAGATACTGATTCGTTCACGGTGGTGCAAGACGAGAATTTGGTTTTCGAATGGTTGGCACCGGGCGTAGTCGATGTCGAGCCGCATTTGATATTCAGTGTGACTAAATCTGTCACCGGCATGTTGGTCGGTGCCCTTGTGCAAGAGGGCTTGATTGATGTTGAAGCGCTGGTTACGGACTATGTGCCCCAGGTCTCCGATAGTGGATTTGGTGGTGCCACTGTTCGTAATTTGCTCGATATGGCGGTGAGCTACCAATTCGAGGAGGACTACTCACCCGGACCAGACATCGTTGCCTACCGCAACTCGGTTGGCTGGTATCCGGCGCCCCTCGGGGCTCCGGATCTACACGACTTCATCGCATCCCGCAAGAAGGATGGCGAACATGGCCAGGCATTTCGCTATCTGTCGCCGACCACGGATCTTGTTGGCTGGGTAATCGAGGCGGCTAGCGGTATGCCGTTTGCGACGGCCCTGTCGAAGTACATCTGGTCCGAAATCGGCACCGAAGCCCCCGCGCACATCACAGTTGATCGCCAAGGATCACCGCGCGCTGCGGGAGGGCTATCGGTAATCCCGCGCGATATGGCGCGCTTCGGCATGATGATGCGTGATGGTGGGATGGGTGTTATCGACCCGGCGTTCCTAGCGGATGCCTACGACAACGGCAACATGGCGCAGTGGGCAGCGGGTGACTTCAAAGACTTCTTCCCCAAAGGCGTCTACCGATCATTTTGCTACAAACCAGGTGAAGACCCAGATGTGATCATGGGCATTGGGATACATGGTCAATTTCTTTATGTTGATCGGCCGCGCGGGGTAGTTGTGGCGAAGCAGTCATCCTGGCCGATGCCAGATGACGAAGACATGCACTTGGATTCGTACCGCGCCTGCCGCGAGGTTGCGCGGGCGCTTCGTTGAGTTGACCGCGTACTGAGCTAGGGCCGATTGCGATAGATGACCGGGGGCGTATCACGAAATCTTGAGTTGGCCCACAACTGGTTGCCGTCTTGGGTGGTGAACCCGGTGAGCGTCGGGCGCACCCCATCAAATAATGATGTGGATGGCGACTCCATGAGCAGGGCCCACTCGCGCTTGAGGAAGTGCTCCTGCAATTGACCTTCGACATAGCGGTTATGAGTGCCAACCGCCATGAAGCGCACCTTGGACTCAATCAAATCGGTGCCGGGCACGATCACTTCCAACTCCATGCCCTGCAGGTCAACATGGAGGAGATCGGTTGACTCTTCACCAAGTAGGAGCGCCTCCAGGGTCACAGTGGGGACGTCAAAGTGCTCAAGATGGGCGCCGCGGTAGTCCATCTCCGGTGTCACTGCTTCATTGACAGCGCCACCCATGTCACCGTCATCAAGTACCGGGAAGCGCAAGGTGGTAAGTGATGTCCAGCCGGCGGCCTGCACTACCCGCAGTTCGGCGGTGCTTGCCGCTAGTGCTGCGGCTATCTGGGTCGGGGTTCCGCTAATTAGCTCAGCATCCACATTGTTATCGGCAGCGTGTTGCATGCACCAGGTGGCGCGCAGCGGGTCGGCTTCGACAGCGATCCCCGATGCTCTCTTGCCTTGCCTTCGCGCCACCACGATTCCCATGACAGCCCAAGGTGCCCAACCGGCACCAACCTCAACAACCCGGTAGGTCTCCTTGTCATTGAAAAGCGAAAGCGCCAAGCCGACGTACTCCTCGGCTTCGGACCGATAACCATCACTGGGTACCGGGATGCGGGCCCGCGTAGTGCCGGCGAAACGAATGGGCGCCCACGGCAACATGGCGATGCGGGTGCGGATCCCGGCCCAGTCAACGCAAAAGACACCCTCGTTGTCGGGAAGACCGGCATTACCTGGCAGTACAGGTGCGCGCAGCGTCTCGAGAATCTCCGGCACTTGGGCCGGGTAGACCGGCAGGTGCAGCCCATTGCCGTACATCACGGGTACCGACATCTCTGGGGCAGCGGTGGCGACCTGATCGGGTGCCGACGCCTTGGCCCACGGCCTGCGCATGGGCAAAACCGTACACTTGCCCCATATGGCTATCCGAAATCTCATCAGTGTCGAGAATGCGACGAAGTCATATGGTGAGCGGCCCCTCCTGGACGGGGTATCTCTAGGGGTTGGCGCCGGCGAGCGGATCGCGGTCGTAGGCCGCAATGGCGCCGGCAAGACCACCCTCCTTCATGCCCTCGCCGGGCTGGAGCCGTTGAACTCCGGCCGGGTCACGATCGGCTCGGATGTTGCCCTCGGGTTGGTCTCCCAAGCCGAGGTAGTCGATCCGGACCAAACCGTGGGCCACTACATCGTGCCCGGCCAGGACGTGCACGAGTGGGCAACGAGCGCCCGAATCCGCGAAGTTCTCACCGGACTGCTCGGCGGGTTCGATGAGTCGCTCCTGCTGCGCACCTTCGCGCGGCTATCTGGTGGTGAGCGCCGACGGGTGCAATTGGCGCGGGCCTTGATCGCCGATCTTGATGTGTTGCTACTTGATGAGCCGACCAACCACCTCGACGTTGAAGTAGTCGCATGGCTTGCTGAGTATCTAAAAGGTCAGACGAAGCTCGCAGTGGTGATCGTCACCCATGATCGCTGGTTCCTCGATGCGCTATGTGATCGCACCTGGGAGGTGGTTGGGGGCGCGGTAGAGGAGTATGAAGGTGGCTACTCGGCATTCGTGCTCGCCAAGGCTGAACGCTTCCGGCAAGCATCTGCCAGTGAGGCGCGGCGGCAGAATCTCATGCGCAAAGAACTTGCTTGGCTGCGTCGCGGGGCGCCGGCACGAACCACTAAGCCGAAGTTTCGCATCGAAGCCGCAAATGAACTCATCAGCAATGAGCCGCCCCCGCGCGACAGCGTTGAACTCTTGTCCTTTGCCGGATCGAGGCTCGGCAAAACGGTTTACGAGCTCAACGACGCCTCGCTCACAGTTGGGCAGGGCAATGCTGATGGTCCCATTGAGCTACTTGTTCACTGCACCTGGAATATCGGCCCGGGGGATCGCATCGGCATCATCGGGTCCAATGGTGCCGGCAAGACGTCATTGATTCGCATGTTAATAGGTGAGGTGACCCCGTCTGAGGGTTCACTGAAGACCGGGGTCACGGTCAAGGTGGCCTACCTATCGCAGCACCTCGAAGAGTTGAACCCCAAATGGCGAGTTCTCGAAGCCGTCGAGCACATCGCCTCCCGGGTTGATCTCGGTAAGGGCCGGGAGTTATCCGCATCGCAACTTTGTGAGAGCCTCGGCTTTAACTCCGATGCCCAGTGGACCCAAGTCGGTGATCTATCAGGTGGTGAGCGCCGCCGCCTGCAATTGACGCGGCTGTTGATGAACGGGCCGAACGTCCTGATCCTTGATGAACCAACCAATGATTTCGATGTTGAAACTTTGACGGCATTGGAGGACTTGCTAGATGGCTTTGCCGGCACCCTATTGGTGATTTCACATGATCGATACTTCCTCGAACGGGTATGTGACGACTTCGTCGCCCTTTATGGCGATAGCAGTCTTTCGTCCTTAACGGGAGGCATTGATGAGTATCTAGAGCAGCGTCGTGCGCGCGGGGCGATGCCTAAATCGGCCGCGGCCAAGCCGGGCTCGTCAGCCGCTGATGACCGAGTTACGGCTAAGGCGATCACCCGAACTGAGCGCCAGATCGAGAAGTTGGATAAGCGTGAGCATGAGATTCATGGTCAGTTGGTCGAGCAGGCCACCAACTTCGAACTGGTGGCACAACTGAACCTCGAACTCCTCGAACTGCAATCGGCCAGGGTCGAGTTGGAGAACCGCTGGCTCGAGCTCACCGCCAACAGGTGAGATTTGCCGCGAGCCAATAGATTTAGCCCATGCCAAGCTCACACCAAGTTGTAGTAGTCGGCGCAGGGTTCGCCGGGCTGACCTGCGCGCGAGAACTGGCAAAGAACCCGGGCGTGCACGTCACGGTAATTGACCGAAATCCGTATCAGACCTTTTCGCCATTGCTTTATCAGGTGGCAACCGGTGGCTTGCCCGAGGACGACATCGCCTACCCGGTGCGGGCGGCTATCCCCGGGGTTGACTTTCATCGCGGTGAAGTTGTGCGGATTGACCCACTCGCGAAGAACCTCCGGCTCGCCGATGCCACGGTTATCCAGTGGGATGAGCTGGTCTTGGCAACAGGTAGCACCGGAGCCACGTTTGGTGTTGCGGGTGTCGCCGAAAATGCCTTGCAGATGAAGACAATCCAAGAGGCCCGGGATATCCGGCGCCGGCTGCTCTTGACCTACGAAGAAGTTGACATCGGCCAAAAACCAAAGGAAGCGCTGCGGGTAGTCGTGGTTGGCGGTGGGCCCACCGGGGTTGAGGTCACCGGCGCGGTCGCCGAGTTGCAGCGCAGCATGAAGCACGAGTTCCCCCGCGTTGCGGAGTTTGGCCACGTTACCCTCGTTGAGGCCGGATCAAGATTGCTGCCGTCATTCACCGAAAAATCAAGTGCCCATGCCAAATCAGAATTGGAAGAACTAGGGGCCGTGGTGCTTGTCGATGCGGCGGTGGACCGGATGTATGAGTCCGATGTCCACTTGAAATCAGGTGAGGTCTTGCCGGCCGGCACCATGATCTGGGCGGCCGGGGTCGCGGCCCCTGATACTTGGACATCACTTGGTGTTGCCGATCGCGCTAACCGGTTGCGCGTGCAACCAACCCTGGAATTGTCCGAAGGGCTATGGGTGATTGGTGACACCGCGAGCCTTGATGGCGTCGATGGCCGCCCGCTGCCAATGGTCGCCCCGGTCGCATTGCAAATGGGACGCCACGTGGCCAAGCAGATCAGCGCCCGCCTTGTGGGGCAGCCACTAACGGACTTCGTCTATAAGGACAAAGGACAAATGGCAACCATTGGGCGCCGTCGGGCGGTTGTCGAAATGCCAGGTGGCATGCGCCTTCATGGCACACCTGCTTGGCTCACTTGGTTGGGCCTGCATGTTGTCTACCTTGCCGGCGGACGTAACCGCGTAAGTGTGGTTGCTGACTGGATGTGGAACTACGTGGTCTGGGGAATCGGCCCACGTCGCACCGTTATTGATTAGAAGATGTTGATTAGTAGCCTGAAATTGTCTCCCGGTTTGCGCCGGATCCGCGAAGCCCGGGACGAGGGCACTAGTTGGTCTGCTTCGCCGCGCACCCAGCACCTGGGGATGAATTTGTGCCGTGGGGTTTTCCGGTTAGCAACGCTAGAACGAACTCCAGCGGCCCTTGGGTGAATTTCTTCATCCAAAGCCACGCGAAGATCGATAGGGCGGCCCACGACGCGATGCTGGTGAGGACGACGGGCAGCGCACCCCACTGGCCGAAGAAGCCGAGGCCGTAGCCGGCGAAGACTAGGGACAGCAGTGCGGATTCACCGATGTAGACCGTCAGTGACATGCGCCCGGCAGGTGCCATGACCGAAAGGAAATTCGGTCTTCGCGCGATGATCAACGCGATGCTGCCGATGTAGCCAGCGGTTAAAAGCGGTGCGGTGATGAACCCGAGAGCCAAGCCTGCCGCGCCAGCAAGTGGAAGCAGGTCACTGCTAGCAATTTCGCTCACCTGCAATCCCGCAGCGATCACTTGCAACGGCAGCCCGATGCCCCAACCCCACCTAGCCATGCGACGCCAAAACTCGATGTTTGCTGCCGGGTCGGCCAGCAGGTGGTGACGTGATGCTCGAAGCCCGAGAGTAAAGGCCGCGAAGGCCATCGGACCCTGCAGAAGAAACACGGCGGGCACAATCACGGGCAGCGCCTCGAGGCGCGCGAGAGCCACCTGCGTGAAGGTGCCGGTTGCCATCACTTTCTCAAGGCCACCGAAACTGGAACCTTCCGCCGGGAACGCCGCTGTAAGCGCGGTGATCGAAAGGATAAGGAAGACGGCGACCGCGATCGCGGCGATCGTCCACCGGCGTAGCACCTTGTCGGAGGTTCGGGAGACGAAGAACAGGAGCAATCCCAGGATCGAGTAGGTGATGAGGATGTCACCGACGAAGAAGAACACGGCGTGCGCGAGCCCGAAGAGGAACAGCGCAATTAGGCGTCGAAGATAGCGGCGACGGTTCGGTGCGGAGTTGTCGCGCAAAATGAACGATGCGCTGTAGCCGAATAAGAAGGAGAAGAGCAGGTAGAACTTGCCCTGGGCGAAAGTGACCACGAGCAGGGCGGTAATCAGATTCGCGGTGCCCTCGACCGATGCCTGGGTGAGCCCTTCAAGGCTAATCCCGAGGTAGGCGGCGTTGACGACCACGATGCCCAGCAGGGCAATGCCTCGAAGGCGGTCGGGCAGGGCTTCACGTGGAGGTGCTTGATTCATAGCACCATAGTGGACGGTAAATGGAGACATGTGTCAACTTTTCAACGTGGTTGGCTGCAGCGTCCCGTGACTAATGTGGCACGTGGCGTTGCCGCGCTCAAGAACTTGATCAGAGGAGTTCTTGGTGACCACCATTGGAGTCATATTCAATTTCCTTGAAGAGTGACAGCGAGTTGATCATCGGGAAATCATTGAAGGAGAACAAAAAAGCTGGGTTAGCTGGGTCGTCATTAACATGCTCGTGCCACGACCATGACGGAACGACGAAGATGTCGTGCTCCTTCCAGTCGTAGCGTCTGCCATCGATGATTGAGTGCCCGAAGCCTTCAGCCACGTGATAGACGACGGATCCCGTGTGTCGGTGGGCCTTCTATTTACAGGGGTCATGTCGACTAATAGTCTGAAGTGGTGTGGCGAAACGGAGCTTTGGACAACGGGTCGATCTGGTCTGGCCTAGTGCGCCTGTTCACCTACCCCTGCACGTTGCTTCTTGTGGCAATGAGTGTGCTGGCATTGGCACCGGCGGCCGCGGGCGACCCTAAGGCGAAAGCGCCGGTGACATGGTCTTGGAACGGTAAAGATGCCTGGCTACCTAGCGGGAAGGCTCCGAGCTGCCGGAATTTTCGCCTGCAGGCTCCCGCTCAGGTCGCTGCCCTAGATGGCTGGTTACCACCAGGGCGGCTCAATGAGACGGCCAAGTACTACAAAGCGCATGGCGCGCTGCGGTTTACTGACCCGAGTGCGAATGGCACAGTCAGTGCCGCCGTAGATGGCTACTTCGTTCGTGGGGCTGCATACCGGGAGAACCGTGATGGGCAAATGAACGGGCCGGGGTCGACCGTTCAGTACCTAGTCGACATTCAGCACCCCTGCGGGTTCTTGGTGCGCTATGACCATCTGCGAACCCTCAGCCCAGCACTCCAACGGATCTTCGATCGCAGCATTCCGGTGGGCGAGGACTCAAGAACCATCAACGTAAAGCCCGTGAAGATTTCTAAGGGTCAGGTGCTTGCGACCGCAGTAAGTGTCCCTGAACAGCCGTCACCGCGCCAGTTCGACTTCGGGGTTTACGACCTGCGGAGCAAGCAGCAGTCTTTGCACAGCGCCGGGTGGCTCGCGGAGCATGGGAGTGGCGCCGAGTTGGCAGACTTCGCGATCTGCTGGCCGCGTTTGATGGGATCGACGGGTGCCCAGATTGAAGCCTTGCCTAACATTGCTCCGCAGGACGGAACCGACATCTGCTGAGGGCAGCGCGAGTTAGTGCTCGGGCTAGTCGGCGGAGATCTGCGCGCGAAATGAGCTAGCCGGGTAAGTCCCGAGGATGCGCACCCAGTCGGTGTAGAACGCAAGCTCCTCCAAGGCCAATCGAAGTGGTCGATCACCGGGATGGCCTTCGACATCGGCATAGAACTGCGTCGCGGAGAAACTCCCACCGAGTTGATAACTTTCCAGCTTGGTCATGTTGACGCCGTTGGTGGCAAATCCGCCCATTGCTTTGTAGAGAGCGGCTGGCACGTTGCGCACCCGGAAGACGAAACTCGTGATGACTGGACCAGCTCCTGGGGCAGGAACGGTTTTCTGGCGCGCGAGTGTGAGAAACCGGGTGGTGTTGTTGTGCTCATCTTCGACGTCGGTTGCCAAGATGCTCAACCCGTAGAGGTCAGCGGCCAGTCGCGGTGCAAGCGCAGCGACCTTCGGGTCACCGGCCTCGGCCACCTCGCGTGCGGCGCCGGCTGTGTCATCGGCAACGATGGCGCGCCAGCCATGCTCGCGAATAAGTCGGCGACATTGACCGAGCGCATGGGCATGACTGCGGACAATGCTGATGTCCGCCAAGCTGGCACCGGGCACGGTCATGAGTTGGAAGTGAATCGGCATGAAGTACTCGCCGATGATGTGCAGGTCTGATTCGGGCAGGAGGTGATGGATGTCGGCGACCCGGCCAGCGATGGAGTTTTCGACGGGGATCATGGCAAGGTCAGCCCCGCCCTCGGCCATCACCGCAAAGACGTCCTCAAAGGTCGCGCAGGGCACCGCCTCGAGTTCGGAATAGACAACCCGGCAGGCAGCGTCGGAGTTAGACCCGGGCTCTCCTTGATAGGCAATTCGGGTAGCCGGCGTACTAGGCGCACCTGTTGGTGCGGTGGGAACTGCTGCCTGAGTCATATAGCCAAGCCTAGACAGCAGGTGCGAGCCGGCTGACGTGGCCATGTCTGCCTACCGCCGGTTGTCCCCGGCGCGCGCTACTCCTCTTCTTCTGCGGCTTCGTCGCCGTTTCCAGTGTCGTCGCCGCCGCCGTTGTCGTTGCCAGTGTCTTCGCCAGTGTCTTCGCCAGTGTCTTCGCCAGTGTCTTCGCCAGTGTCTTCGCCAGTGTCTTCGCCAGTGTCTTCGCCAGTTTCGTTGCCAGTGTCGTTGCCAGTGTCTTCGCCAGTGTCTTCGCCACCGCCGTTGTCGTTGCCAGTGTCGTCGCCAGTGTCTTCGCCGCCGCCGTTGTCGTCGCCAGTGTCGTTGCCAGTGTCGTCGCCAGTGTCGTTGCCAGTGTCGTTGCCAGTGTCGTCGCCATCGTCAGCTGGGCCCGCCTCGTTTAATTCCTTTAACCATGAAAGTTCCGCTTCATCGACTTCCTCGGGCGCTACCTCCTCCTCGGTCACCTCGAAATAACCCAGTTCGCCATCTTCACCTGGTTGGAAGTCGGCCTGGATCTCGGTTACGGCGCCGCTCTCGGATTCATCGGGGAGCGGGAACTCTCCGATGAGCCGATCGTCCGCGTCGAAGAAGCCGATTTCTGCAACCCCATTGTCAAAGGGCAGCACGCGCATGTTGACACCATCGGGTAAGGGGAAACTGGCGCTATTGAGTCCGTTGGCCACATTCACCTCGGCGCTGGTGGCATCCGCCACTTTCAGGTCGAGAGCGCCATCGCGGGCCACGTCAAAAACAATGGCGCCCTTGTCATCATCAATGGCACGGACGGTGACCCGCGGACTGGTTGGGTCATCGATGGACATTGTCACCGGAATCGGCGACGTTTCGTCGTCCTGCCGTGCAATCTCCGCCGCAAAAGGTCCCACCTGGTCTCGGTCGATAGTCATTGACATCCAGTTGCCCCGCAGCACAGGTGAGGAGCCAACGGTTGATCGGACGTTGACGCCGGCCGGCAGAACCACCCTGGCATCTCGAGTGTCGTAGACCTTGCCGTCGATGGTGAGGAGAACCCCCAAGCGTGCATCAGGATCAGGTGACGTGAGCAGCAGTTGCGAAGTCTTTCCGCCACCATTCTTGTCAGTGAAGGGAGCAGGAAAAGGGGTCTGCAGGCGGCTTTCCATGGGTGTTAATTCGATCGTGCCGATACCACCCTCCCAGCCGTTGGTCGGCGCCTGCGGATTGGTCGAGCCCGCGCCGTAGGACCACTGCTCTGACTGGGGATCGATCATGATGCGCTGCACGGTGCCCGGGTAGTTGTTGTCGTAGACATGGATCGCGATCAAGTCACCTTCATTTGTGACCGCAATTGGGGTTATCGAGTGCCCGCCATCAGGGGAATAGATGCCCATCGTGTAGCCGGCGCCGTTTTGGAGTCCGAGGGCGAGCTCGGCGGCAATTTGTGTCGGCTCCTGTTCATGGAACGCCTGGTACGCCCGTTGAACTGGTTCGAGGTACTGCGTCGCAAACCAGTATTCGATGATGCTGGAAACGGCGGGGTTCTCGAGTTCTAACTCGAAAGTGGTTTCCGCATCGGGGTCGAAGTCCGAAGGGGCGAGGTAGCCACCATGGATTAACTCGGACGTGACGGCCATGCCCTCACAGTGCCCCCCGGACATGGCCTCATTGATCTGATCTACCCACTGCTGGGCTGCCGGATAGAGCACGCATTTGTCGCCGGAACCGCTTGCGCAGACCTTTTTGCGGCCAAACAGCGCGATCAAGTCGATTGCACTGAGGTTGCCGGCCCCTCCCCAGTTCTCGAAGCTGAAGCCATCAACCGCAGGGTTGAAGCCGGCGTAACTGCAGGATCCGGAGCTTTGGCCCGTGCAGTCAGGAAGGCCGTAGCCATCGGAAGATCCGTCAGCACTTTCTTCTTTGCTGTCGGCGAGTACCGACTGCTCGGTTGGCGCCACCACCTCGGCTGATTCCTGGCCAGTTGATCCACAGGCGGTTAGGGCAAAGGCCAGCACGGCGACAAAGGCGGCTCGGGTGGCTACAGGTAGTCTCTTCATTTAGGGACTGTAAGCGAAAACTTGAATTTCGACAATTGGCGGCATGGGGCTAGCCCCGAAGTTATGGCCCTTCTCGCAGCCCCAAGCCCAGA
>Ga0247831_1004446_pt1 | contig 18716 bp, 9 predicted proteins | sample LaCruzMarch2015__9_FD_192406 | JGI IMG/M metagenome (GOLD analysis project Ga0247831, IMG submission 192406) | Freshwater microbial communities from meromictic Lake La Cruz, Castile-La Mancha, Spain - LaCruzMarch2015_1m | ecosystem: Environmental > Aquatic > Freshwater > Lake | place: Spain... | reverse complement strand
CCACCGTAACGGCGTCGCCAGTATTATCAGACGAACCCAGACGCACGACCGAGGTGGGAACCGTGTTGAAATCGGGCAGGACCGTGCTCCCGCTGAGGGTGAACGTTCCGGCCTGAACAGTTACGCCGCCAGTGAAGGTGTGATTCCCCGAGTTGAAATTCAAGGCACCAGAGCCGGTTTTCACAATGGCGAGCGATTCGGCGCCGCCGTTCGAAATCGAACCGGTAAAGGCCACCCCGTTTTGGTGGTTTGAGCTGGAGTCGATGGTCATCACTTTGGCACCGGCCGTGCCGCCCGTGCCGCCGGAAACCGATCCGCCAATAATCAACGAAATATCCAGCAGGGGATCAGCCCCGGCGGGAACGTTGTTTGAAATCGTGTAGTTTTGTGCGGCACCATCGACGCCGAGAACGAGATTGGCACTGATGGTTTGGTTGGCGGTGACGCTTGAGCTCAGGCCGATCGAACCGCCATCCAACAGAGTGAGCGTTTCACCGAGCGAACCAACCGTGTAGGCGGCGGCGTCGGCCGTATCAAAAACCACCGAACTTATGGAGACGGGTGAACCGAGGCTGAGGGAAGTGTTGAGATTACCCGCGTTATTAAAAATCGCGGTATCTCCCGCACCGGGGGCGGAGGACGTTGACCAGTTGGTTCCGGTGGACCAGAGCGCGTCCGTAGTGCCGTTCCAGACGGTGTCGGCGGCCCAGATGGGAGGAAGCGCCGCCAAAGCGGCAGCGAGGAGTATGGTGTGGGTATGGCGAGATGCTTTCATAGGGGGATTTTGCAAAGGCTAGGCAGGCAGGGAGAAGGGAATCCTCCGCAATAACTTGCCAGTAGGGGAATGGGTGACAGCAACCAGAGAGTCAGGCCGATTGCTTCGAAATTCAACCCTGTCGCAGGTTACACTGTTATCCGAAATCGATGCTCCGCAGATAGCGTATATCCCGGTGTCATTGCTCTCGATGTCCGGAAGGTAATCTTTATGTGGTTTCGCCTGCCACCCAATCACTTGGAACGAGGAGTTCAATGGGTGGTTCAGGGGGGCCTATTTCACCATTTCGCAACATGCGCGCCAAGAGTTCCACCGCCTGGCCTCCAATCGCATGGGAGTTCTGCTTCATGCCGGAGAGGCGTAGAGAGCAGGTGACAGGAAGGCCGAGGTGAATGATTTTTACATCGCTTGGAATTGATATACCAGACTCCAGCAACCAAGGAACGATGCCCACGTACTGGGTGAGAATGCAATCGGGGCGGTGGGTAAAATACCAATCCAAGAAGATCTGCCTGTGTTGGTCTTCATGGGACGAGAGTGGAATAAGAGGCGGAATAGGATCCAGGCAGCCGAGAATATCCAACGCGACACGATAGCCCCCGAGAAAGTGATTCCGAGTCTTCCGCTCTCCTGGGGCATGAAAAAAATAGCCGATTCGCTTCGCTCCGAGTGTCGCCGCCTTCAAAGTCGCCTCGTGAGCCGTCTGGAACTGGGTGTTCGTGACGAGGTGCGTGGGAATCGACGACACGCTGTAGCCAATGCGAACGACCGCGAGTTGCTCCCATGGCAAATCGATATGAGTATTTGTGCCGTCGGCTGATGGCGGGATCAATACTCCTTGAATACCTCGCGCCCGAAGAATTTGAGCAAGCCGCGCGGCGTTCATATCGCAATCCGCGAGCCGAAACTCATCCATGCGATAACCGATTTTCTCCGCCTTTTCCTTTGCCCCCAACCAATACTGGGCATATATCTCGAAACTTAGTAGGCGGTCTGGGTCCGGCCAAAAGTTGATCCACGCCAGTGTGGAACCGGAGTCTTTGGACAGGGTGCTGCGTCGATACGCATTGAGTCGACCCAGCGCCGGATCGGGCACGTAACCCAAGCGTTGAGCGATCGCTTGGATTCGTCGTGTAGTCGCTGCGGAGATTTTCCTCTGGTTGCGCAAGGCAAGCGAGACGGTAACGTGGCTCACCCCGGCTTCTTCCGCAATGTCGCGCAGGGTGACCACGTTCTTCACAGGGCGAAGGATTTGGAGGACACGATCAGAATTACGATGAAATTTCAGCGCCACAAGCGCCCCGGAGAACCGGACACATCAATTCAGCGACACTCTGGCGCCGCCCCAACGATACCCGAGTCTATTGTCTCCGGGCGGTGAGCTCGAAGCCGGAAAGTTTCAGCGCGCTGGGCTCTTCGGCGAGCAGATCGGGGATAGAGATTGTAATAACCCCATCGGCGTCAACGTGGTGGTGCAAGGCCTGACCGGTGGCGAGCAGTTCGACCCGACTCTCGTCGCGTTTGCCACCCACCCGCGCCGCGTGCAAGGTGACTTTCGCATTTGCACGCCCCATAACCAGCGCAAACACCGCTTTGCCGTCCTTCGATTGAGTGTAACGAATGTCTTCTGCGGTGTAGGGTTCTTTTCGCACGTCCACCGCGCCGCCAAACTCGCCGGGTTCGGCGGAGTGAGTCACGGACGGACCCTCGCCGTAAACTTGCCACGGTCGGGTGGCGAAAATTGCTTCTCCATTAAGCTGCATCCAGGCGGCGATCTCTTCCAACACTTGGCGGGCCTCGTCCGGAATTTCACCGTCCGGTTTCTGCACGACGTTGATCAGAAGGTTGCCGTTTTTGCTGACGATGTCCGCCAGCATTTGAAGAATCTGCGTCGAGGTCTTATAGGCTTCGCCTTTTCGGTAATACCAGTCGCCGATGCTGGTATCGGTTTGCCATGGCTCCGGATTGATCTCCGTCATCACACCCCGTTCGATATCGCGAATCCAGCCTCGGGGCTGCGGGTCTTCTTTACAATTGTAGATGGCCGTCAGGGTCCCATTCCGCGCCTCGTTATTGTTGTAAAAGTGAGAAACAAGTTCGGCACCGACCGCACCGAAGGGAAATTTACTGTCCGAATAGAGGAGGTCCGGGTTGTAAGTATCAACCAAATCGCGGATACGCGCCAGCCAAGTTGCGTGAAACCGGGGGTTGGTGGTGAGCCAGGCATTGTCATCCACCTCGGTCTTAGGGTGATAGAGGTCTTGATACTGCGGGTCGTTGCCGTCGTAGGGAACCCCCGCCATCGGGCCGCTCGGGTCCGCACCCTTGTTGACCTGATACCAAGTGAAACTGGCTCCCAGATGTTCGGATACACCAAACCAGAGACCGCGTTTTTTTGCCGCCTTTTGCCAGTCGCCCACCACGTCACGCTGGGGTCCGGTCGCCACCGCGTTCCAGCGCGGCTGGTGCTTGGAATTCCACAGGTCGAAGTTGTCGTGATGCACCGCCATGCTGACAAAATATTTGGCACCGGCCCGCGCATATAGCTCCATGAGTTCGTCGGGATTCCATTTCTCGGCCTTCCAGAGCGGAATAATGTCCTTGAATCCTACCCGGGACGGATGCCCGTAAGCTTTACTATGCAACGTGTAGCCACGATTTGGTTTCGAGCCGGCGACGTAGTTGGGCAGACCGTAGTTGGGTTTGGTGTTCGCGCTCATATACAAGCGACGGGCATACCAATCGCCGTCCTCCGGAACGCACTGCGGACCCCAGTGGGACCAGATGCCAAACTTCGCGTCGCGAAACCACTCGGGGCAGCGGTATTGTTTCAATGATTCCTGATCGGCCTTAAAGCGGCCCTGGGCGGAGCCTCCTCCAACGGCGGTAAGCGAGGAAAGGGCGAACAGTCGACGGGAAGAAACGCGTGGATATAGCATGGGGAGTGATTAGGGTGGGGTGAGCGGCGCTAAAGAGAGGGCGGGCCGGGGCGGCCGGCCTAGGGTGCGCCCACTACGGGGAGCCACTCGGCGAGGGGGCGCACCTGCGCGCGCACGGAGGGCACTCCCTCGGTGATGGGAGTTAACTGTATAGCCAGCGTGGTCCGGCCCGAGCCTGCCTCTAGATCAACGGCCAGCCGCCGAATGCCCTCGTTGGTCTTTTGGGGTGGTTCCTGCCGCGTCGAGACCTCTTTAAATACGCCTTTCGGCGATAGCAGCGTGACGCGCAGGCGCTTTCCGTTTTGTATTAGATCGGCTTGCGCGCCGTTTAATACGATCTCAGCCTGGGTCATGGCACCCCAGCTAAGAGCTTGTGGAGAAGTGAATTCAAACTCATCTTGAACGATGATAGAGGTGCGCTGGTTTACCAGACGCACACCGCGTTCCACCCGGGCCGCCTGGCCGGCGTAGGCGTTGGATAAATCAACAATAGCGAAAGGCTCGCTGGTGTTGAGCGACTGGGCACGTATGCGGCTGATGCCATGTATGTTCTGGTTTTTTCCCGCGATCATCGGCACGTTATGGCTGGCGGTGGCGTTGCGATAATAAGTCCACCGCTGGTCCGCCATATCAAAATAGCCGGGTAAACCATAGTTGTCGCCGCCGATATCGTAGAACCAACGCTCGCCGAGCGCATCGATCTCAAAGTTGCCGAGGTCGAGATGGCCGTGATTCACTTGGTTATAACCCGCCTTGAGCCCCGCATACACGGCATTACGGTCGGTCCAACTCGCTCGCATCGCGACAAACTCCACCGGTCCACGAAAATACTTGTCCAAGGGTAGCGGTTCCGGCCGGGTGATGGGCGCAGGCTGGTAAAATAGAACATGGAGCGGGCTTGGTTTGCGTTTACTTTCGCGCAAAAAGTCATGCTCGCTCTGAGCGAGAAGAGGGTCGTTGTAACGGCCACTCATCCAGAAATATCCCCAATCGGGGAAGCGTCTTTTTTTCGGGGACGCGTCGGCATAGGCCACATCGAGACCGCTGGGTCCGTTTACATGGAGCCTATAGTGCATATTCTTTGAGAATCCCGTGATTTCGGAGAGTCCAAAGTCGGTGCCGAGCGCGCTTTGCAGCGAGGTTATTCCAAACAGGGCGCCTTGGGTGGCGAAGCCGGAGTAGCCGGGGCCTTCGGGATAAGCGCCATCGAGCGCATATTCGTTTAGCGCCAGGGGCAAAGACGCCAACGCGGCGGGCACGATGATTTTTGCATAGTCGGGATCAGTTTCCGCGATGGCCAGCGCACCAATAAGCAACCCGCTATTACAGACGAGGTTCCAGTTATGGCGCACGTAACGAAACCACCCATAAGGCGCACCCGCATACGCGGCGACACCCGGAACCAGCCCTTTGCCAATCAGGGCCAAACGGATTTTCCTGCGCTCGGATTGATCCAGTTGGTCGTAAAACCAATCGTAACCCAAGCCGACGGTCATGGCGGACTCGGCCGCGCCCAGGAAGTGAACCCAGTCCCATTCTGGCTCATCGCATACGGCGAGCAGATCTCTGACCGCCGGAGCGACGTAGTCGGTCTTGCCGGTCCATTGATAGGCGAATCCGAGCCTAAGCAGGCGAGTGAGCGTTTGCCGATGCCCCTTGGCCGGCTCGGCCAAAACGAGGTCATCCGCCTCTTTAAGCACCGAATTGACATAGTCCAGAAGGACCGGGTCGTTACCGTGGCGTTTACGCAAGTCGGCCAGGTTCGCTTGCGTGAAGAGTAAACGCGGATGCCCCTTAACCAGGCGAGCCATCACTTCCTCAGGCTTGATCTCCACCTTTGGAGTCGAGTGGAAAGGATTTTCGGGCGTAACTACAATAAACAGATCTCCGGACGGCGCATCCTGGGCATTCACGCTAAGCGTGGCGACAGACAGGAATGCAAAAAAGAACCAGCTTAGATATCGATTGGGGAAATGAATGGGCAACATGGCGGTGGAGAAGGAAATTTTGTAGGAGAGCCACTCAGACGCGGGACGAGCGGCGGAAAGGTGCACCGAGCGGTCGCGCCGACCCGCCAAAGCGGCGGGCGGCAATCGGCACGCTGAGTCAGTCCTCCGACGCCCCGGCAGCTCAGGTCGCACGGTCGTATTTTTCAAGATCGACCAGGTTGGCCGGGGGATGGCCACGGACAAACGCGTTCAGGTTTTTCAGGGCGGTTCGACCATGGCTGGCGTATTGGTCTAGGGTCGGCCCCGCGATATGCGGCGACAGCAGCAGGCCGGAAATTTCCCAAAGTGGCGAACCGGGAGCGGGCGGCTCCTCGGCCGTTACATCCAGAGCGACGCGCAAGCCACGTGCCCGGGCCACTTCGGCGAGCGCCACCTCGTTCACCACCGCACCCCGACCGACATTTACAAAAACCGCCCCCGGGGCAAGCGACCCCAATTCCTCCCGCCCGACACTTTGCGCAGTCCGCGCCGTCAGCGCTTCACAACAGATTAACAAGCGCGCACCACGATAAAGTTCGATCAGCGACCGCTGCGGAGTGACGTCAAAGGGCTGGAATATCTCCGCCGGCACGCCTTCGGAAAAAACCTTCACAGGGCACCCAAAAGGGGCGAGCAGTGGCAAGAGCGCCCGCGCCACCGCGCCAAATCCATGCAGTGCGACCGGATGATGGAATAGGGTCCGCGTTTCGAGGCAGTCCTTCTCGTCATGCGTGAAACTGGGTCGCGCCAGAAAGTCCGCCCACGCGGGCAGGTTGCGCAGCGCCGCCAGGGCCAGCAAAAGTGCGTGCTCCGCCACTCTCGGGGCGGCGTCGGCACCCCAGTTCGACACCAGCAGGCCGCTTGCGACGCATGATCGGGAAACCACCGGACGGACCGACCCGGTGAGGTGGCAGACATAGCGTATCGGTCCGCCATTCGGTGCCGTATGGCGGGGCTCCAGCGCGGGAGTGCTCCAGCCGGAAACCAGCGCCGTCGGCGTCTCGCGGGACAGAACTTCATTCCACTCGGACACCGATATCCCGTCGGTCACGCAAACTTGGACCGCTGCGTTTTCGACCACCCCATCGAAACCGTCGGGGAAAAACTGGCGTAGTTGGATGCGATTCAACGCCACCAGGACTTTGACTGCCGGAGCCGCCTTAACACGTGGGGCGGCGGGGCGGATTTCTACGTTTCCCGACCCAACAGCCGAACCGCTCACACGCGGCCGGGGCGCCAAAGGGGCGGATTCGCTGATACGAGCAGGGAAGGGCGAAGGGGGGAGGCTTGCGTTGGGCACTGGAGTAATGCTTCGGGTTCGAAGCGCACGCGCCAGACTCTTGATTGAAGCGGAGCCGCGCAATCGCCTTAAAATCTAAGCTGTTTAAAACTGACACCTGTTTTCGGAAATTCGTTGAGCGCTGGGAGGACTGGATCGCGGGCGGTTCGCCGGCGTCGCCGCTAGCGTTTTCCAAACTCACCTCCGTAGGCTATCGACGCATCGGTGTGCTCCTGCCCCCTATGCTTCGAGCGGGAAACAAGAGGTCATCCTGAGCCGGGCACTGCTCGAACTCAACGCGCAGGAGTAGACACTCGGTCCGCAACCCAAGGTGGGCCTGCTCGGCCCGGACGAGGTCCGCCATCCGGCCGAGTTTAGAAACTGGTTGCGCCACAATCACGGTGCAGTAAGTTCCGAGGCCGTCGAGTTGCTCGATCATCTTCTCCGTTCGCGAATAGCCGGACTTCCCCGCTACCCGATCTCGATCATGGTGCCTCCACACCGGCAGGAAGGCGACACCACCCCGCCCGCGACTTCCCTTCGCCCCGCGAGATCCCGAAGGTAAACGGGGTGCCGCACCGGCTGAGATGCTCTGGATTTCCGAGGCGGCATCGCCCCGATCGCGCCAGCCGCCGTGCTGATTCTAAACAGCTTTAAAACCACCCTGCTTGCGAACCGTTCCCCGCACAGCGAACCATGCTTAACCCGACCGCCCCCTTGCCCCTCGGATTTCGGCTCAGCCCCACGTCTCCCCTACGTCGTTCCAACTCCTCCAGTCTTCCAATGTGCCTCCTTCGTCTACGGTGCCCTGATTTCTCGCCGCCCGTTCGCCCTCTTCTTGCGGGGCTTTTACCGGTTTCGACCGCGCCTAATTTGTTACCCGAATCACGAAACGATAGCCTAGAAACAATTCGGGGTTCTTTCAGCAACCCTTCCTCCCTTCCTGACGATGCGCATACTCTCTACCTGCTACCTCTTCTTTTTGGCCAGCTACGCGCTGCTATCGGGGGCGCCCACGATCTTCCTGGTCGGCGACTCGACCATGGCCAACAAACCAGACCCCCAGTTCCCCGAACGCGGCTGGGGTCAGCTCTTTCCGGAGCTTGTGGCCTCTCCCGCCACCGTGGCTAACCACGCCGTCAATGGGAGCAGCACCAAATCGTTCATCGACGAGGGGCGCTGGGACAAGGTGGTGGAAACCTTGCGCCCAGGCGACTGGGTCGTTATTCAGTTTGGCCACAACGACGAAAAGGAGGACAAGCCCGCCCTCTTCGCCGATGCCCAGACCACCTACCGGGATAACCTGACTCGCTTTGTCCGCCAGGCGCGCGGGGAGGGCGTCCACCCGGTGCTCGCGACCTCGGTTGCCCGCCGCAAGTGGATTGATGGCGAGTTGGTGGGCACCCATGGCGACTACCCGCGCGTGGTGCGCGAAGTCGCCCGCAGCGAGGGCGTGCCGCTGCTGGAATTGGAAAAGCTGACCATGGAGCTGGAGCGACGTTACGGCGAAGCGGGCTCCAAGATGCTCCACCTGTGGTTCGGTCCGGGAGAAGTGGAGAAGCGCCCGCAGGGCCTCTCCGACGACACCCATTATAGCGAGCTGGGAGCGCGCGAGGTGGCCGGGCTTGCCGCGCGCGAGATCCATCGCCTGCATCTGGGCCTGGCCGCGCACCTGCGCGTGGAAACGCTCCAGCCGCCCCCGCCCGCTTGGTCGCCCGACGTCGGTGATGGCAGTTACCTCAATCCGGTGCTCAACGCCGACTATTCGGACCTGGATGTCGTGCGCGTGGGCGAGGATTACTACCTGACGGCCTCCAGCTTCTCGCACTTTCCGGGGCTGCCCATCCTGCACTCGCGCGACCTCGTCAACTGGAGCATCATCGGCCACGCCCTGCCGAGCCTGGGTGAGCGCTTCAACCTTCCCCGCCACGGTGAAGGCGTCTTCGCCCCCGCGATCCGCCACAATAAGGGGCGCTTCTATATCTTTTTTGGCGACCCCGACGCGGGCATTTTTGCACTGACGGCGGAAGATCCGAAGGGGCCGTGGTCGGCGCCCGTGCTGGTTGTCGAAGATCGGGGCCTGATTGACCCTTGCCCGTTCTGGGACCGCGATGGCCGGGTGTGGCTCATCCATGGCTGGGCCGCCAGTCGGGGCCAGGTTCCCAACCGCCTGAGTTTGCGCGAACTCAACGCCGACGGCCTCTCGTTGAAGAACGACGAGACGCGCACGATCATCGATGGCAACACGCTCCCGGGTTACCGCCATTTGGAAGGGCCCAAGCTGTATCACGCCAATGGCTACTACTGGGTCTTCGGACCCGCCGGTGGCGTCACCAGGGGCTGGCAATCGGTCTTCCGCGCGCGGTCCATCGAAGGCCCCTACGAGGATCGCATCGTGCTCGACCAGGGCCGCACGGCGATCAACGGCGCGCACCAGGGGGCCTGGGTCGATACGCCCGGCGGCGAAGACTGGTTCTTGCATTTCCAGTCTCGCGACACGATGGGACGCGTCGTGCACCTGCAGCCCATGGCGTGGACCTCCGATGGCTGGCCGGTCATCGGGTCCGACCCCGACGGCAATGGCCGGGGAGAGCCCGTCGCGCGTCACCGCAAGCCCCAGCTGCCGCCCGCGCCGGTGGCCGTGCCTGCCAGCTCGGACGACTTCGACGGACCGGCACTTGGCCTGCAGTGGCAATGGCAGGCCAATCCCGGCCCCGAGTGGGCCCGGCTGGACAACGGCGCCTTGGCGCTCACACCCGTTCCGCGCGCGAAAGACTCCGCCAACCTCTACAACCACCCGGCGTTGCTGATGCAGAAGCCCGCCGCCAACGCCTTCCTGGCCACCGTGCCGCTCGAGCTCCCCCCTCAGGGAGATCTGGAGGCCGGCCTCATCGTCTTCGGCTTCGACTACGCCTGGCTGGGCCTGGCGCGGTCGAATGGCCGCACACAACTGGTGGGCGTCCAGTGCGCCAAGGCGCGCGATGGCGCGCCGGAGCAGCGCTCCGTCATCCTCGACAACGCTCCCGATAAGCTTTGGCTTCGGCTGGTCTGGCGAGAGTCCGGAAGACGTTGCGGCTTTGCCTACAGCATGGACGGGCAAACTTTCAGCATGGTGAAAGGAGATTTCGCGGCATCTCGTTCCCGCTGGGTCGGCGCGCGCTTCGGCCTCTTCGCCACCGCGGCGGAAGGCCAGGTACCGGCGCCTGCGCGTTTCGACGACTTCATGGTGGCTCCGCTGCCCGGTGTCCCAAGGGCGATCCAACCGTAACTAATGCCCCGCCGAGGAGCAGCGTCATCCCCTGAATGCTGCTCCGTTGACTGTTTGGAAATCCTCCCTGTCTGTTTCAAATCCACGAACCAGGCTGAACGGCCTTACGTTAGTCCCCATGCTACCCCGTATTTTCCTCCTCGCCACTTTGGCCCTTTCGCTCGTTTCCGCCTCCGCCGCTGCGGTTAATCTAGTGCCCGCAGGCGCCCCGCAACCGGAGACAGATACCTTCCCTCTCGTCGTCGCCAGCCGTGCCGCACCGCTCATTGTCTCCCCCGATGCGCCCGAAGTCGTGCGCATCGCGGCACGCGATTTCGCCGCCGATGTCGAGCGCGTCACCGGGGTGCGTCCGGAAATTTTGGCCGTCGCTCCGGACGCCGCCCTGCCCCGCGTCGAGATCGCGCTCTCACCGGCTTTGTCGGGCCGCTGGGAAGCTTTCCAGCTCTTGGCTGACGCACAAATCCTCAAGGTTACCGGCTCTGATCGCCGCGCCCTCGCTTTTGGGCTTTATGAACTCTCCCGCCGGATCGGTGTGTCACCGTGGTATTGGTGGGCCGATGTCCCGGTCGCCCGGCGCAACGAGCTGCGGTTTTCCGTCGGCACCGAAGCCGTCGAGCAGCCGGCGGTAAAATACCGTGGCGTGTTCCTCAACGATGAGGGTTGGGGGCTCGTTCCCTGGGCCTCGAAGACCCACGAACCCGAGCTCGGCAATCTGGGGCCGAAGACTTACTCACGCCTCTTCGAACTGCTGCTCCGTTTGCGCGCCAACGCTCTCTGGCCCGCCATGCACCCCGGCACCACGCCGTTTCACCAGGTCCCAGGTAACGCCGCCGCCGCCGATCGCTACGCCATCGTGGTCGGCTCCAGTCATGCCGAACCGATGCTGCGCAACAACGTCGGCGAATGGAAGGCCCCCAAGGAAACCTACAACTACCTCACCAATCGCGACGGCGTGCTTGCCTACTGGGAGCAACGGGTGCGCGAGCGCAGTTCCGGCGAGAGCCTCTTCACGCTCGGGATGCGCGGCATCCACGACAGCCCCATCGTCGGGCCCAAGAACCGCGCCGAACGTATCGAGACTTTGGAGACGATTTTTAATGAACAACGCGCCATGCTCGCGCGTCACCTCGGCGGCGGCGACGCCACCCGGGTGGCGCAGATTTTTGTGCCCTACAAGGAGGTGCTTGAGGACTACAACGCCGGCCTGACCGTGCCCGACGATGTCACCCTGGTCTGGCCCGACGACAACTTCGGCTACATCCGCCGCTTCGCCACCGCCGCTGAACGCAACCGCACCGGTGGTCTCGGCGTTTACTATCATCTCTCCTACTTGGGCGCGCCGCTCTCCTGGCTCTGGATCGACAGCCTCCCGCCTGCGCTTGTCTGGAGCGAAATGACCCGCGCCTACGAACAGGGTGCACGAACCTTCTGGGTCGCCAATGTCGGCGACCTGAAAAATACCGAGGCCTCGACCGAGTTTTTCCTCGATCTGGCCTGGCACGCCGACCGCACCTCGCCCGACGCCGCGAACCATTTTCTCCGCAACACCGCTGCACGCGATTTTGGCGAGGCTCGCGCCGCCGAAATCGCCGGCCTCCGCGCCCGCCATCAGTCGCTCGCCTTTGCCCGCAAGCCCGAGCACCTCCAGTGGCACTTGCCGCTCACGCCCTACGCGCCCACCGCGCTCACGGAGCGCGAGATCATGAAACGCCTGGCCGACTACGCCGCCCTCGCGCGCGACACCGACGCGGTCGCCGCCAGCCTTCCGGTCGATGCACAGGACGCGTTCTTCCAACTCGTCGGCTACCCGATCGCCATCGCGGCGGCGGCCAACGAACGCTACTTCCGCACCGAACTCGCCCGCCTGCAAAACGCCCGCGGCGACACTCCTGCGGCCAGGGCTAGCTTCGACGCTTCCGACGCTGCTCTCGTGCGCCTCGAGCGACTCACCAGCCGCTACAACGACGAAATCGCCGGCGCCAAATGGCGTCACATCGTCACCGTCAACGGCGTTTCCCCTCGCAAATGGACCCAGTTCCAGCCCTCGCCCGCCCCGCCGCCCCTCGGCAACGCCGAAGCCTTGGCCGCCGTAGTCGCGCGTCCCCTCGAGCCGGAGTCCTCGCCGCTGGTCGCGCCGCCCGGTGCCCGCAAGGGCGACTTTGTGGAGCACGACGGTGTGATCTCGATTCATGCCGGTCACTACTCCGCGCGGCAGGATCTCCCCTCCGGGGCCGGCTGGCGGTCCGTCGCGGGACTCGGTCGCACCGGTTCAGCGGTGACCGTTTTGCCCTCCACCGCTGAAATCACCGCCGACGCCGCGCCGCGCCTCAGCTACCGATTCCACGTCGCCACCGAGTCCCCCGCGCCGCCCAAAGTCCGCGTGCGCCTTTTGCCGACTCACCCGCTCGTATCCGGCCAAAGACTACGTTTTGCGCTGGCGCTCGACGGCGGCGAGGCGGTTCCGTTTTCCGTGACCGAAGGCTTCGATTCAAAATCGGGCACCTGGAAAACACGCGTGCTGGAGAATGCGACCGAGACCGTGTGCGACCTCCGAGCACCGCTCACGCCCGGCTGGCACGTGCTTCACCTCCTGGCCATCGACGCCGGCGTCGTGGTGGACAAGATGGTCATCGACCTCGGAGGTTTGAGACCGTCCTACGACGGCCCGGCCGAAAGCCGACTGACCGACGTCCCGTAAACGCGGGATTTTGGCAACCACGACAAACGCACCAGACCCGTCATGGACAAAACACCCACCTTGGCCGACCTCGCGCGTTTGGCCGACTGCTCCACCGCCACGGTTTCACTCGCCTTGCGCAACGACCCGAGGGTGGCCGCCGGACGGCGTGTCGAGCTGCAAAAACTCGCACGGGATCGCGGCTATACGCCCAATCCGGCGCTGGCCGCCCTCGCCGCCCGCCGTTGGGCCGGTAAAGCCGATTCGCGCGAGTCAGTGATGGCGGTTTTATCCGTGGGCCTGGAAAACTCCCGGCTGGCGCTGGGCCGTAATTATCACGGCGAGCCCGATCTGGTAGGAGCCGCCGGCAAACGCGCCAAGCAGCTCGGTTACACGGTTGAGTATCACCGGCTGCACGACCACAAAACGCCCGAGACTGTAAAACGTATTCTCCTGGCGCGTGGCATATCCGGCCTGTTGCTCACCGGTGCGCATCCAACCCTCGCGTTGACTGCGGAATTTCTGGCCGGTTTTACCTCCGTGATGATGGGGCTCACGCCCTTCAAACGAATCACCCACACGGTGGAAAGTGATTGGGCGCAGGGCATCAAACTCGCGTTTTCCAAACTCACCGGCCTGGGCTATCGGCGAATCGGCGTGCTCCTGCGCCCCTACTCTTCAAGCGAAAAACAAGAGATCATCCTAAGCCGGGCACTACTCGAACTCAACGCGCAGGAGCAGACACTCGGTCCACAACCCAAGGTGGGTCTGCTCGGCTCAGACGAGGCCCGCCATCCGGTCGAATTTAGAGACTGGTATGCGAGGGAGAAACCAGACGCGATCATTGCCAGCAACGGCGACGTCTATCGCTGGCTGGGCACTGACTCCCGCGGCACGGCCCCGGCCGGCCCGAAGCCAGCGTTCATTTGTCTTTATAACCAAGGCGTGGCCACCGACCCGCGCATGAGCTGCCTGCGCCACAATCACGGCGCGGAAGGTTCCGAGGCCGTCGAGTTGCTTGATCATCTTCTCCGTTCACGAATGGTCGGACTTCCCCGCTACCCGATCTCGATCATGGTGCCTCCACATTGGCAGGAAGGCGACACCACCCCGCCCGCGACCTCCCTTCGGCCTCCGACTTGGCGAAAGCAAAAGAGTCGTCGCACCGGCTGAGCGTCGCTGGATTCCCGAGGCGGCATCGCCTCAGATCGCGTCGGCCGCCGTGGTGATTCTAAACAGCTTTAAAACCACCCGGCTTGCGAACCGCTCGACGAGCGGCGAACCCTCCTCCAACCGGACCGCCCCCTTTACCCTCGGATTTCGAGCCAGCCCCACGTCTCCCCTGCGTCGTTCCAAGTCCATCATCCTTCCAATGTGTTTCCTTCGTCTACGGTGCCCCGATTTCTCGCCGCTCGTCCGCCCTCTTCTTGCGGGGCTTTTACTGGTTTCAACCGCCGCCGCCGCGACCTCGCCCTCGTCCGCCGACGGCGGCAAAGGGGCGCTGACCGTGAGCGACCAGCATAGTGAAATCGGCATTCCCAAGGTCGCCAACCCCGCAGCGGTCCGAACCCGGCATCCCGAGGCCCAATGGTATCCTCAGGCCGGCCTCGGTCTCTTTCTGCACTGGAGCATCTCGTCCGTGCGCCAGGAAAATATCTCCTGGCCGATGATCCCGGGTAAAAACCTGAGCAACCTCCGGGTGACGGACCCAGCCGAGCGCGAGCGCATCGTCCGCGAACTTGACTTCGATCTGAAGGGAAAACCGTGGAAGTGGACACCAAACAAATACTGGGCGCTTGCGAAGGAATTCGATCCCGCCAATTACGACCCCGAGAAGTGGTGCAGCGCAGCCAAGGACGCCGGCTTCACCTATGTCGTCCTCACCGCGCGCCATCACGACGGCTTCGCACTTTGGCCCAGCGCGTTTGGCGACTTTAGCACCCGGAATTTCATGGGCGGCCGGGACCTGGTCGGCCCCTTCGTCGAGGCTTGCCGCAAGAATGGACTCAAGATCGGTCTCTACTACTCGCCCCCGGACTGGTATTTTGAACGCGAATACAAGGATTTTTTCAGCTACGCGCGCAGCAAAAACCCTGAGTTCCCGCCGCTCGACGCCGACCTCAAGCCCCGCCTGACCAGCAAGTCGCCGGAGGAAATCGCCGCCCACCACAGAGCCTACGATGCCATGGTCCGCGGCCAGGTGGAGGAGCTGCTCACTCGCTACGGCAAGATCGATCTGCTCTGGTTCGACGGCCGCCAGCCCACGCCCAACGGACGCGAGAGCATCACCGCCGAGCGCATTCGCGAGCTGCAACCGGGCATCGTGATAAACCCGCGTCTGCACGGCACCGGCGATTTCATCACCTATGAACGTGACCTGAAGACCAACAAGATCGCCACCACTTGGGCGGAGTTCTGCAACACCTGGGCGCTGCTCTGGACCTACGATCACCGCCCTTTCCGCTCCAACGCCTTTGTCCTCGGCCAGCTGGCCACCTGCCGCTCACTCGGCATCAATTACCTCCTTGGCATCGGCCCCGACGGCCAAGGCGAGCTGCATCCGAATGCCTACAAAAACATGGCCGTCCTGAGCGGCTGGATGAAGGTCAACAGCGCGGCGGTGCATGCTGTTCGCCCGCTACCGACCGGCGAGTCGGCGAATGTTCCCGCCACGGCGAGCGACGGAAAACGATTCCTGTTCGCGATCCCGGAATTCCAGAAAACCGGCAAGCAGGCGGGAATGTTCGATAAGGACAAACTTCCGCCAACCGACACGACGCTGACACTCAGGGGCGTCTCCGGCAAACCCAGCCGTGTCACCTTGCTCGGTGATGGCACGCCGGTGTCTTTCGATTTTGCGGGCAAAATCGTGACGGTAAAACTCCCCGCCGCCAAACGCACCGGACTGGTGGATGTGGTGCAGCTCGAGTTTTAACCGCACTCCTTTGGAAATTTTCCGATGAAGCCGGTCTGCATCGCCACCCAGCTGAACGACGGAGCAGCCCTCGCCGAGGCGGACGCGGACTCCGGCTACTCGGTTCCGCCCGCCTTCACGCCTCTGCCCCTCGGCGAGGTGAAGCCCGCCGGCTGGCTCAGGGATTGGTGCCAGCAGGCCGCCGACGGCATCAGCGGCCACAGCGACGAACTCGATCCGCTCTTTGCCCACGGCTGGTTGGACGTAAATTTTCAGGCCACCTCGACCGGCGCGCAGGGCGGCGACAAGGTGGTCGGCTACGCCATGGAGCAGGCCGGTTACTGGATCGACGGTGCCGTCCGCCTCGCCCGCTTGATCGACGACGAAACCTTGCTCGCCAAATGCCACACGCGTTTCGAAGTCGTGCTTAAACGCGTCGAGGCGGGCGAGACCCCAGTCACCAGCAAGGCCCTCTGGGAAGCCGGCGAAAAATGGGGCCACTGGCCGATGGCCGTCATGGGCCGCACCCTGCTCGCCGAATACTCCCACACCGGCGAAAAACGCTACCTGGAGGCCATCGCCAAAATCTACGCCGACTACCCGCGATACAACGCAGGGAAAAAGTTCTCCCTCATCCACCATCAGGGCCGCCAGCTCGCGAATCTCGAAGTGATGCTGGAAGCCTACCGCCTCGGCGGTCCCGTCAGTCTACGCGACGATGCGCTGGCCGTGCTCGCCGCGCAGAACCCGGAGATCCAGCAACGCCTCGCCTGGCACGAACAGGGCATCGCCTGCTGCAAGGTGGACGATCATTTCAACTCCGTTCCGTTCGGCCACGCCGTCACGGTGAACGAATCGATGAAGATCCCCGGCATCGCCTACCTCTACTCCGGCGACAAAGCGTGGCTGCGTTTCTCCGAGGCCGGTTTCGAAGACTTTGAGAAAAACGAGATGATGCCCTACGGCCTCACCAGCGCCCACGAACACGTCGGCGGCATCGGCCCCTTCTCCGCCAGCGAACTTTGCAACGCGGTGGACTACGCCTGGTCGTCCACCTGGATGCTGCGCGTGACCGGCCGCGCCTTTTACGGCGACCGCATCGAGCGGGCAGTGTTCAATGCCGGCGCCAGCGGCATCTCGCCGGACTTCAAGACCCACCAGTATTTCCTCGCCAGCAACCGCATCGACGCCACCCACCCGGGCAACTACCCGGTCGGCGGCGGTCCCGATTATCAGTCGAAACACTTTCCGCTTTGCTGCACCGGCAACCTTTCGCGGCTCGTCCCGAATTACGTAATGAATTTGTGGATGCGCAGCGCCGATGGCGGTCTGGCCGCCACGCTGCACGGTCCGAGCCAGGTCAACACCACCGTGCGCGGCGCAAAAATCTCACTCGCCACCTCCACCGATTACCCTTTCCGCGACGCGATCACCACCCGCATCGAACTGGAGAAACCGCTCGATTTTCCGCTCCATTACCGGCTGCCCGCCTGGTGTGCGTCTCCCGTGGTTTCGGTCAACGATCAGGAATTCGTTCCGGAGGTCCGCGCGGGGTTCGTCAGCCTTCTCCGCACGTGGTCCTCGGGCGACGTCGTCGGCATTTCGTTTCCCGCCCAGCCGCGTGTGGTTACCGGCAAATGCACGGATGGCGCGCCCTTCGCCAGCGTCTGCCAGGGCCCCCTGCTCTTCGCCCTGCCCATCCCGGCGGAAGGCGGAAACCTCAACCAGCCGCAGGCCGGAGTGGCTTGGCAGTTCGCGCTCACTCCGGACCTCGCCGCCACGGTCAAAAACCAGGCCATGCCCGCCCCGTGGACCTGGGCCTCCGCGCCGGTGCAACTCACCGTTTCCGCCATCCCCGCGAAATTCGCCGACGACTTCACGCTTCCGAAAGCATCCGTCGAAGCCGACGGTATTAAACCATCGAGGATCACCCTCCAGCCCTTCGGCACCACCGCCTTCCGCGTCAGCATGTTTGGCATCGGGAAAACGATTGGTTCCACCCCGCAACTCCTGATTCTTTAATTCATGACCAAGCTCTTTCGAAAAGTCGCCCCCGCCCTTCCGGTGGTTTTCGCCCTCCTTTCTCCCACGCATGCGCGGGACTGATGGAGCGCTCGGCTCTGACGTTCTCGACCATCCGCAATCCGGTCGGTGACCGTGTGCTGAAAACACAGGGTAAGTTAAACCACCTCTAACCAATACTAATGAGATTCTTATCCACCCGAAACCTGCTCATGCTTGCCGCCTTCCCGGGACTTGCACCTTCAGTGTCAGCGGAGGTGGCTGGTGCGGCGCAACCCGAGGGTGCGGGCCCTGTTCAGCCCCCAATCCTGTCTGCCGAACGGCTGCAGGAACTCACCGCCCAGGGTTCCCCCCGCGTCTACTCCGGAGCGGAGCTCGCCAGCATCGCCATGCCGGTGGGCGGCATTCTGGCCGGTCAGCTTTACTTCACGGGCGAGGGCCGCCTCGCGCATTGGGATATCATGAACGGCCGCGCCTTCGGCTCATCTCCGCTCGTCCGGCCCACGGCCAATCTGGATCAAGGTTTCGCGGTGCGCATACGCGACGACGCCGGTCGGCTGACGAGTTTTCCCCTCACGCCCGAGACCTTCTCCGGCCTCACGTTCACCGCCGACTATCCGGCCGGCGTGGTGGCCTACAAGGGCGCGAAAAATCTGCCCTTGGTGGTGACCCTCGAGGGCATCGCTCCCTTCATCCCGCTCGATACCGAGGCTTCCGGCCTCCCGGCGGCTTTCCTCCGCATCACGTTGGAAAACACCAGCGGGCATCCCGTTGAGGGCGATGTGCTCAGCTGGCTGCAAAACGGCGCGGCCCACCTTTCCGGCCTTGAAGCCAAGGAGGGCTTCCGGACCGCA
>Ga0247831_1004443_pt1 | contig 18727 bp, 14 predicted proteins | sample LaCruzMarch2015__9_FD_192406 | JGI IMG/M metagenome (GOLD analysis project Ga0247831, IMG submission 192406) | Freshwater microbial communities from meromictic Lake La Cruz, Castile-La Mancha, Spain - LaCruzMarch2015_1m | ecosystem: Environmental > Aquatic > Freshwater > Lake | place: Spain... | reverse complement strand
ACGCACACCGGACAACCCGGCCCGTGTACCATGTTTATCTCCGGTGGCATCAGGTTGAGCAGGCCATTTTTGACCAAACTGTGGGTTTGTCCGCCGCACACCTCCATGATGGTCCAGCGACGGGTAACCGTTTTTTGCAAGGCTTCCAGGCACTTTTCCACCAGTTCCGGGTCGCGGTATTCGCTCATGTATTTCATATTTGGGTATGTTCTATGAGTTCATCAATTTCGCCAATCATGGATAAATACTCGAAGGTTTTTTGCGCTTCTTCTTCGTCGACCACACTGATGGCCACGCCCACGTGCACCAGCACATAATCGCCTTCCTTGGCGGCCGGCACCATTTCGAGGCTGGCCTCTTTGGTGATCCCGCCAAATTGTACTTTGGCCATGCGTACAAGTCCGTCGTAACGGCTTTCGATGGATTGAATTTTACCGGGTATTGCTAAGCACATGCTGCGTTTTGTTTACAGATGAAAATAAACAGGTATGATATGCCAACTGTCCAAATGCGATGCATTCGTCGTTGGGCGATAGTTCTTGGTGAAAATAAAGGTCAAAATCGGGTAAATGCATCCAACACAGGTCGACCAACACGGCATTTTGAAAAACACCGCCACTGAAGGCAACTTTCTTAACTTGTTGATCATCTGCCACTTGTCGGATCCATTGGATCAGGGTGACATGAAAACGTGCGGCAATTTCAGGATTGGGTTTACCAGCCTGTACATCGGCACAAATGCATCGCATGAGTTCCGTGGGGGTGTGCGCCGCGTACGCGATCGCGCGGGTGTACCCCTGCGTGGAAAAATATTGCTGCGCCGCCTCTTCCAGCAACAGCGCTGCTTCTGATTCAAAACTTTGAATAGCGGGAAATTCCAGCAACGCGGCAACCGCATCAAAAAGCCTTCCCATGCTGGAAGTTTGCACGGCAGCCCCTTTTTGCAGCATTTTTTGGTAAAAACTCCACTCTTGTGCCGTAAACATGCCTTGTATATGCGCCATGGCTTCCGGAATATTAGCGCACAAAGCAAGGGCAGCTAAACGCGGCTCTTTCGACATTTTATCCCCCAATAAATACGGGAAATAGTCCAAATGGGCCGCCCGGGTTATCGTTTTATCTTTTAACAGGAAATACTCGCCACCCCAAATTTGGCCATCCAGTCCATAGCCAACCCCATCCCAAATTACGCCCAATACCGGTTCTGGGCTGTTCATCAAGTCATTTTCAGCCAAAACAGCCGCAAAATGGGCCGTATGGTGCTGAATATCCACGATGGGAACGGCCCAGCGTTCCGCCAAGGTCGCACCGATCTCCCTAGAAAAATAGCCAGGGTGCAAATCGCATAAGATGGTCTCTGGCAGCACCCCCAACAATTGCTGAAAATGCTGTAAAGTATGTTGGTATTGGCCCTGGGTATCAAACTGTTCCAAATTGCCGAGGTACTGACTGATGTACACTTGGGCGCGGTGGGTCCAGCCGAACGTACTTTTCAAATCGGCGCCGCAAGCAAGTATGGTCTCCGAATGCGACCAGGCCGCGCCCCAATATGCGGGCGCCAACCCACGCGCGCGCCGAAGCACGATGCGCTGTTGCTGTTGGGGCAAAAATCGGAGCACTGAATCATCCTGTGGGGTAACAATGGCGCGGTTATGGGTCAAAAAACCGTCCGCGATGTCCGATAGACCGGCAAATGCGGCCGCGTCTTCAAAAAATATTGGTGCGCCGCTGCGGTTGCCACTGGTTGCTACCAGCCCTTTTCCGAAAGCATCGCACAGCATTTGCAGCAAGGGTGTACTGGGCAACATCACGCCGAGTTTGGATAAGCCGGGCGCTATTTCGTCGGTGGCCAGCCCATTGGTTGGGGGGAGCATGGGTAGCAGTACAATAGGACCAACCGGGCTTTCGAGCGCTTTTTGTTCATGTTCGGCAATAAAGACCTGTTGTTTCAAAGCATCAAGGTCCGAAAACAACAGGGCGAAGGGTTTGGTCGGACGGTTTTTGCGGGTGCGCAAGGTTTTTACGGCATCTGAATTATGCGCATCACAGAGCAACAAATAACCGCCGGTGTTTTTCAGGGCAATGATTTTTCCGGCTTTTAAGTCCGAAACCGCGCGATTGAGCCAGTTTTCGGCCTCCCCCTGGTATTGTACCTGTACGCCGCAATCCGGACAGGAATTGGTTTGCGAAAAGAACCGCCGATCCTGCACCGAGGCATACTCTGACTGGCAAACCGGACACTGCACAAAATTGGTCATGGCCGTGTGCGCGCGGTCGTAGGGCAATTGATATTGAATAGAATAGCGCGGCCCGCAAAGGGTACAGGTGGTGAAAGCATATTGCGCGCGGCGGTTCCCGGGTGTGCGTACATCGACCCGACAGGCATGGCACAACGCAAAATCGGGCGTAATTGGGGTATCCGCAATCGCTTTCGAACCGCTTTCGCGTATTTCAAAGGTGGTAAAATGCTTCGGTGCAAGTTCCGTCATACTTTGCGCCGAAATACGGGCCAGGGCAGGCCTGTTTTGAAGCAATTCGGTATAAAATTGATGCGCAAGGCTTTTATTTGCCGTAAATTCCACATGTACACCGTCCACATCATTGCACACCCATCCGCCGAGCCCAAAGGTTTGAGCCAGCCGGAAAACATAGGGGCGAAAACCAACGCCCTGCACTTGTCCGCGCAAATGAATGTGAAAAGTGGCCTTGTCCATTTAAACGGTCGCTATTTCAGCCGCAGCCTTTTTCGCTTGTACTTTTTCCAGCAACCAGGCGCACCAGGCATCCAAACCTTCGCCGCTGGTGCTTGAAAGCGTGATCACCTCAATATTAGGATTCACCTCGCGGGCATCTTTCACGACCGCATCCACGCTAAATGGCAAATAAGGCAGCAAATCGGACTTCGACACCAGCATCATTTCGCTGGTGAGGAACATGCGCGGGTATTTTTTGGGTTTGTCGTCGCCCTCGGTGGTAGCCAGCAGGGTAACGCGGTAATCTTCGCCCAAATCGAAAGAAGCCGGACAAACCAAATTGCCTACATTTTCCACAAACAGCAAATCCACCCCATCCAAATGCAGCGATTGCATGGCTTGCCAGATCATTTGTGCTTCGAGGTGGCAAATACCGCCGGTAACAATTTGCAAGGCTTCGATGCCCGCTTCCCGAATCCGAATAGCGTCGCGCTCCGTTTCGAGGTCGCCCACCAGCACCGCAATATGCAGTTGGTCCTTCAAGCGGCGGGCGGTTTCCTGCATCAGGGTGGTTTTGCCACTTCCGGCCGACGAAGTAATGTTGATCATCAGGATATTGCGGCTGTGCATTTCCTTGCGAATGGCTTCGGCTACAAAGTCGTTGGCTTGCAGCAAATGCATGGTCGTATTGTCGCAAGCAACCGTGCCGCGGATGTTTTTACTTGATTTGGGTGCGCTTATCATTTGAAATAATATTATTTTAAAATTAAGTTTTACCAATAAAAATTTTGGCATCACTCCCATGGTCAGAAGCAATGCCAAAACTATAAGAAGATAATCGTATAGAAAAATTTTTCTAAAGATTAGAAAATAAATTCTAATTATCGGAGTGGATTGCAATTAGATCCATTTAGACTTGTTGCAGCGGAGCGTAAATGTATCACACTGACCCGTACGCACATAAATTTCAACATACTCAACTATAACAATATCATATTGAGCGCCCTCCTACTTCTTAGGCGTCTGACTAGGCCGCACCTCAATTTTACTAGGCAACGTCCGTGGGTTCATGCGCAGCAAATCGACCACCATTTGGCCAATGTCTTCCGGCTGAATTTTCCAGGCGTCGGCGTCATTAGGTTCGTGGTTGTTGAAATGGGTGGCCACCGAACCGGGCATAATCGTGGAGCACTTGATGCCCGCCTCGCGTAAATCGAGCATAACGGCCTGGGTGAAACCGACCAGCCCAAATTTGCTGGCATTATAAGCCGAGGCGCTTGGAAAAAAGTTGGTGCCTGCCAAACTGGCGATGCTGATAAAATACCCTTTAGCCTGGGTGAGCGCCGCTGCGGCCGCTTTGATGCTGTAAAACACCCCGGTCAGGTTGGTATCAATGGTTTCATGCCATTGCTCCGGCGTCAGTTCGGTAATGGGCGCAAAATGTCCAACCCCTGCATTGGCGATGAGGACATCCAGTCGGCCAAATGCTTCGAGTGTTTTGGCTACGGCATTTTGTTGTGCTTCCAGATTGCGGACATCGGCTGCGATGCCGATTACTTTCCCAGGGCCAATTTTAGAAAGTTGCAGGACGGCTGCATCGGCGTCTTCCTGGCGGCGGCTGGTGATGGCTACGTGCATACCAGCTTCCAGCATACTTGCGGCGATGCCATAGCCGATTCCTTTACTGCCTCCGGTGATCAAGGCGGTCATTTCGTTGAGTTTGTTCATAAACTTTGAAACAATACACTGGGAAAATAGTTGAGGGGTGTTGCCCAAGCAAGCGGGTTGCTTCCGTTTTCTTCCCGTTGTGCTCCTGTAGCCGCCTTTTCGACCAAAGATGAAATGCAAACGACGAAATTGACGAAAGCGAATTTCAATACCTTTCCCTACATTTGCCGAAGATGAAGCCAACTTTAACTGTTATTTTAGGATTTGCCTTTGTTCTTGTCCCTTTTTGGGCACAATACGCGGGCTTCCAATTTCCTGCACTCGTATTTTCCCTGAGCTACCTGATGGGTTTAGCGATTTGGGCGATGGGGTATTACCAAATGATTAAGCAAGGCACCTCCGCCGAGCTCAACCTTTTATTTGCAATCGGGGTGGTCCTGTTTGCGACCATGCCGCCCGAAATTTCGAAAGATATATACGTCTATTTGCTCGAAGGAAAGCTGGCACTCCAGGGCCTTACTTCCTACACCGATGCAGCCATTAATTTACAGGATCCGTCTTATGTATTAATTGACCCACATTGGTTGGATTGTCCGAATCAGTACGGTCCGGTGGCCTTATTCTTCTTTTGGGCGGTTGCCGCACTAGGCGGCGATCATATTTTTATGGATATTGTGTGGATGAAAATTTTTGATGTTGCCTCGGCAGTATCCATTTTTTTCATTGTAAAATATACGGCAAAAGCGATCAAAGTGAATGTGGTACGCGCACAAACCCTCATTTGCCTCAATCCGCTCTTTTTAATTCAGGGCCTGGGTCAAATGCATATCGACTTTCTTGCTTGTTCCCTGGTGTGCGTTTTTATCTATGCTATTGCGCAAAACCGGCTGTTGTTGGCAGGTATTATAACAGGACTTTTGGGCGCCACCAAGTTTATGTTGTTTCCGCTGTTTTGGATTTTAACGATGGTGTACGCCGTGTACGCCTGGAAACATAAGATACTCAATTTAACAGCGCTGGCCTTATCGGCCGTGGCCAGTTTTGCCGTGCTGTGTGTTGTTTATATCCCGGTGTGGCAAGGCCTGAATACGATTTTGATCCCCATGGCCTACCATGAAAAAAAGGAGCCTGTCAAGTCGATCGTAGAATTGTTTTCATACCTGTTTGCTTATGTTTGGCCACAAACTGGTGCCAACTATGGGGTTACTGACCCGTTTTTAAAAGATAAAATTTACTGGGGACAACAATTAAAACCCTATTTTCAATTGCTGGCCTTTTTACTCGCTGGCAAGATTACCTTTTCCATTATTCAGTCTAAAAATATCAACCAGTTATTTTACGGCTTCAGCCGCATCATGCTGCTGGTTTTTATACTCTATTCGCCTGTAATGCACGCCTGGTATTTTTTATTTGTGCTCCCGTTCTTTGTGTTTACGGACCATCAAAAAGAAATCATTTGGTACGCAGTTATTGTCTTCACACTGGCAAACGCCTATGAGATTGGGCTTACCGTGGGAACTAAAATCGGTAGCACGATCATGATTGTGTTCACGATCCTTTCGGTGCTGAGCTATTTTATCTTTTTCCGGAAATTTTACTTCGAAACGAAGGCATCCAGCAGCTTGAGCCCGGTAGAGGAAGTAGTGCCACTCCGCTAAAAATAAACCGTATCCCGCACCTCCACATACCCCGAAAAATTGCCCCAACCACCAATCACGTTGTTGTACACCGCATCTGGGCTGCCAATCGGACTGTCATAATCGCCCTGCCGATTCACCGAACTATAAAAACGATAACCGGACTCCGAGATGCTGCGCCAAACCAGGATCACTGCGTGTGGTCGCACTGGTTCGGATAAAAAGGGCATTTCCACGGTCATGGAAAGGGTACGATCTTCACTTTTTGACCAAAAATCCTCCTGTACCAGCGCAAAGTAATTGGCCGCTAAGTAAACATAGCCGGATGTACCAGGGTTTGGGTTAACCAACAATGGCCATTCCTGGTATGCCTGCAATTCCCATGTATCGTTTATTTGCTCATATACACCAACTATACCTGCCAACCCAAACATATACCAGCGATGGTTGTTGCTGGCGGGCAATTGGGCCTGTACCTGAAATGTCCAGTCTGTCGCGGTTTTTTCAATGTTGGCGGTATCGACCACAAAAACCGGTGCTGGCCCAGAAGGCGGCAAGGCATCGGCGGCCCACAATTCAGGGTATCCAGGCGCCCGGACCACGACCCGATAACGTACCCCCTGCACCGGCTTTACCGTGCTTTGGTACATCCATTGACTGCTCACCGAATCTAAAGCCAACTCCAATTGATCCACATAGTTATCATCGGCATATAGGAGCACGGTAGCGTCTAAAGGAAAATCAGGTGCTAAAGTATCCTGCACCGTTTGTAAGGTACTCACCCGCACTTGGATGGGCGCATCGGGCGAAAAGTTACCCACGAGTACCAATTGCGCATCCGTTTCCGGAATTGGAATCAGGATGTCGGTCGTGCAACCCGCACACACTAAGCAGAAAAGCAGATACTGTATTTTTTTTATGCGCATCGGAACAAACAAAAAAACGGCTGCTGCACGTATCAACTTGTTTTGCAGCAGCCGTTCGTATCACAGAACTAAAATATTACAACATCGAATTCACCAACGCCACAAATTCGGCAATGGTTAATGCACCCTGATCGCCTTCGCCTTGTTTGCGCACAGCTACACTGTGGGCTTCTAGTTCTTTTTCCCCTACTACGAGCAAAAACGGAATCCGTTTCAACTCATTATCCCGAATTTTCCGTCCAATGGTCTCGTTGCGATCGTCTACAATACCCCGCAGGCCTTCCGATTCCATTTCCTGTTTTACCTGCAAAGCGTACTCTACATATTTATCCGAAACCGGCAAAATGGCAAATTGCTCCGGCGTGAGCCAAAGCGGGAATTTGCCCGCACAGTGTTCGATCAATACCCCCGTGAAACGCTCCATGGAACCAAACGGTGCCCGGTGAATCATTACCGGACGGTGCGGCTGGTTGTCGGCACCGATATACGTCAAATCAAAACGCTCTGGCAGGTTATAATCCACCTGAATGGTGCCCAACTGCCAGGAACGGCCCAGCGCGTCTTTTACCATAAAGTCGAGTTTGGGGCCATAAAACGCCGCTTCACCCAATTCGGTAACGGTATTTAAACCCGCCTCTGCCGCAGCATCGATGATGGCTTGCTCAGCTTTGCGCCAGTTTTCCTCGGTACCCACATATTTGGTTTTGTTTTCCGGGTCGCGCAGGGAAATCTGGGCTGTAAATTTATCAAAACCCAATTTGTCCAACACATACCGCGTCAAATCCAACACCGCCAAAAACTCTTCTTTCAACTGGTCCTCGGTGCAAAAAATATGCGCATCATCCTGGGTAAAGCAACGTACCCGGGTGAGGCCGTGCAACTCGCCCGATTGTTCGTAACGGTACACGGTACCAAATTCCGCAATACGCACCGGCAAATCGCGGTATGAATGTGGCCGGTGTGCAAAAATTTCACAGTGGTGCGGACAGTTCATCGGTTTTAACAAAAACTCTTCGTCTTCATCGGGGGTACGAATCGGCTGGAAGGAATCCTTGCCGTATTTTTCCCAGTGCCCAGAAGTTACGTACAGTTTTTTCGAACCAATATGGGGCGTGATAACCGGTTGGTAACCGCGTTTGAGTTGTTCTTTTTTCAAAAAATCTTCCAAACGGCTGCGCAAAGCGGTGCCTTTGGGCAACCAGATGGGCAAGCCCTGACCAACTTTTTCCGAAAACATAAACAGCTCTAGTTCGGCGCCCAATTTGCGGTGATCGCGTTTTTTAGCCTCTTCTAAAAGGTGCAAGTACTCATCGAGTTCCTTTTGTTTCGGAAAGGTAATGGCGTAAATGCGGGTCAGCTGTTTGCGTTTTTCATCGCCGCGCCAGTAAGCACCTGCCAGGTTGGTAATTTTCACCGCTTTAATCGGCTCTGTCGTCGGAATGTGCGGTCCACGGCACAAATCCACGAAATTACCTTGCTGGTAAAACGTAATGCTACCATCTTCCAGACCGTCGATCAATTCGAGTTTGTACTCATCCTTTTTCTCGGTAAAATACTGGATGGCATCGGCTTTGCTTACCTCGGTACGCACAAATTCGCTTTTTTTACGCGCCAATTCGAGCACTTTTTGCTCCAGAGCGGGCAAATCGGCCGCCGTAAGTGGCTTGTCGCCGGTATCCACATCGTAGTAGAAACCGTTTTCGATCGGTGGCCCGATTCCGAATTTGATGCCTGGGTGCAAGGCTTCCAGCGCTTCAGCCAACAAGTGCGCCGAAGAGTGCCAAAAGGTGCTTTTGCCTTCTTTGTCCTCCCATTTCAGAAACGTCATCGTTCCGTCTTCGGTAATCGGACGTGCCAGGTCGCGCACTTCGCCGTTGAATTTAGCGGCCAGCACAACGCGCGCAAGCCCCTCGCTGATGGACTTAGCAATGTCCATTGCGCTGGTTCCGACGGCATACTGACGAATGTTGCCATCGGGAAAGGTGATATTGATCATAAAAAAGTTGTTTTTCCCGCCCATACAAAAGGCAGGTGCCGGTACATCCTACAAACGATGTCGGCGGTTTGTGAATAGAATTGTGCAAAGATAGGGCGCTTCGGTGGATCAAACTATGGTAATTATGGCAAGATGCGCGTATTTTTGCGCCATGAAAGAGATCGTTCAGGAGCTAGCCCATCAATACCAGTCAGAAGCTATTCGATATAGAAGACATTTACACATGCACCCGGAATTGTCGTTTGAGGAAGTTCAAACGGGCAGATATGTAGCCGAACAACTGGATGCCATGGGTGTTAGTTACCAGGCAGGCATTGCCGGGACCGGATTGGTGGCCACGGTTAAAGGGAAAAATTCGAAAAAACGCACCATTGCCTTGCGTGCTGATATGGACGCCTTGCCCATTTTTGAAACCAATGAAGTACCCTATAAATCTCAAAATGAAGGGATTATGCATGCCTGTGGGCACGATGTCCACACAGCCTCGTTGCTTGGCACCATCCACATCCTGCAAAACATGCGCAACCAGTTTGAAGGTACCGTAAAATGTATCTTCCAGCCGGGCGAAGAAAAATTCCCGGGTGGCGCATCCATTATGATCAAAGAAGGGGTACTCGAAAACCCTAAACCCGCCAGTATTTTTGGCCAACATGTACACCCGCCCCTCGAAGCGGGCATGGTGGGCGTGCGCTCGGGCATGTACATGGCTTCGGCAGATGAATTATATGTTACCATTAAAGGCCACGGTGGGCATGGCGCAATGCCGCAGGACTGTATCGACCCGGTGGTTATTACGGCCCAGGTTATTGTGGGATTGCAACAAGTGGTGAGCCGCTACGCCGATCCGGGCATCCCTTCGGTGCTGACGTTTGGCAAAATCAACTCCTCCGGCGGCGCTACCAACATTATTCCCAATGAGGTATGTTTGGAAGGAACCTTCCGCACGATGGATGAAAAATGGCGCAACGAAGCCCATAAACGCATGAAAAAAATTGCCACCAGCATTGCCAAAGGACTGGGGGGCGAATGCGAATTTGTCATCGAAAAAGGCTATCCCGTGCTGTTTAACCACGAAAAACTCACCGCACGTGCCAAAAAATGGATGGTCGAGTACCTGGGTGCCGAAAATGTAGCAGACATGCCTTTGCGGATGACTGCGGAAGACTTCGCGTTTTATTCCCATCATTTACCATCCTGTTTTTACCGCTTAGGTACCGGAAATGCCGAAAAAGGGATCACTGCGCCCGTGCATACGGATATCTTTGACATTGACGAAAGCGCGCTCGAAACCGGTATCGGGATGATGGCCTGGTTAGCATTAAAAGAACTCGAAATAAAATAATAATCAGGGTGTGTGACCCAACCTTTATAAAAATGAATCTGTCTTACTGATTAAGAGCGGTTTAGATATGTGATGCGCCCAAATTTGGCGTGAAGTTTGCATGTTAAGCATATTCGGCAGTTTCTATGTATCCTTTACGTTAAATATTGGAGAAAAGCGCTGCTTCTGGAAACTAATATGGCCGAATACTCGTTAATGAGTTTGTAATCAATATTTTAATAATCAAATAAACACACCTGATCATGACTCGACGCACCTCTAAATTACGGCGCTTGTGGCGTAAATCGCCCCGCCTTGCTGTGGCATTCCTTCGCCGCAAAATTACCCGACATGCAAAACGCATTATACCGGTAGATGAATGGAATAAAAATTGGCTGGGCGAAGAAATGCGCCCCTTCAATAGCATGCATTAAAACAACGATTTAGCACGATTTTGTGCTCGATATCCTTGATGCAACCGTGTGTTTTATTTACAATCCCTCCGATTTGAGTTTTGTTGAAGATTTACGATGCTGAGCCCTCCCGAAAGGAGGGTTTTTTATTATTGGAAACCTACCTTTGCCCTACATCCACCTTGAGCGTATTTGTAACTTTCTGATACCATGAAACATTGTCCTTTTTTGATACTTGCCTTGTTTGCTACTTTCGTTGCTTGTAAAAAGAGCGAGCCTGCTGCCACGGCGCAGCCAACTAAAACGGCCTTTACCGTCACGTCCATTGAAGGATACATTGCTAAAACGGGGCCATTAACCGCTGCCGTTACAGCCAGTGGATCGCTGGTAGCGGCCGAGGAAACGATTTTGCACCCGGAAGCCTCGGGCCGCGTTGTAACCATCAATTTGCCCGAAGGCAAAATGGTCGCTAAAGGTGTTTTGTTGCTCAAGGTTTTTGATACCGATATCAAGACACAAATTGAAAAATTAAAAACGCAACTCAAACAAGCCGAGATCACCGAACAACGGCTTGCCGAACTGCTCAAAGTAAAAGGCGTAAGCCAACAAGAATATGATTTGGCTGCTTTGCAAGTGCAAACGCTCAAAAGCGAAATCGAACTCCAACAAATTTATATTCAAAAAACGGAATTGCGGGCACCTTACGACGGCATCATCGGCTTGCGCAAAATCAGCCCGGGCGCCTATGTTACCCCGGCCACCGAAATTGCGACCATTCGCGCCGCATCGGCCCTTAAACTGGATTTTGCCGTGCCTGAAAAGTACAGCAACCTGCTCCGGGTCGGACAAACGGTATCGTTTACGGTGGAAGGCAGCCCAGGCAATCATACCGCCAAAATTGTGGCCACCGAACAACGCATTGAAGCCGATACCCGCAACCTGAATGTGCGCGCCCTCGTAAACGGATCAAAAGGATTACTACCCGGTGCATTTGCCGACGTAAACCTCATTCTCGGCGATAAAAAAGACGCACTCCTGATTCCCAACCAGGCCATCATCCCGCAAGCACGCAACAAACAAGTAATTGTAAGCCGCGGCGGAAAAGCACAGTTTGTAACCGTAAAAACAGGCGTAAGACAAGCCAATATGATCGAAATTACAGAAGGACTTGCAGCGGGCGATACCGTGGCTACTACCGGTGTACTGTTTTTGCGCCCCGATAGCCCTGTGAAATTTTCGAAAGTAGATTAATTGACCTTGCATGTAATTTCTGCACCTGCCCGGCGGAACTTTCCCTGCAACCCTCACGTTACTCAGCGGCATCATGGAAAAACCAAAATTTACCTTAGATAAAAATCGGCTGCGCATGCGGCAGGAAGCGCTCGAAATATTGCGCATCCGACTGAAAAACGACTTTGTAGGCATCGATGAAATCATCGATAACTTGCTCGATTATATTCAAATCTGGTACCTCGTACCCGAAATCCTTACCCGCCCCATCGTGGTTTGTCTTTGGGGTATGACCGGCGTAGGCAAAACCGACTTGGTGCGCCGACTGGTCAAATACCTCGATTTTCAAGAGCGGTTTGTGGAAGTAGAACTCGGAAACACCGACCACACTACTTTTTTCAACAGTGTCAATGCCATTTTAACGGCCAATGGCATCACCGATGGGAAACCTTCCATTGTGTTGTTCGACGAAATTCAGCGCTTTTACACCGTTGAATCGGATGGTTCGCCGGTACAATCTACCAAATTTAACGATTTCTGGGAGCTGCTCAGCGACGGCCGCCTGGCCAAACGGGAAAAGGAAGACCTCGATTACTACATTTCTGATTTTATGTTCAACCAGCGCCAGCGCAATCGACGCGCAGAGCCGGTAGAAGAAGGCCTGGCAGAAAATGTAGGAATCTGGGAAGCGCGCAACCTCAAGAAAATGCTCAGCATGGAGGAAGATGTGGTCGACATCGCCGACATGACCAAGGTGCAAATGCTGGAACGCATCATTGAAGCGAAAACCCGCAAACGGGTGTTCGAACCCGTCGATTACAGCCAAACCCTGATCCTCATCAGCGGCAACCTCGACGAAGCTTTCCAAATGGCAACCCACACCTCCGACAGCGAAGTGGATGCCGATATTTACCACGCATTTACTAAAAAAATCACCGCCGTTGATATTAAAAATGCCCTTACCCGGCGTTTCCGGCCCGAACAAGTAGCGCGGTTTGGCAACATTCACCTGATTTACCCAAGTTTGCGCAAGGTCGATTTTGAAGGATTGATTCGAAAAGAAGTCGGTAAAATACTGGAGCGCACCAAAGAAAATTTTGGGGTAGATGTGGAGGTCTGCGAGCCGATATACCAGTTGATTTACCGCAATGGCGTGTTTCCGGTACAGGGGGTACGGCCGGTATTCAGCAGCGTGACGGATATTTTGGAAACCAACCTCAGCAAGTTTTTATACGAAACCTTGCACCGCGACAAACAGTCCTTTACCATCACCTACAACGCAGAAGCGAAAAAAATACAGGCCGATATTGAAGGCGCTCTGGTGGAAATTCCATTTGTGGGCCGCATCGACAAAATTCGTCAAAGCAATATCAATGATGTGGTGGCCAATGTGAGTGTACACGAAGCCGGGCACGCCGTTACCTATGTAGAACTATTCGGGTTGTCGCCCCTGCAACTGAAGTCGAAAGTTGCCAGCAGCTATGCTTCCGGGTTTACGTTTCCACACGAAATTTACGAAACCAAGGAAAATATCATTAAAAAGGCAAAAGTCTTTTTGGCGGGCGGTATTGCCGAAGAAATGGTGTTTGGACCCGAAAATGCCACAGTCGGCCGGCTCAATGACCGCGAAAACGTGTCTATATTGGTGATGGATTATATTCGACGCTATGGTTTTGATCCGCGTTTTCAGGCGAATTACACCTTGGAATACGGTTTTGCCATGGATAAATTCGAAACCGACCAAGCGGTAGAACAAATGGTGGCAGCCCTGGTAATCGAAACCCGCCAATTGTTGGAATCGAACAAACCCCTGCTCCTGGCCATCGCGCATTTGTTGTACGAAAAAGGCAGTTTGGATGCGAAGCAAGTAGCCGAATTAGCCGCAACATTTGGCAAAATAGCAGCAATTAAAGAAGAGGGGTATCTGCACTTGCCAGGATATGAGGACACCTTGCAGTCTTCCTAACACGTATTTTGCACCTTAAAATAATACCATTTCGGATGAAAAAAATGATCCTGACAGGCATGGCGCTCCTTTTGAGTGTGGCCCTTGCCTGGTCGCAAACCGATGACGCTGCAATTGAAGCGCAAATGAAACACCTGATAGACAGCATCAACGCTTCCTATCAATACCAAACCGGACAAATTACCTTGGGAGATGGTATGGCGACGATACAGGTTCCAACGGGCTTCCGCTACCTGAATGCCGCACAAAGCAAGCAGATTCTGGAAGACATTTGGGGCAACCCGCCCGGACAAGCGACCCTCGGTATGTTGTTTCCCGAAAAAATGGGCCCTTTGGATTCTGCCAGTTTTGCCTTCAACATCAGTTTTGAAGACATGGGATTTGTGAAAGATGATGATGCGGACAAAATCAACTACAGCGAGTTGATGACCCAATTGCAAAAAGACTCCGAAAAAGAGAATGAAAAACGGGCAAAAGAAGGCTTCGAACCCATTGTCTTCGTTGGATGGGCCTCTGACCCGTTTTATGACAAAGAGAAAAAGATATTACATTGGGCGAAAGAACTTAAAGTAGGCGAATTTCCCGACAATACCCTTAATTACGATGTGCGTATTTTGGGCCGCAAAGGCGTCCTTTCTTTGAATGCCATTGGGATGATGGGGCAATTGGAGCCGATTAAAGGCGCTGTCCCTGCAATTGCAAATGCCGTGGCCTTCACCGAGGGCAACCGGTATAGCGATTTTAGCAAGTCATCGGGCGATAAAATTGCGGCTTGGACCATTGGCGGCCTGGTGGCAGGTAAAATTTTGGCAAAAGCGGGGTTGTTTGCTATTTTGACCAAATTTATGAAACTGATTGTTATAGCGATTTTAGGAGGCGGCGCAGCTATTTGGCGCTTTATTTCAGGCCGTAAAAAACAGGAAGAAGAAGCCACCGCTTTTGAATCAATTGGCACCCCAAATTCCAGCCCAACTGACAACAACGATACCCCTGCCTAGGGTTTAAATACTAAAAACAAACATGAGCCATCCAGAATTTTGGTGAAAACTAAAATTCTGGATGGCTCTTTTCTTTTTTGAGATCTTTATCTTGATCTACAAATGTTCGACTTCTCCGAAGTCGTGAGCGGGTTCGGACATTGTATCTTTTCTACAAATGTTCGACCTCTAACGAGGTCGTCGCGTTGCCCAATGATTCATTGATTTAAAACCATCTCCTTAAAAAGATACCCGGAATCTCAAAGGCAAGGCACTGACCTCCTTGGAGGTCAAATATTTGTAGCAACGCCCAATGGTATTTTTTCCGCACGACCTCGCTAGAGGTCGAATATCTTACCCAAATGTTTCCGCTTTGCTAGGTGTTCGTGAAAATGGATAAAAAATCCCGAATTTTGGTTTTCACCAAAATTCGGGATGACGCATGTATAGGCCCGGTAACGCCGTTATCTTACTTTTTAACCATGCCTTTCAGCACGGACTCCTCCACTTTTACCGGATAGGTTTTTACCAGTTCTTCTACCCATTTCTTCTCCAGGTAGTCTTGGTAATCGGCAACTGCATAACCGCGTGCTTCTGCGAGGGTTTTAGCCGTTGGCGGTAAAATACTTTCCACTTTACTAAACGAAGCAGTTTTGGTACCTGCGTCTACTTTCGCTTCCGTCATGCTGCCTGCCGACCACAAGTTGGCCAGGTCTTTATTCTTTCCTTTTTCGTAGGTTTTTTCCAACACCGTCAAAACCTCCGCTTTTTTATTGATTTTTTTCAAAACCGCAGCCGATGGTTTTTTGGCCGCTAACTCGCGTACTTTCTTGAGTACTGCAGGATCGTCGGTTTTAAGCGTATAAATGCTTACTTGAGCGCGTTCGTCCCATTTGTACTTTTGGCTCAAATTGGCTTTGAAAAACTGCTCCAACCCAACCGAATCCGTGTTTGCTTTGTCCCAAACATTAATTTTCAAGGCTTCAAACAACAAAATACCATCTTCGTACTCGCGCATGAGGGAGCGGAATTCCGGGTATTTTTTATCCAGTTGGCTTTCTTCAAAAGACAGGCTGATTTCGTCAGACCAGTTTTTGTACAATTTTTGAATAGTTTCCGCCAGTGGCAAGCCTGCGCCCCGCATCCGATCACGGCCAGAACGGACGCAATATTCTTCAAAATCGGTTACGGTGTACGTTTTGGTTGGACCAAAGCGCAACAAAGCATCTTGTGGCTTGGCAGGATCTGGTTTCCATTTGAAGGTGTGGAAAATGGTGTCCACTTGTTTGGCCGACCAACTGGCAAGTGCATCCGAATATTCCTGGAAGCCCGCATCTTTTTTAATCCGGCTGATCATGCTTTGCTTGGCGATTTCACTGCGGCTGTCGCGTTTTACACGGTCGGTCAAGGCGCGTTTGATGGCATCGAAAGCGCCAATTGGGCGACGGCTCACGCGTTTGATAATATGCCAGCCGAGGGTTGTTTCGACAGGCGCCGAAAATTCGCCATCTTTTTCAAGGGCAAACGCGGCATCTTCAAAATTGCGCTGGTAGCGGTTGATTCCGAAAAATCCGATGTATCCACCTTTACCTGCGTTGGTTTTATCTTCTGAATATTTTGCGCACAATTCGTCCCATTTTCCACCAGCGCGCAAGGCCGTGTACACACTGTCAATCCGCTGTTTTTGTGCTGCGTTTTTGCCTGCACCTTCCAATTTGCGCACCAATATTTGCGCTACTTCCATTTCGCCCCGGGCCGGACGGAACCCATTTACCCGCACCAGGTGGTAGCCTGCACCCGAACGCACTGGACCAACCAAACCGCCTGGTTTGACGGAATAAATGGCTTTTTCAAGTGCATAGTACCCATCTGGCAACATCGCCGTGATATATCCGAGGTTCCCCTTGTTTTCTTTGGCTGTTTTATCATCCGAACTATCGGCGGCAACCTGTTCGAGGCTGGTGCCTTTTTGCAGCAACTTCAGGGCATTTTGTGCGCGGTTGTAGGCACGCAAGGTGTCGGCAGGCTTTGCATTGCGGTCTGCAGCGATAAATACATGGCTAATATCGACATCCTGTTGCATCCGATCGAAGGTTTCGCGTACCAATTTATCGGTCACTTCTTTGTCCTCCAGGTACGATTTGGCGAGCTGCCGACGATACCCTTCGAGTTCACTGCGCAACGCACTCAGGGTATCCAACCGCATATCCCGTGCTTTTTGCACCTTCAATTTGAACTTTACATACAAATCCAGGTAATCTCGGAGCGATTGCTCCGAATAATCAGCTTTATCCTGATTATTTTTGTTGTAAATGTAGTTGAACTCAGAAACGTGAACTGGAACATTTTGAACTGTGAAAAGCGTCGGATCGCTGCCTTGCCCAGAAGATGCGGTTGCCAAAATCGCAAGAAAGAAGGCTGTAGCAAATAATTGTTTGATCATTACCATGTTATTTTTTAAAAAATACGCTGTATTTCGAATGGAAAAGCGTGCAAAATTAGAAAATCGACGTTAAAACGCAGGAAGTAATCGTGAATTTTGTTATTGTTAACAGGAATACGCTATATTAGGCAAAATTGAGCGCGCTTTACCCTCAAACAACATTTATTTTGCACGCGATCCTTTAAACTTTATACCGCCTGGGTTGTCTGTATGAATGCCCAAGCCGAGCGTCGTACTTCTTTCTTTCATTTTTCTTTTTAAACCAGCCATAACATGCGATTTTACCTACTTCTCGTTTTAGCACTTTTGGTAATGGGTGCCGCCCATGCACAAAGTTTTTATACGGGCACCATTCAAAGCGGTGGCTTGACCCGCGAATACCGCGTGTACATTCCCGCAGCCTATAATGCCAACAAAGCCGTTCCACTCCTGTTCAACCTGCACGGATACGGTTCTAACAACCTGGAACAAGATTTTTACGGCAATTTTAAACCCATCGCCGACACGGCAAACTTCCTGATCGTGATGCCCAACGGCACCTATGACCAGCAAAACAAACGCTACTGGAATAATTTCCTGGTGTCTTCTTCGGTGGATGATGTGACATTTATCTCGAATTTGCTCGATACCATGATCTCCAAATACAACATCGACACCAACCGGGTGTACAGCACCGGCATGAGCAACGGTGGATTTATGAGCTATGCCCTTGCTTGTGGATTGAGCAACCGGATTGCGGCCATCGCTTCGGTCACAGGAACCATGGTTACACCCAATTTGAACAATTGCACGCCTGGCCGCGCAGTACCTGTTATGCAAATTCATGGTACTGCCGACAATACCGTTCCTTACAACGGATTGCCCGTGAGTGCTTTTGTACCCATTGAAACGCTTGTAGATACCTGGGTAAATAAAAACGGTTGTAACCCTACCCCCATCCTTACTGCGGTACCCAACAACTCGACCACCGATGGCTGTACGGCCGAGCGCTTTTTATACGAAAATGGGATCGAAGGCAGTACGGTGGAATTTTATAAAATTACGGGCGGCGGACATACCTGGCCAGGTGCAGCGATCAATGTGGGTGTTACCAACCAGGATTTCAGTGCCAGTTTTGTGATATGGCGCTTTTTGAATAAATACAAACTGAATCAATTTACCACGGCCGCCGGGGAACCTGCCCAGAAAGCAGCAATTTGGAATGTATTTCCCAATCCCGCTTTTGATCAAATTACCCTGACCTCGCCCGATGCCGCAGCGTCGCTTCGTCAAGTACAGGTGTACAATGCACTGGGGGTTTTACAATATCAATGGACGGGCATGAACGACCAAATTTTGCCGATCGATGTGCAGGCCTGGCCAGCAGGTGTGTACCGTTTGCAACTGGTGCAAAGCAACGGTGCGCGCCAAACCAGTACGTTTGTTTGCGTTCGTTAGGCATCTTTATATACGTTCCG
>Ga0247831_1004442_pt1 | contig 18741 bp, 13 predicted proteins | sample LaCruzMarch2015__9_FD_192406 | JGI IMG/M metagenome (GOLD analysis project Ga0247831, IMG submission 192406) | Freshwater microbial communities from meromictic Lake La Cruz, Castile-La Mancha, Spain - LaCruzMarch2015_1m | ecosystem: Environmental > Aquatic > Freshwater > Lake | place: Spain... | reverse complement strand
AGACCATTCATTTATTTTTTTATTTTCCTATGGAAAGAAAAGCTACACCAAACACATTAAAGCAATATTTCAATATATTTTTAGATGCAGAGTGGGATAGCCTTGGAAAACCGATCTGTTTTCAAGCCAGATTTACAGGTTATGATCTTCCCACTGAAAATTATATCATTTTCGATACTAAATTTAAAGAATTCATGCTGAGTAAGGGTTTTCCCTCTGGTTATAATCGCGAATTAAAAACAACCTTAGTTTTTCAAGAGCTAGCTGATGATAAAAACGTCATGCTTGATCTGATAAGACTGTATGTTGAAGACGGTTTGCATGAATCTATAAAAAACATGCATTGTATTGTCAATTTGCATATGTTTTTTTCACCAAAAGATCTTTGGATTGCTTTTGGTTTTGATCGTTTTTCCTTTTTTACGCCAGTTTCATGTGCAATAGTGCAATAAGCTGTATGCGTGATACAAAACTGGAATTTCATTGGGCTTTTTTGTGAAAACCACACACAAAATATATAATATATATATGAATTCTTACAGGAGGACATTCCCTATGACGCCTTTTGATAATATACATATACAAAAATTAAAGAAACTCCCTTTTTGGTTTCACCCGATCATGAGCGTTGTTTTTTTCGCCGGAATGGGTTTGGCAAATCTAGGCATCTTTGCCAGAAGACCACTTGACGCAGATCCCGTGTTTCGACCCCAACAAACTGTGGCCCATATGATTCAGAAGCCACCTATCAAGTTCCAGACTTTTGCGCGTAGTGCTTCGCCACAAGGCACAATCATGTCCTTTCAACCTGCAAGTTTAGCCTCTGCTGCATTAAAAGTCCCGCATGTGGAGAATTCCGTAAAAACAGCTGAATCAAAGCCAACGACAAAAGTTATCCTAGCTGTTGGGAAGTCTTTGATGAGTCAAGAATCCTCCGATTCTTTAACAAATCAAGACTGAACTCGTTTGCGAGAGCAAGTAACCAATCTCCAGAACTTAAATCTGTCGGTTAATCACGTTTATACTCTAGAGCATTCTTATAGTTCCATGGTAAGAAACCTTCTTCGTCAGTTGCATGCCAATTTTGAGACCATAAAGCCCGAGTTCACACAGTATCGCATTACACGTCCAGATAAATACCAAGCACGAAGTCAAGACCTCTCTGGGCTCTCAGGAGTTCGCTAAAATGGGAGTTCTGTCAATCTAACGAAACAAAACCTTCACAATTTGTTTACCGGTACGGCCGATCGTCAAGCACGCACGGTGGAGCAATTTGGTATAGTATTCGAAACCGAGTCTGCTTCTCAAATTGCTGGTGAACTCCAAAACATCCTGACAGGATGTCAGAATACTTATGCTGTATTACGCCATAAGGAACTCGCTATGCCGACTTTGGGGACGGGATTAGAGCGTCTTGCTACTGACTTGAATCTTCCAGATGTCGTTAGAACCTCTAGTCCGCGTGGTGTCAAAGTTTACTGGAAGCCGTTTGAGAGCGTGGATTGCCAACTTGCAGGTTCTTTCAATTTTTCTAAACAAGACGTTTCACTTGGTGTGGGTCAAGCACGTTTTCAGAAACTACCAAAAACAAGAGCTGGTTTTGTTTATGGGGCTGATGTAGGACCTAAATTTCGTCGTATAACTGGTCCTCCTTTATCTTATCGCTACAGTGGTATTGAAGGGCGTTTTTTTCTGGGAGTCGGACTCGAGATCTAATTCATTCGCGTTGTTTTTTTTGAACCTTTTGGTCCTTTTTTTGTGTAAGTTCCTTTAAAGGAACTTGCACCAAAAAGAACGACATTCTCCAGCACCAGGTCAATACACCACAACCCGGTTTGATCCACCGCTTTCTTTTGTAAACGTCCCATCACATTTCGTTTTCTAGTTGCTTAATAGGCTGCATTCGTTGATTGTTTCTCCACCAAAGAGTTAAAAAAAACCTAGTTGAGCGAAGCTCTCCACCTAGGTAGTGAAGTTTTTACGAGGTAGACTGCCCCTGTTCCTGACACTCGTGAAATTCCCACCTAGTAAAAAAACTTCAAGAAAGTTTTGTTCTGTTCTAGTTTTTCCGGCTGTTTTTAAATAAAGAATTAAATCAGATTTTAAGTTTTCTAATTCAAGCACGTTTAATGAAGAAGGAACAGTGGTTATAATTGGTTTCATTTTTGTTGCCTTTGGTTGAGAAATCGCTTTCTCCACGGAAACTCCCGTTTCCTTTTTAGTGCTCTTATAGCTCTTTTTAGGGTGCTCTAATAGGGAATTTTCTACGATAGCCCAAACTGGGGTGATAAATGTGTCAAGGTACCACGGAATCAGTTCGGTTTTTCCTCTTCACCTTTTTTTCGTTTTTTGGGCCGAGCTGGATTTGAACCAGCGTAGGCAAAACCAAGGGATTTACAATCCCCCCCCATTAACCACTCGGGCATCGACCCCTATTTGAAATTTAAACCAATACTTGGTTTATTGTAACAATAAAAGTTTTTTTTACAGAGTTTTTATTGAACCATAAAGGCTTAAATTAATTTCAAATTAATTATCTGTCTTATTTTTTTTTTATGTTACCGATGATTAGTCTACTAAACAGGCAAACAAAAAACAACTCGTGTTTTTTTTTGTTTTTAGTAGAATAAAAATTACTTTCCTAATCAATTATTCGGGGATATGGCGGAATCGGTAGACGCAACGGACTTAAAGGTACAACTTCACTCATTTTTGAGCCTTTATAGGGAAACCTTTAAAGTGAATGCTTTCAAATTCAGGGAAACTTTTATGACAAACATCTCGTGTTTGTCTACGAATCATTTAATTATTCGTAGGCAATCCTGAGTCAACTTAAAGTCAATACGACTTAAGAGGTGCAGAGACTCGACGGAAGCTATCCTAACAATTTACCCAGGGTAAAGTTTGAGGATAAAGAGAGAGTCCAGTTTCAAAATCTGAAAATCCGTTGGTTCATTGAACCGTGAGAGTTCAAGTCTCTCTATCCCCAAAAAGATAAAGTTCTTAATGACTTTTTTTCCAAAAATGCATTTTTGGACCAATTTTGTTTCAACTAAAAAAACTTTGGTTGAAAAATTTAAAAATTTTTCAACCAAAGTTTAAAAAAATGATCTGTTTTCTTTAGATTATTTCGCTAAAGATTCCCAACTCATAGTTACATCATCAAGAAGAACTGAACTGTTGTAGATTTCAAGAATAATTAAAAGAAATACTGCAAATAAAGCCATAAAAATAGCCATTAATACAGTTGTACCCCAACCTGGAGCAACTTTACCATATTCAGAATTTAATGGTTTAAGAAGAGTTCCTAATGGAGTAGAAATTCCAGTTTCATCAGATTTTACTTTTGATGTAGTTCCAGTTGCCATAATGTTGAAATTGAAATAAATATTTTTTACTTTCTGTAAAAAAGAGAAAAAGAATTATTCTTTTTATACTTAAAAAATTCGAAGACTTTTTTTCTCTGTCTAGCATTACTTCTATTATATAACAAGTGTTGAATTCACAAAAGATTTAGCTACTTTTTTAATTTCTAAAGCTTGATTAATAAAAACTCTGGTTTTTTCTTAACAAAATTTTTGAGTTTGGGTAAAAAAATAGAGACAGGTTGACAGTATGACTCTTCCCAAAATATATTTTTGGAGTCGAGTCACTCAAATAATTTTTTCTTAGTTAATCTTGCGATTTTTTTTATTTTAGTTACAAGTGTTTTATTAAAAGAAAAGAAACAGTATTTTTTGTTACAATAAAAATAAAGCTTCTTCTATGATTTTTACTGGCTTACTAGTACAACTAGCTAGAGAAGATTTTTTATTTTAACAAGATCTAAAAGGGTTCATTATGGAAAGTCCAGCTTTTTTCTTTACCATTTTTTTATGGTGTTTATTATTAAGTATAACTGGTTATTCGATTTATGTTGGATTTGGTCCGCCGTCACAACAACTTCGTGATCCTTTTGAAGAACATGAAGACTAATTCTAGTCTATTTTATGAACTTGTGAGTTTTAAAACTCACAAGTTCAGTTTAGTTTTTCCATTTTCTCTTCCCTTAAATTTAAAATTCAAGAGGAACCACGCCACAATATTTTGTGGCACTAAATTCATCCGCTCGTCCGCTCATGAAATCATGAGCGGAAGGAACCGGTCAAAAAATGAATTTTTTGAAGGAGCGGAATGGAAAGAGCGGTCAACTGAATTTACTTCACAATACGTGGAGGTTCTCTGAAGAAAATGGAAAAAAAGATAATACCTAATGTCCCAACTAATAAAAAAGTATAAACTAATGCTTCCATAGAAAAAAAATTTTCGTTTGTTAGTAACAAAGCATGTAGAAAAATCCCTACACGCTTTATAATCTGTATCTTTTACCAATAGAGGTAACGTTCACAAAAACTAAGTTGTCCAAAAATGGGTGCCCGTTTTTGGAGGTCTTTCCCAAAATTGGTTAATTTTGGGACGGGTTATACTACTGAGTTAAAGCTGGTGTTACACTGATTGACGACGCGTTGAAGTATCACCAAGTTTTAAGAATGCACCAAATTCTACTTGTTCATCTAAATCTGCATCAATACCTGCGAATACATCTCGGAAGATTGTACGAGCACCGTGCCAAATATGACCAAAGAAGAAAAGAAGCGCAAAGCATAAATGAGCAAATGTAAACCAACCACGAGGGCTTGAACGGAAAACGCCATCAGATTGCAGAGTTGCACGATCAAATTCGAAAATTTCTCCTAATTGAGCACGTCGAGCATATTTTTTAACTGTTGCAGGATCATTAAATGTTACACCATCTAATTCACCACCGTAGAAAGTAACAGAAACACCTACTTGTTCAATACTGTATTTTGACTCTGAACGACGGAAAGGTACATCGGCACGAACAATACCATCTTTATCTACAAGAACTACAGGGAATGTTTCGAAGAATGTTGGCATACGACGTACAAAAAGCTCGTTTCCTTGTTTGTCGGTGAAAACAGCATGGCCTAACCAGCCTACTGCAATTCCATCTCCACTATTCATCGCACCAGCACGGAAAAGACCACCTTTTGCTGGGTTGTTCCCAATGTAATCGTAGAAAGCTAATTTCTCAGGAATTTCTGCCCAAGCTTGTGATGAAGATTTACCCTCAGAAAGGCTAGTTTGTACACGACGTTCAATTTCTTGTTGGAAGAAACCTAAATCCCATTGATAACGAGTAGGACCAAAAAGTTCAATCGGTGTTGCTGCAGAACCATACCACATAGTACCCGCTACAACAAAAGCTGCCCAGAATACAGCTGCAATACTACTAGATAGTACTGTTTCAATATTCCCCATACGAAGACCATTGTATAATCTTTGTGGTGGACGAACACAAAGGTGGAATAAACCAGCTAAAACACCTAAAATTCCCGCAGCGATATGGTGTGCAGAAATACCACCTGGATTATAAGGATCAAATCCTGTCGCATCCCAAGAAGGTGCTACGGCTTGAACAGTTCCTGTAATTCCATAAGGATCAGAAACCCAAATACCAGGACCAAATAAACCAGTAACGTGGAAAGCTCCAAAGCCGAAACAAACAAGACCAGATAAAAATAAATGGATACCAAAGATTTTTGGAAGATCTAATGCTGGGTTTGAAGTTCGTGGATCACGGAAAAGCTCAAGATCCCAGTATACCCAGTGCCAAATAGAGGCAGCAAAAAGTAAACCAGATAAAATAATGTGCGACGCAGCTACACCTTCATAACTCCAAATGCCGGGATTTGAAGCTGTTTCACCACTGATAGTCCAACCACCCCAAGATTGAGTGATACCCAAACGTGTCATAAAAGGTAAAACGAACATACCTTGACGCCACATTGGATTTAAAACTGGATCAGAAGGATCAAATACTGCAAGTTCATAAAAAGCCATTGAACCAGCCCAACCAGAAACTAATGAAGTGTGCATTAAATGTACAGCAATTAAACGACCGGGATCATTTAAAACTACTGTATGAACACGATACCAAGGAAGACCCATAGGAAGTGAATTTTTTTAGTGATTTTTTTACTTTCTTTCTTTTCGAGCGAACTTTTCCAAAAATACATTTTAGTTCCTTTCCAAAAATGCATTTTTGGAAAAGGTACATTTCCCACACTTCATTGTGGGACCACGTATATTGGCAAAACTCACACTTAATTTTTCTTAATTTTAGTATACCATAGGTTTCTTTTTTTTCCTTTTCTTTAAAAGAAACCTTTTTTGCTTTAATTTTTCAAAAGTTTCGAGTATACTAAATCATAGATCTTTAGTTTTAGTATGGTTTCAAAAACTTAAGGAAAAAAATAAATAATTTAAACAAATAAAAATATGCCAATTGGGGTTCCTAAAGTTCCATTTCGCTTGCCGGGTGAACCAGCAGCACAATGGGTTGATTTATATAACCGTTTATATCGCGAACGTGTTTTATTTCTTTGTCAAGAATTAGATGATGAGTTAGCAAATCAACTTATCGGCATTATGCTCTATTTAAATGCCGAAGAGCAGAATAAAGGTCTTTATATTTATATAAACTCACCAGGTGGTTCGGTAACTTGTGGTATTGCTGTCTATGATGCAATGAACTATATCAAATCCGAAGTTACAACCATTTGTGTCGGCACAGCAGCTTCGATGGCCTCTTTTATTTTAGCTGGTGGTGATCGGGGCAAAAGAATCGCTTTACCACATTCACGAATCATGATTCACCAACCGGAGGGTGGAAGTCAAGGTCAAGCTTCTGAAGTTCTCTCTGAATCTGAAGAAGTTATGCGAATTCGACGCCAAGTTGGTCGAATTTATGCTGAACGGACCGGCCAAGCACTCAGTCGAATTTCGAGAGATATGGATCGAGATCAATTTCTTTCAGCTCGAGAAGCAAAAGAATATGGTCTTGTAGACCAAGTTGCGGTTGATACAAAATGGTCAACAAATTAAAGATTCAAGAGAAACCGTTCCCTTCCTTTCCGCGAATCCTTTCCGCTCATGATTCCTTCCGCTCATTCAAAAAATTCATTTTTTGAATGAGCGGAAGGAATCATGAGCGGAAAGGATTCGCGGACCAATGGAACCATTATCGGATAAAATGTGTAAATTTAGTCCGGTAATTTTAAAAATACATTTTTAAAATTACCGGAAAGGAAAGTCAGGGATAACCCATTTTTTTTTTAGAATTAATTTTTTCTCCAGCTTTTCCCAAAATACATTTTTGGAACCCATTACTAAAATTTTTGCAATGGTAAGCTTTTCTTAGCCTAATTGTGGTCTACCTAGTTTTCATGCTTTTTCTTTTGAGATTTTTCTCTTCCCCAAATTCATTTTGGGACAAGCGTGTTTAAAAATCTCGATTTTAATTTATGGGTAAAGTATACGATTGGTTCGAAGAACGTCTTGAAATCCAATCCATCGCTGATGATATTTCAAGTAAATATGTTCCACCACACGTAAACATCTTTTATTGTATTGGTGGTATTACTTTTACATGTTTTTTAGTTCAAGTAGCGACAGGATTTGCGATGACTTTTTATTATCGTCCTACAGTTGCAGAAGCCTTTGCTTCAGTTCAATACATTATGACTGAAGTGAATTTTGGTTGGTTAATCCGATCTATTCATCGTTGGTCTGCAAGTATGATGGTTCTTATGATGGTCCTTCATGTATGCCGTGTGTATTTAACTGGTGGCTTTAAAAAACCACGTGAACTTACTTGGGTTACTGGTGTAATTATGGCCGTATGTACTGTTTCATTTGGTGTAACTGGATATTCATTACCTTGGGACCAAATTGGATATTGGGCTGTGAAAATTGTAACAGGTGTACCAGATGCTATTCCGGGTGTTGGACCAGCATTAGTTGAGCTTTTACGTGGTGGTGTTGGCGTAGGTCAATCAACTTTAACACGTTTCTATAGTCTTCATACTTTTGTATTACCGCTCTTAACTGCAGTTTTCATGCTGATGCACTTTTTAATGATTCGTAAACAAGGAATTTCAGGACCTCTATAAATAAAATAGAGAACAAAAACAATGTTGTCCAAAAATGGGTTACCATTTTTGGGAGAACTCTTGTGAGTGTTTCCACAACTTAATATTCAAATCAATGGAGAATTTTTATGGCAGTTACTAAAAAACCAGATTTATCAGATCCAGTACTACGCGCCAAACTAGCAAAAGGTATGGGTCATAATTATTACGGCGAACCAGCTTGGCCTAATGATTTACTTTATATGTTCCCAGTAGTAATTTTTGGAACTTTTGCTTGCGTTATTGGTTTAGCAGTTTTAGACCCAGCAGCGATTGGCGAACCAGCAAACCCATTTGCAACACCATTAGAAATTTTACCTGAGTGGTATTTCTATCCAGTTTTTCAAATGTTACGCGTAGTTCCAAACAAACTTTTAGGTGTACTTTTAATGGCAGCTGTTCCGGTAGGTTTAATCACGGTACCGTTTATCGAAAACATTAATAAATTTCAAAACCCTTTCCGTCGCCCAGTGGCAAGTACTGTTTTCTTAATTGGTACTGTTGCAGCGATTTGGTTAGGAATTGGTGCAGCCTTACCAATTGACATTTCACTGACTTTAGGTTTATTCTAAATAGTTTTTTGGCTATTCTTTTCTATAAGAGAAAGGGAATCTTAAATTTCTAGTTCGTAAGCTTGATCTGCTTTTTAAATAGATCAAGCTTACGAAGAAAACATTTATCCTTCAGCAACTCCAAAAATGTATTTTTGGACAAGTCGAAAAAATAAAATTATGATATCATTTTGATACGAGATTCATCACTCTGTATATATCAATTGAAAATCATGTCAGAACTGAAAAGAAGCAGCATTAACGGTTGGTAATGGTACGAGAGCCAGCTTTTTGTTTACTTAAAAAGTTTGATGAATCTCTTTTTTACCTCAAACTTTTTAAGTAAATGTGAGAGAAAGAAACCATTTTTTATGCACTTGCAAAATGTCATTTTTGAAAAGGTAAGGTAATGAGAAGTCTAGTTTTATTGAACTAGAAACGGAAGTTTCTCTTACATCCACTTTTCATATAAAACATTAAAAATGTAAAAAATTATAATACAAACACAATTAAAAAAATTATAGATTAACAAGGTTCTGAAAAAAGCTTTGTTTTCAAAAAATTATTAAAACTTTTCCGTTTTTCTTTCCGGTAATTTTTAAAATGCATTTTAAAAATTACCGGACGAAATGCGTGCATTTGGGGGCCAATGTATTTCTGGTCCAGTCGTGTCGGAATTCTTACACAGCTAAAAGGGACATAAAGTGAAAAAACCATGAGCTAGTTTGAAAACAGAATTTTAAGTACTGAATAAATTTAGAAAACTTAAAAAAACTTCTAACATTGCTTATCATTATGTTTTTTCTACAAACCAATTTGAGACCACTTAAAAAACAGACAAAAATTTTTAAGTGGTCTCAAATTGGCTTTGGTTTTCTTTCCCTTTCCTTTCTTTCTTCAAAAACATTTGATTCTCAAATGTTGTCCTTGAATTGAAAATTCAAGGAAGAAGATCAAATGCAGTGCATTTTTGGACGAATTGGAAATTCAAGAGAAACCTTTCTGCAAATGCTTGCATTTTGTTCCAAAATTAGTCAATTTTGGAAAAACTAATTAGATTTTTGGACAAGTTTTGTTAATAAAAAAATTTTCTTTTTTTTTGGCAGTACTTAAAAGATAAATAAAAAAAGCGAGTTCATTGAATTTTTTCTCTAGAAAATCTTAAAAAATAGGCGGCACCCAGATTCGAACTGGGGGATGGAGGATTTGCAATCCACTGCCTTACCACTTGGCTATACCGCCTAATAGCTTTCGAACCTCTCGATGTGTCAGTTCTCTTTCAATCTAATGAAAGTGACTTTTTCGGGGAACGAAGCTTTGCAAGTTAATATTATCATAAATTTTTCACATATTAAATAGGTTTAATCCATGAATTCTAAATCGAGTTTTTCACACTCAGTTTCCCCAAAACCAAAACACTATCCAGTTGATTCCAAAATGAATCAATTTTGGAAGAACAATTATCATTTTTCTAAAGAAGGAACAAAGCCTGAGATACTTAAACAAGTCGAAAATAGAAAGAATTATTCGCCTTTTGGGTTTTCAACGGATGTCCCAAACCTTATTGACGTGCAACGACAAAGTTTCTACTCGTTTATTGAACATGGTTTTAAAAAAGCTTTGAAAAAACCGTTGCATTTTTCGACCCCAACACATCATCTTGAAATTCAATTTTTTCCAGAATGGATTCAATACCAAAAACCAGACTTTACTCAGAAACAAGCATTCGTTTTAGGTAAAACATACGGATCTTCTGTCTATATTCCTGTTGGAATAAAATCAAGCCACTCATCAAAGCTTGAAATAGAATGGCTTCATATTGGTGTTTTACCCCTTATGACGAAACATGGGCATTTTGTTATTAATGGAATTCCTCGTGTTGTGTTACATCAAATGGTTCGAAATCCTGGGATCTATACCATTCCCCGTGATTCCCGAACTCAAGCGCCTACAATTCGTATTGTCCCCGAAAAAGGTGGCTGGATTAATCTAACCGTCGATAAAAAAAGTCGTTTATGGTTCTCAACTCGTACCCTTCGACGAAAAGTGTCTCTTCTTGTTTTTTTACAGGCCCTTGGTTTTTCACGTAGTGAGATTTTTCAACGTCTCCAACATTCAGAAATTTTCGCCAATAGTTATGTTAACGACTTATCGTCGACAAAAAAAGAATCAGATCTAGATACTTTATTAATCGGAAAAACACGCCATGATAAAATTTTAATCCGGGCTGGATTAGAGGGTCATCCACGTACACAAGAAGAGGCATGGCAATACCTATATGCTCATTTTCTTGAATATAGTCCTTATGCTCGTGATGAGTCAGTGACTGAGACAACAGTGCGAGATTTCTTTTGGAATACTGTTTGGAATAAAAAAACACTGATTTTAGGGCAAATTGGACGCCAACAATTTCGAGAAAAAGTTGGAAGTAGTGAAGCTTTAGAAGAACACTCACTTACTCAAGAGGACCTTTTAGCAGCAACGCAAGCCTTATTGAATCTTATTTACAAAGAAAGACTAGGCGATGAAATTGATAGCTTAACACAAAAACGAATTCGAGGTTGCGACGAATTTTTACTCGAGCAGTTACTTCGAGGAATTAAAGAGTTTGAGGTTTTTTTTACACGAAAATTGTCCACTGTACCAAGCACGAAAATGGGTGATCAAAATTCCCTAGAAAATCTCTGGCGACAAAATAAAGCAATTTTCTCCAAATCAGTAAGCAAATCTTGGAAAAGTTTTTTTACAAGTGGAACACTAGCCCAATTCATGGACCAAACAAATCCACTAGCAGAAGCAACACACAAACGTCGTTTGACGGTTTTGGGCCCGGGGGGGGTCAGTAGTAAACAAACAACCATTCAAATTCGTGGAATTCATCCTACTTATTATGGTCGATTATGTCCGATCGAAACTCCAGAAGGACAAAATGCAGGTCTTGTGAATTCTTTTACTGTACTTGCAACACCTTCAAAAGACATGTCTGGAAATATAACTACCCCTTTTTACCAAGTCTATAAAGGCCAAGTTCAGAAAGACTTGCGGCCACTTTCTGTGTCCCCTCAACAAGAATATGAACATATTGGTGCACCTGCAGACATTAGTCTGACACCATGGAATCTCTTACCAAAAAATTCTCTTCCCGTCCGCAAAGAGTTAAAGTTTGACTATGATTTTTCAAGTCGAATTACCACACAATCGGTCGGAATTTTACAAACCATTTCTGTGGCTACAAGTTTAATCCCTTTTTTAGAACATGACGATGCTAACAGAGCATTGATGGGATCAAATATGCAACGACAGGCAGTGCCCCTTGTCCGACCAGAAGCCCCTCTTGTAGGCACTGGTCTAGAAACTCGGGTAGTTTCTGATGTTAATCATGTAATTCAAGCCTCACAAAGTGGCTATATTAGTGCGCTTACTTCAACAAAAATTAAAACGATCACTCCTCGAAACTCAAATATTCGAAAACCTCGTTTTGCTTTCTTATTACCGGCCAAATCAAAAAGGAAAACAAATAAAAGTGAGATTGCTCTAAAAGAGAATCACTGTAATAAAGCCAAATTTTTGTTAGAAGCAACTTCGAAGTCTTTCCCAAAATGCATGGTCCAAAAAAGCATACGCTTTTTTGGAAAGGGACGTGTCTCTTTTTCTTCTCAAAATTTCTTGTATGAAGATACTGCCCGACTTGGTCTTACTTTTGAAACAAAAAAAATTTCAAGTATTTCTCTTTCTGTTCCGCTAATGGTTCCATTAGCGGATAAAGTTGACCAATTTTGGAACAAAAACACTATTCAAAGAAAACAAAATTTCGAAAACTTCCTTAATTTAAAGCTAAAAAAAGAAGAATCTCTCCTTTCCTTTCCGGGAATCCATGATTCCCGGACCAATGGTTCCATTATGTTCCAAAATTCGGGAATTTTGGAAAGACTAAATATGGCTGGTCCTAAAATGGATTTTGGGAAAGGGTCGGTATGGAATGAAAAAGTGCTTTCGCAGCAAGACGTGAAATTTGAAAAAAATTATGGTCTGACGCGATACTTACGGACGAATCAAAGTACCTGTGTATCGGAGCGACCAGTTCTTCCGGAAGCTTCATGGGTTGAAAAAGGTGACATTATTGCTGATGGCGCAGCGAGTTCACGTGGTAAACTTTCGATTGGCCAAAATGTTCTCGTGGCCTATCTACCTTGGGAAGGCTATAATTTTGAAGATGCTATTTTAATTAGTGAAAGATTAGTAAATCAAGATATTTTTACTTCCCTTCATGTAGATCATTACGATATTGAAGTGAAAAACACACAATATGGATTAGAACTTATAACTAATCAAATTCCAATTAAAATCGATGAATCAACGCGAGATATTTTAAAGATTGAAAAACTGAATTCTAAAGGGTTGGTTGGAATAGGAAGTTGGGTCGAAGAAGGAGATTATTTGGTTGGAAAAATAAGCCCTGTCAACCCTAAAGGGCCTTCCGTTGAGCACCAATATGAAAAACTTTATAACGTAATAATGCAGCGCGAAAAGACAAATTTTCGAAATACTAGTTTACGTGTTCCAAAAGGAGTTGAAGGGTTTGTCTTAGATGTTCAAATTTTACCATCTCGTGAACCTGATGTAGCAGCTTTAGCAGAAAAAGATTCACTTTTAAGGGTTCGAGTAGTTCTTTTACAAAGACGACGAATTCAAGTCGGCGATAAAATGGCAGGTCGACATGGAAACAAGGGAATTGTCTCAAATATATTACCTTGTTCGGATATGCCATATTTACCGGATGGAACACCTGTTGATATTGTTTTAAATCCTTTAGGTGTTCCTTCACGTATGAATGTGGGTCAAATTTTAGAATGCCTTTTAGGCTTAGCTGGCCGATATTTGCAGGAAAGTTATACTACAAATTTGTTTGATGAGCAATTTGGGGCAGAAGCTTCACGAAGTCTTGTGTACTCCAAACTCTATGAAGCCTCAATCAAAACAGCTAATCCTTGGTTATTTGAGCCACATCACCCCGGCAAAATTAAACTTTTTGATGGACGAACAGGAATCCCTTTTGATCAACCGATTACAGTTGGGTGTGCTTATATCTTAAAATTGGTTCATTTAGTTGACGATAAGATCCATGCTCGTGCAACGGGACCGTATTCTGCTGTAACCCAACAACCTGTCAGAGGACGTTCTCGAAATGGTGGACAACGTTTAGGTGAAATGGAAGTTTGGGCTCTACAAGCATATGGTGCAGCTTATACCTTACAAGAATTATTAACACTAAAATCTGACGATATTGAAGGAAGAAAACAAGCTGTCTTTCAAATTTATGCAAATAAACCATTGACATCTGGACGACCAGAAAGCTTTAAAGTGTTGCTTCGCGAATTACAAGCTTTATGTTTTGATCTTCAACTCTATGGGCTCAAAACAACACATGGAGTCTCAGCACCCATGCCACTCACAAAGTTAGAAAATTTACTTTAAAATAGCCCTTTGTCTTTCCCACAACCAACATTCTAAAAATGTCTTTCCTTTCCAAAAAATTGATTTTGGCAAGATCACATGTTTTTGAAGAAAGAAAGTGACCACAATTTTAGAACAAGATGCTTCAAAAAATGCATTTGGTCTTTCTGTTCCGGTAATTTTAAAAATTTATTTTTAAAATTACCGGAACAGAAAGAGACATTTTCGGAAAGTAACGGTTCCGCTTGAATTTTCGATTCAAGGGAAAGGCAGCGGCAAAATCTGAATTGCTCAAAAAATTGTTAAGACTAACTAGTCCCAAAATAAATTTTGAGAACTCTTGTCAAAATTTAGTTCGTTCTTCAAAAACATGGTCCTCAATAACTCATTTGGGAAGAATCACATGTTGTCCTTGAATTGAAAATTCAAGGAAGAAGACTAAATATGGTAACCCATTTTGGGAAACAGAGTCGTCATTTTTATTCAGATTTTATCACTAATTCCGGAAAAAATTATGAACACACAAAAAGGTCGACTTTTTCAAAAATTAGAAATTGGTGTCGCTTCACCGAAACAAATTCGAGAGTGGGCAGAGCGTTTCATAACCACTGGCGAACGTGTAGGTGATGTGACCAGTTGGGAAACTGTCAACTATAAAACTCTAAAACCAGAACCGGATGGGCTCTTTTGTCAAAAAATTTTTGGGCCCGTTGTTGATTTCACTTGTGCTTGCGGAAAAAAATCAACAAAAGTCCAACGCGGGTTTTGCTCCAAATGTGGGGTTGAGAGAACGCACTCTCGGGTTCGACGGTATAGACTTGGATACATCAAGTTAAAACAACCTGTGGTTCATCCTTTGTATGCTTCACACAGACCCTCTCCATTAAGTTTATGTTTAAATTGGTCAACAAAACGTGTTCAGGCTGTCATGCGTACAACTGAATTTTGTACTCTTCCACAAAAATTTACAATTTTTCGTTCTAACGTGGAATGCAGTCACTTTTTTCAAACTAAATTGCCTACTCCTAAATTCGAATTAGCAGTAGGCAAACAAGGAGTTCAACAGAGAACACCTCGTTTATTTAAGAAAAAAAAAGAGTCCCAAAAACCATTTCTTTTATTTAATCAAGGTGACCTGGAGCCCCGTCTTTATGGGGTGGCTTATGATACGACTTGGCGACAAGTTGAAGAATTGCAAGAATTTTTATTTTATTTGTGGGATCAGTCATTTCATTATGAATCAAGTATTTCATATTATGCCTTTACAAAACCCATCGAAAATCACGCTCAAGAAATACCAAAACACCAGCAGTCTTATACCATTCAAACAGGCGGTTTTGCTTTTCAACAGATTCTGTCACATTTGGATGGAGGCAAATTACAGCAAGAACTCGCCAATCATTATCTTCAATTGCAAGGTTATATTCGCCTCATTCATGAAAAAATCGCCACTTTGGAATTGAGCATACTTGAGGAGCGAAAAGAGTTCAAACGCTTACGAATTAAATTGAATCGTTTACAGCAACTGCAACTAAAATGTAAACGCCAAATAGAAGTTTTTCGGGATTTTGAAAAAGCAAAAATGCAACCTGCCTGGATGATTTTAAGTTATCTTCCGGTTTTACCGCCAGGATTGCGTCCTATAACATCAATTCGAGGTGAATTAATCGTTTCTGACATCAATAGCCTATATCGAAAAGTTTTAATTCGTAATAAACGAATAACTAATGGAGCAAATTTGGGGGTTTTTGACAGTGCCTTAAGCGGTAGTTGGCTATCTTGGTGTTACAATGTAAGGCAAGTTCAAGAAGCTGTTGACGAACTTCTAAAAACAGGAAGTGTTGAATCAGGCAAACCTCTCAAATCTCTTCTTGAAGGGCTCAAAGGAAAACAGGGACGTTTCCGACAACATTTACTTGGAAAACGGGTAGATTATTCAGGTCGGTCGGTAATTGTTGTGGGACCACAGTTACAAATTCATCAATGTGGTCTTCCTAAACAAATGGCCATTGAACTTTTTCAACCTTTTATCATTCAAAAATTGCGAAAAAAAGGTATTGTTTTCACCACAACTGCGGCCAAAGCTTTGATTGCTGAACGAAAACCCATTGTTTGGGTCATTTTAGGGGAAATTTTAAAAACTCATCCAATTTTACTTAATCGAGCTCCGACATTACACCGTTTAGGAATTCAAGCTTTTTTACCACAACTTGTTGAAGGAAAAGCAATTTTATTACACCCATTAGTTTGTCCAGCATTTAATGCTGACTTTGACGGTGATCAAATGGCTGTTCATGTACCACTATCACCTGCAACCAGAGCGGAAGCTCTTGATTTATTATGGTCAAGAAATCATTTGTTAGCACCGGCTTCTGGTCAACCGCTTCTTCTCCCAACACAAGATATGGTTTTAGGCTTTTATTATCTTACATGTTCTCAAGAAAAATTTTTTAAGGGTCTAGATAGTCTAATTCCTAGCCGAAAAGCATTAATTCAAAATCAACCTTTTTCGAGCCCCAAAATACATGGTCCCATAATGGATTTTGGGAAAGGGCAAGGTCTTCCTTTCCGCAAATCCACGATTCGCGGACCAATGGTTCCAGTAGCGGATAAGCAGGAAATTTATTTTTCTTCCTTTTCTCAAATTAAAACTGCTTATGATCGTGGATTTATTAAATTACATACCCCAATTTGGGTGAAATGGTCTGGTTTTGTTCAAACCTTTGCTACAGAACAACAAGCTCGCACAAAAGAGAGTCTCGTTGAGACACGAATCGATCTTGCTGGTCGTACAGAAACTCTCTTTATAGACAGCTGCCAGCTTTCAACTCCTAACAAATTTTTGGAAAACAAACCAAAAAATACACAATTTATTCGTACGACGACAGGCAGAGTTCTGATGCATTCTTGGATTTTTCAATCAAATCATTCTACTCCGTCTTTCTTTCCGCTCTAACTGAGGAGATTTGGTAATCGTCCCGTTGTCAAAATTTATTTTCGCACTATGCTACCAAAATTCATTTTGGTTCCGATAAAAAACAAATTAGTCTTTCTGTTCCTTTCCGCTGATGATTCCTTCCGCTCATTCAAAAAATGAATTTTTTGAATGAGCGGAAGGAATCATCAGCGGAAAGGAACAGAAAGACCATCTAATTTCCTTTTTTACAATTTCAGAGAAATTTGCGTACTTACAGTTTCTTCGATGCCGAAAAAAAACTTTTTTAGCAAAAGGTCGAAATACAATTATCAAAAATAAAAAAATGAAATCAAATTCTACCGTAAATACACAAGGAGTTTTTGATGAACCTGCTGACAAAAATACTCTTGGTTCCAATAAACTGGATAATCAAATATCTTTTGAAATCAAAACTGATTTTACAACGACTCCCAAAACCAAAATATTTGCACTCACAGCATCTTCATCAAAAAAATTACCTCCTGTTTTTTTTAATACCTGTTTTGACAAAAATCACTTGAAAACTATGATTGCTTGGTTTTTAGAGCAATATGGCGAAAAAAGGACGGTTGATCTTGTAGAAACATTAAAGGAAGTAGGATTTCAACAGGCAACACGTGCTGGTGTTTCTTTAGGGGTCGATGATTTAAAAATTCCACCCCAAAAAGCCACTTTTCTCTCGCAAGCGTCGGTAAAAATGGAGGATGTAACCAACGCGATTCAAGCAGGAAATCTCACCAGTGTTGAGAAATCCCAACGACTCATTGATACTTGGAATCAAACAAGCGAGACTCTTCGTCAAACTGCTGTTCACCATTTTCGTACCACCAATCCTGTTAATCCAGTCTATATGATGGCTTTTTCTGGTGCGCGTGGTAATATTTCTCAAGTCCGACAATTAGTGGCCATGAGGGGATTAATGGCAGATCCTCAAGGCGCAATTCTTGAATTTCCTATTCAAAGTAATTTTCGTGAAGGATTGACCGTAACCGAATATTTAATTTCCTGCTATGGGGCGAGAAAAGGTTTAGTAGATACTGCTTTACGTACAGCAACATCTGGGTACCTTACTCGACGTTTAGTTGATGCAGTTCAACATGTTGTAGTATTGGTAGCAGATTGCGATACAAAAAAAGGGATTGTAATCAAAGACAAAAATATAGAACAGCGATTGGCGGGTCGGGTTCTCTTAGAAGATTTGATTTTGGACTCTACAACTGTTATTAAAAAAAACACCCTGATTTCTCCTCGTTTAGCACAAAAAATTGCATTAAAAAATAAGGAAATTCGTGTTCGTTCACCATTAACATGTGAGACGGAAAAATCCGTGTGTCAGTTTTGTTATGGAATCGATTTAGCAAAAGGCAAACTTGTCAGTATTGGTGAAGCTGTTGGGATTATTGCAGCTCAATCCATTGGCGAACCTGGGACACAATTGACAATGCGAACTTTCCATACTGGCGGTGTTGGTGTCTTTTCCGATCAAGCAATGAAATCTTTTAATGCGCCTTTTGATGGTCAAATTCAATTTTTAGAACCTCTTGCTGGTCTTTTTGTACGAACTCCCCATGGAAATATTGTCTATTTACTTAAACATCAAAATACTACACCAACGAAACTACTTTTACGCCTCACCCCAAAATGCATTTTGGGAAAGGCTAGCTCCACACAGAAATCAAATGTTTATGAAATTACACACGATGATGTACCGGCAGGAAGTCTTTTATGGGTAAAACAAGGTGAATTT
>Ga0247831_1004441_pt1 | contig 18742 bp, 16 predicted proteins | sample LaCruzMarch2015__9_FD_192406 | JGI IMG/M metagenome (GOLD analysis project Ga0247831, IMG submission 192406) | Freshwater microbial communities from meromictic Lake La Cruz, Castile-La Mancha, Spain - LaCruzMarch2015_1m | ecosystem: Environmental > Aquatic > Freshwater > Lake | place: Spain... | reverse complement strand
GAATTTCAAGAAGTACTTTGGCAAGAGTCGTGGGCCGGGCTCACCAGACCGTATGCAAGAAGAGGCGATCTTGGGGACTCGCAAGTTCCAGCCAGGCCAGAGAAAAATTCGTAAGTGTTTCGCGTGACAGTCCCTGCTGATGCATATCTGCCGGGATTACTCTGTCAATGGCCTCAAACACAGCCCACTGAGCAACTCGTAACAGTCAGCATATGAAATGTGGCATTTACTGGCATATGGCACCGACTGACAAAGGCAACGCCTAAGCAAAATGAGCAAACGGCCTAAATGCAGCTAGTGCAGGACGCCAGAATCAAAACTCCTTGGTTCAGCGGAGGCAGTTGCCGCTTGAAGGGTACTGTTCTCGGTAGATAGTTCCACATTCTCTGTGAGTAGGCTGCCGCGGCAGGCCATAACAAGTTGCATTGGACGCCGTGACGGCATTGACGTGGTTGGTAGCCTTCTGTATCCGCGCTATCGTTTGTCATGGCCCACATTCTTGTTCCGGCCTGGTTGCTTGTTGCCGCAACAGAAGACTGTGGGAACAACAGAAGGTGGGTGGCACCAAAATACGCCGTTATTACGGCATGGCGTGCTAGGTAGATTTGACGTGCTCGATGGGAACACCAGACGGTGGGTGGCACCGAGATAGACGGGTGGCACCGAGATACAGACGGTGGGTGGCACCGAGATACACACCGGTGGCACCGAGATACACACCGACGGTGGGTGGCACCGAGATACGGTGCCGAGATACGCCGAGATACGGCACCAGACGGTGGGTGGCAGCGAGATACGGCACCGAAATACGGAAAGAGGGCGATAAAATGGGGGGGGCCGGGGGATGGGGTTGAGTCTACGGGTTTTGTCGAAAGCTCTGGGGATTCGGACTGTAACGGTTCGATGAACCTTTTCGAGAAGTTAAGCTGTTCGAATGTGCATTTTTTTCGATGCCGCCGAATAGAGTCGTTTCAACGCATTGAAAAAGGATGTTTCCCCCGATGCCTAACGCCAACAAGCCGTACCAAACCATGAATCGGGCCTCCTTTTCTCGAGTCCTTCTGGGACTGACTATCAGTGCAGGCGTCGGTCTTGCCATAATCGCTCAGAGCGATCGCCTTGAGGCTCATCCTGGCGACCAGTGCGTTGCCAATACCATTCCGTCTTCCGATCCAAGCTGCGGTTGCGAGAACAAGATTCATTCGCATCCACAACGAACCAAAAACGCATGCAGCACTTGCAAGCCAGCTTGTGGCCCGTCGTTCGCCGAGAAATTTTTGAAAAAGCTAGATGAGGCAGGGGACCGTTTTGAAGCGTCACGGCGAAAGGTGAAATCGGGGCAGTGCGATTCTTGCTTTCAACAAAAGAAAGGAAGAAGCAGCCCACCCTTAAGTCACGCGCCCAAACCAAGCTGCGTCTGCGAAAGCTGCTCGTCCGACCCTGTTTACATACCGACCCACCCGCACCTCCCGGTACGAAAAAGCTTGCCAGGAGTATCTGGAGCGATTGGTGACCAAAGTCCGAAGGAGCCAACCAAGGAGCCAACCAAACCGATTCCCCAGGAAACCAACAAGCCAAGCCAAGAACCAGCTCTGGTACGGGCTCCTTTCGAACCCAGGACGCCGCCAACACCACCTTCGACCATACCTGAACCCGCGGCAGCCCCCGTCGAAAACGCAGGACCAACGAATCTGCCCCCAGCGACGCCTACCACCCCGGCTCTTCCGGACGTCTTGGTCGATCCTTTCAGAGACGACCCCACTGCCTTTCGCAATCCCGCTCAACCTAAATCAATTCAACTAACCAGCGCCCGCCGAGTACAACCCAATGGGCCACGCTTGCGTTCCCCCCAAATTGCAGAGCCGATGACGATCGCTGCGCCCGAACCGTTAACTCCCTCGCAATGCAACGCTACCAGGACAGAGATTGGTATTGCTACTGATACAATAGAACTCGACTGCACGGAGGCTGTTGTACCGATCGCTTATCAGCAGATGCTGCCTGTCCGCGTTAGTTTACGTTCAAGTTCAAGCCCTTCCGACTCAGGTGAAGAACCACGTGTAAGTCGAATCGCGGTACCTCGCAGCCGTTAGCCTATCCTGCTGCCCAGTGTCGTTGCTGGCCCCCGAGTAGGATTATTCAACCTGCTTGGTTAGCATTCGATGTGACAATCGTTTTTTGTTCAGAACCGGGGACGCGGGGGCGTGCAATGATGATAATTTAGGCTGGATCAGTGCCAATGAGTTCTTCCATCTGAATTGGAGGATTCATCCTGGACCGGCCAAAGGCTAGACGAATAACCTTCGGTGGCTCACGCCATTGTTCGCTTAAAAATTTCGTCAACAAACGAAAGTTTGATTCGACCGAACAGTCAGCCACTTGCGGCAGATTCATCGACAGCGTGGAAGTTGACTTAGCAGCCCTTGTATCATTCAGCACTACGTACGGTATCCGCAACTTTAGAGCCTTTGCGGCAGTCAACGTTGTCAGGACTTGACTGACAACCCCCAATTTGTTTGGTGCTACCAGGATTAAGGGCAGCTGGAGCTTCTGAGCCAGGCTGGCGTTGGTCATTTTCCAACTGATGGGCGACATCAGGCCACCCGCTCCTTCTACGACAAGAAAATCGCATTCACTTTTCCAAGCGACTGCTCCATCTACGATACGCTCGTCGTCCACCTCGCGGCCTTCAAGCTCGGCGGCCATGGGCGGGGCCAAAGGGGCAGAAAACGATTGAGGATTGACTTGCTCCAACGTACCGAGCCTTCCACTTGCAAGCCAAAGTAAGGATGCATCGGAGCTATCTTGCGACAATGCCCCGCTGGCGACCGGTTTGTAGGCGCCCACGCGCGCCCCCTGACTTACCCATTGTTCGATCAATCGGCAGGCAACAAATGTTTTGCCAACTTCGGTGTCCGTCCCAACCAGCATGACGCCAGGGATTCGCATTTTTGATTGCATGAAACTCGCAAGAGATGTGTTTGTGTTGATTTAGCCATCTTCATTGGATTTCCTTTCGGGACATCGGTCAACGCTACAAACCACAGAATCGTTAAGGTCGTTGCGTTGAAAGCCCTTTGACTTAAAGTTCTAGGCAAAATCTTCGTTCTAGGTTGGCTTTTCACCGAAGAGATGTCAATGCTTGGGCATCAAATTTCGCGTCAATAGTCATCATGGATTGGTGGCACTGGAGGAACCCTTCATGGTTTCGTAACCAGGATGTTAACGGCGCGGTTTACGAAACTTTTTGTTTTTTGGGAGTTAGTGAAATGCGTCGATTTATCGTTACTTTGTCGGTAGTTGCTTGTGCAGCCGTCTCGTCCACCGCCAATGCTGGCCTGTTCCACAAAAAGGATGCTTGTTGTGAACCAGCACCTGTTTGTTGTGAAGCTCCAGCTCCAACATGCTGCGAAGCAGCACCTGTTTGCCGTCCCAAGTTGCAGTTGGGCTCGAAGCTCAAGGGCATACTTGCCAACCTCCACAGCAAGCTTCACAGCTCGAAGTGCTGCGAACCAGCTCCAACTTGCTGCGATGCACCAGCACCATGTGCAGCACCCGCTCCGGCTCCATGTGCCGCTCCAGCACCAACTTCCTGCGATGCAGCTCCTAGCTGCGGATGCGAAGTCGCTGCTCCTTCTTGCAAGCCAGCTCGCAAGCATCACCTCAAGGCTATTCTTGCCCGCATCAAGGCAAAACATGCTTGCTGCAAGCCAGCTCCAAGCTGCTGCGAACCAGCTCCTACATGCTGCGAAGCTCCAGCACCATGCTGCAAGCCAGCTCGCAAGCATTGCCTGAAGGACATGATCGGCGGCCTGAAGGGCAAGCTAGCTTCCATGAAGCGATGTGCACCAGCTCCAAGCTGCGGATGCGAAGTTGCTCCAAGCTGCGGATGCAACTAGTTCGAGCTAGTAACTAGTTCGAACTTGCCAATTGGCACAATATAATCAGTGGTGATTCGACGCTTGGTGCGAGAATCCCTCGAAAGGCTGCAAAGAAATTTGCAGCCTTTTTTTATTGCTAATCATCGCTTTGCTCGTTGCGATTTGCAGTAGGCGATTCTCTTCTGGCTACTTATCCTTAAGCAGACGTGAATCAGGTTTCGAAGTTCGCTCCTATTTTTTTTCTATGTCCCGCACCATCGTTTTCGGTGATATCCACGGTTGCCTGGCAGCGTTCAACGCGCTGCTAGAAGCTATCCAACCACAATCGTCTGATACGATTGTGACCGCAGGCGATTACGTTGATCGAGGGCCTGATTCCAAAGGAGTGCTCGATCGATTGCTGGAGCTTGAACAGCAACTGAAACTGGTTCCTTTGCTCGGCAATCACGAGGAGATGATGCTTGCCGTTCTCGAGCGACGAATGGAGCCGTACGGCTGGTTGAATCATGGCGGCGTGGAAACCATGGAATCGTACGGCTTTAATGGGGACCTGAATTGTGTTCCTAAATCCCATATCGAACTAATGAAGCGAATGCCGAACTTCTTTGAAACCGACACCCACTTCGTCGTCCATGCCAATTACGAGGCCGAGTTGCCTTTAGAAGAGCAACCCACAGAAATGCTGCGTTGGGTGAAGATTACGGAAATCCTTCCCGCCCCTCATATGTCAGGCAAACGTGCTGTTGTTGGCCACACGCACAACCGCCAAGGTGAGATATTTGAAGTACCTCATTTGGTTTGCATCGACACCTATTGTTATGGCGGTTATTGGCTAACTGCCATGGAATTGGAAACGGGAAAGATCTGGCAAGCGTCCCCAGAGGGAGTTTTACGGCATGCCCCGAATTAACACTTCGTGCACTAGTGAGCACTTTCGGTATTAGCCGCGAACTGCGACACGGCCGAACTCCAAACCCATCATGATTGAATTCAGGCCGGATCCAATCCCAAGTAATGCAGTCTTGGTGCCGGGACGGAAATAGTCTTGCTGAAGCCCCGTCCCAAGTGCGGTAGGTAACGCTACAGACCCCGTGTTCCCAAGCACATCAAAAGTCGAAAAATCTTTCTCCACCGGCATTGCAAGTGTTTCCAGCATCCGCTTTCGATGCGCCGATCCCACTTGATGGCAAACGGTCGAATGGATTTCATCTCGGTTCCAATCCAGTTCTTTCAGCAGCAATTCAAACGCGGTCGCCCCTGTCGCCACCCCTGCTTCCAGCAGCAGTTCTGAATCGGTGTTCATGATGGGTTGCATGCTGCTTCCCGCCGCGTCGGTATCACTTTGACAAAGAGCATGGTGTTTGGTTCTCGCGACGGCAACGGCCCCGCGAACGGACGCGCCCAGTCCATTGCCCCGCATCCCGAAGACTCGTGAATCACCCAGAAGCCATGCACAGCTACCCGAACCAATCGTCAACGAAGCGAATGCGGGCTTGATCGACTGGCGGGTTAGATTTGGATCGTGCGTTAGTTGATCGATGGTTGCTTCCAACAAGCCGCGGCAGTCTTCGGTCCCCACCACGAGGCCGGCTTGAATGACGCCACTTTCGATCAATTGAGCAATCTGTACAGCCCCATTCATCACACCAAGGCAAGCATTGGAAACATCGTAGACCCAGGCATTCTCGGGCAATCCGACCAAATGATGCACTCGGCATGCGGTTGCCGGTTCTAGAAACTCCCTACATACGCTTGCGTGAATCAAGCACTGCACCTCTTCGGATGCCACGGACGCTGCTTCGAGAGCTCGCTGGCAACTCAACGCACTCATATCGCTAATGCGTGTTTTTGGTTCCCACAAGCGTCGCTCTCGAATCCCGCTCATTCCTTCCAGGCGTCCTTGAGGCAGCTTCAAGCGAGAATAAACTTGCTCCAAGCGATTCTCGATGTCGGTCGAAGTAAGCACCAACGGTGGTAAAACATAGCCAACAGACAAAAGGGAAACGTTTTGAAATAGCATATTGGACGAGGGCTCGTTCTTCTCTAGTTACGTCGATCACTTAATTCGTGAACCATATCGACCAACGCAATCACATTATCGACGGGTGTACCGGGCAAAATCCCGTGGCCCAGATTAAAGATATGTCCCGGCTTTCCAGCTGCTTGCATCAGAATATAGTGCACAGAATCGCGGATCGTATTCAGGTCGGAAAACAGAACGATAGGATCCAAGTTTCCCTGCACCGCTCGGTCGTTTCCGGCCATGTCCCAGCCTACATCCAATGGAACTCGCCAATCCAGCCCCACGACAGTCCGTTGATCGCCCCGCAAGAGTGATGTCAACATTGGGTTGCCTGTTGCGAAGTTGATCACAGGAACACCGGGCACAATCGAATCCAGCAGCTGATGCATATGTGGCAATATACGCGTGCGATACTCATTGGGCGACAGGCAGCCGGCCCAAGAATCAAATAACTGCACGCATTGGGCCCCCGCTTCAATCTGGGAATTCAAGTACAGGGCGATCGAATCGACGAGCTTATTCATGAGCTCCTTCCATGCGACCGGATCCGAATACATGAGCGTTTTCGTATGAATAAAACTACGTGAGCCCCCACCCTCAATCATGTAACTTGCCAGAGTGAATGGCGAGCCGGAAAAGCCGATCACCGGTATCTTGGCTGGCAAGCTAGCACGCGTCGCTCGCACGGTATCAGGTACAAACTGCAAGGATTCGATGGACGTCAGCGGTTTCACTCGGTCGATGTCCTTCGGAGATCGAATGGGGTTATGAATCGCGGGGCCATCGCCGGCAGTAAACTCCAAATGAAAACCCATGGGTTCCAAGATTGGAAGGATATCGGAAAAAATGATGGCCGCATCCACCCCAAGCTTTTCGACCGCTGTCACCATCACTTCGGCGCACAAGTTCGGATTTTTACACAGTTCCAAGAACGAAACTTTCTCGCGTACTGTTCGATACTCTGCCATATACCGCCCCGCTTGCCGCATCAGCCAAACAGGCGTCACATCCGATGGCTGCCGATAGCATGCCTTCAAGAAACAACTGTCTTCCAGGGACTTTGCCATCGAATCCTGGGATACCTTGTCATCTGCAGATCGAACGGAACCCATCGAGGATGTATGGAAGCGTTTCGCTTTGAGAATTCGATTGCTTTTGTCTGCGGAGGCTTGAACCAAGTGACCCATTTTGGAGTGCTCCGGTTCCAGGTCGATCGGAAGTTCCAAGTGGTTCAGCATTTCCGAAGTTGTGGGGCCAATTGAAGCGACCACCATATTCTTGAGAGCGGATCGAAGAGCTGGTTCACAATCCATCTGCTTTGCAATGCGGAGCATATTCACCGCTTGATGGGCACTCGTAAACAACAAACAGTCCCGTTCCCCCCGCACAATCGCTTGAATGTTCTCTTCAAGAGGTTTCGTATCCTCTGGCAAATCCCATTGGTAGACCCTAACCGTGGCGACTCTGGCCCCGCGAGCCTCCAAGCCGCCAACCAGGGAATGGTTAGTAACGCCATACTCTTGCAACCCCACCACCACGTTCGAAACGGGCATGTGCAGATCCACGGTCTGAAGCACCTCGCGCCATGTGTTGGGCTCGGGGGCACGATGGGTAGGTTGCAATCCCACCTCGCGCATCGCAGCCACCGGTTTAGGTCCACGAGCCAACGTAGGAATATCCGACAAAGCATCCAAAAATCGCTGCTTGTCCATATGCGGCTCAATAGCTGCAATCAATTGCTTGAACCCAACACCGGTCAGAAAAATGACAGCACCGATCTCACCGGTAATCACGCGGTAGGCGAAATCAACGGCGTCTTTGTTTTTGTCGATAGGCAATTCGCGCATCGACGGACTCACGAACGCCTTTCCGCCGAATCGTTCTATCAATCGAGCAAAATCGTCGCGGCGCCGGCTTTCAAGCGCGGCCACACGAAGACCACCGAAAGAAGGACTTAGGGATTCATTGGGTGAGTTAGCAGACACATCATCGGACATAGATAGTTGTTTCTAATTACTTTAGGACTTCGGCAGCGGCGGCGGAATCAAGGAACCACCATAGCCGTCCTAGTTTAGGTTCGATCAATTGGGCTGGATATTCGTCGGGATGGCGAGGTCCATGCAAGACCACATCCACAGCCGGTCGTTTCGACGCTCCACAAACAAGGAACGCGACATTCCGTGCTGCGTTGATAATTGGAGCCGTAAGAGTCAGTCGATAGGCGGAGAACTTGGGTACAAAATTGGCGACAAACAAGTGGTCGCTTTCCTTGAGAGCTTCCGTTTCAGGGAACAGCGAAGCCGTATGCGCATCGTCTCCCAAACCCAACAACACGATATCAATGGTTGGAACATCATCCTTGTCCCCTTCGTTCTCCAAAACGTCTCGAAGCTGCTTCTCGTATTGCAAAGCCGCTCGATCAGGGGCTTTGAGATCGATCACAACAGGGAAGACCTTGGGCATATTCTTAGAATGATTCTTTGGATCCAATCGATCCAACCAAGCTTCTCGCACCATCCGATAGTTGCTGTCAACATGGTCATGAGGCACGTTGCGTTCGTCACCCCACACCAAAGTCACCAGCGACCAATCGAGCTTGTCGGTTTCGCTTTCCGCAATCATTTGGTACAGACGCTTTGGCGTTGAACCGCCTGAGAGAGCAATACTGCACTGGCCTCGAGCAGCAATGCTTTCGCGTATCGTCTCAACGAGCCAATCCGTCGCGGCCAAAGCGACCTCTTCGGCATTAGGCTTTACAATAGTTTGGTGATACATGGATTCTATGTTAATGCTTTTCGTAAAGGACAGCGGCTTGAGTCCACAGTTTGTCCGCGGCGATAATCGTTGAGCAATTGCCTGGACTGGTCAGCAAGCATGCGTCGAACTTCACGCCGCTGCCCTTTGATTCGTTCAATTTTTAGATTGTCGTATGCGGTGGTTTGATGCCGCATCCAGGCGATAACGGCCGCCTCGGCACGTTGCTCGATCGGAATTCTTTCTGTTCTCGCAACCGTCCCGCTGCCAACGGGCGTAGCGTGGTGTGCGACCGCGGTTGCCAGTTTGTGAGCAAGATCGCCGTAGATCGGATCGAAATTCAAAAACTGCAAAACAGCTGCACCAAAATCCTCCACGTAGGCCGCTTGCTTTTTCTCTCGTCGTCCGGCATCGGCGACTTTGCGTTTCGCATAAGCCTCCGTGGATCTTTCCACCTCCAGCTGAGCACGAATTTGCGAGATTGCTACGCCAGAGGCCCATACCCCACGCGAAAAAACTTTGCGGCCTTTTTTTTCTTGGACGGTCCAAGTGGGGCCGGAGGCTTTGACACGTCGCGTCAGTCCTGCGTCGCCAGGTGGCAATAACTCCCAACCCTTGGGGACTTGCAGGACGGCACCTTCTATGGTTCGCACGGTTTTCTCGTTTGGCCCGGGGGAAACAACCCGCGTTTCAATCGTCATGTTGATCTGAGAGTGGAATTCGTACGATGGAGCGACCTATTGCTCCTGTCGGAAGACCGAGATTTTAGCATGAAAACCAAAAATCATTAGCCCATTTTGGGATTCGGCGGCTTCGGCTTGCGTTTAGCTTGACGGTGGGGCCGCTTGCGCAAAGGGCGCTTGCTGCGAGAATCCCGATGCTCGAGTTCAAACTTGGGTTCTGGCAATTCCTTCAAAATGGCTTGGAGCTGATCTTCGGATAGGTCCGGTCGCTTTTGCCCAACCCCTCGAAAAATAGTTAAACCTTGCTCAACGGATAACACTTCGCGCCGCGATCTTCCAAATTCATCGTCTGGCCAAGGTCCTTCGATTTCGGTCCAAGCGAACACGACTCCCATAATGGTGCGAATGTAATCCCAATATTCCTTGCGGTCGGTCTGCAAAAAAACGCAGCCTTCCGGCTTGAGTCGAGCGTGCACCAGAGCCAAAAAGCCAGGTGTCATCATACGTCGGCTCGATAAATTCGGATCGGAAAATGGCTGCGGATGGTAGATATGGATCTCATCACACGCCCCGACCGGCAGATAGTTGGCTAGAAAACGCCATCCATCACATACTGCAAAACGAAGGTTCGATAACCCTCGCTGGTTGCCACGTCGAGTTCCGTATCGGATCACCGCAGGCAAAATGTCGATCGCAAGATGGTCCCAATCTTCTCGACGGACAGCAGATGAAAGAGCAAAACGCCCGTTTCCACAGCCGATATCCACCGCCAACGGAGCCGACCTGCCAAAAACAGTAGCCAGATCTAGCTGCCCATCTTCTGGCAACCGTTTAATTGCGGTTTGAACCCACTTTTCCTTTTCGAGGATAACCCCGGGGATCGGAGTACCCATTTCGTACTCGATATCGCCGGGCAAAAGTTCGGTGGGTGATGAATTATTATCGTATCGCTTGCTCATGCGACCTAGTGTAACCGAAGTCCTCAATCCGAAGCATTCATTTTATCAAGAATACGATAGAGGCTTCTACGCGCGATCCCCAGTTCTCGAGCGGCTTTTGCTTTGTTTCCCTGATTGCGTTTCAACACTTCTTTGATATGAAGTTGCGAGATCGACGCCATGGGAACAGCGTCGCCGATGTTTGGGCTGGAATCCGCCAACGAATCGCTTGGGAGAACGGAAACCTGGCGTATTTCGGGGGGCAAGTTAGGCAACTCAATGGCATTGCCATCGGCTAGGATCTTGGCACGCTCCAAAGCATTCACCAATTGACGGATGTTGCCGGGCCAATTGCATCGCTGAAAAAGCTCTGCGACCCCCTCCCCAATCTGCCACGCATCTCCCAGGACATGTTTTACCAGCAAGGGGATATCTTGAATTCGTTCACGTAAAGGCGGGATCGTAATCGATAGAACATTCACACGATAATACAGATCCTCTCGAAAACGGCCCGCAGCCACCTCGTTCGCAAGATCTCGATTGGTAGCCGCAATCAATCGTACTTTGACGCGTCGCTCCTTCACGGACCCAATACGGCGCATTGAACCGTCCTCAAGCACGCGGAGCAGTTTCGCTTGAAGCCCACCGGCCAGTTCACCAAACTCGTCGATAAACAGTGTTCCACCGTCCGCAATTTCAAACAAGCCAGGCTTTGCCTCAGAGGCCCCCGTAAACGCACCCTTTTCGTGCCCAAACAACTCGCTCTCCAATAGGGACTCAGGCAATGCGGCGCAGTTGATAACCACCAACGGTCGATCGGCAACTAGGCTTTGTGCGTGAATAGCCCGGGCAACCAACTCTTTACCGGTGCCACTTTCACCCAAGATAAGCACCGGTTTATCGCAGGGGGCAATCCGGTCAATCAATCTTTTGACTTCGGTGATCCCAGGCGACTGCCCAATGATCGGTTTCAAGGAATGGGTTTGAGCGAGCTGTTTTTTTAAGTGACGATTTTCTCGTTCTAGCGATTCACTGCGAGCTGTCTTGCGGATCAGCGCATCAAGCTCATCCAGCCCAAATGGTTTGGCAATGTAGTCAACAGCCCCTCGCTTCATGGCCTCTACCGCCGAGCCCACATTGCCGTTGCCCGTAAGCACAATTACCTTCAGCTCCTCGTCTTCTTGACGAAGCCGAACTAGCAAATCCAAGCCATTCATCCCAGGCATATTCTGATCGATCACTGCCAAATGAAAATGCTGTTTGGCCTGGATGGAGATCGCTTGTTCTGAATTGGCAGCAGCCACCACTCGATACCCCTGGCGTTGAAAGAAACGACAAGCCGGTTCGAGAAAATCCGGTTCGTCATCCACCAGCAGGAGATCAAGCGGTTCGGTCAAGGGGATGGAGATCATGGCACGTGCGTTTCAAGAGTCTTTTTTGCTGAGTCAATTCGAATCCACTGAAATGCATGCTGCGTGCCAAGATCAGTTGGCGTGCCAAGAAGTCCCAAAAGAGATGCAATCCTGCTGACCCGTTTCAGGGTAAATAATAGGGCCGCAAAATGAAATAGTTCTCGTCGTTGCTGGGACTCTCTTTCGAACATTCCCGCGTGAGCCATTCAGGCACACTGACGCGCTTTTATCTCACACCGCTCGCTTTTTCGACGCGTCATTATAGACACTGATTTCAGCTGCGACAAACTGACTCGATTTCGCAACGAAAAACGTCCCTTTGGGAAATATCTGGATCCCAGCAAATTGGCGATTGATTCGAAAATGGCACCCTGTTCACCCAAAGTTCATCTACCCAGACTTGGTCCATCAACGGGTTTGGTCTTGCAGATTCTGACCGACGTTGGCACAACTGTTGCGAAGTAAAGATAAATGCGAAGGAATTGGATCTGTAAGACTGAATTCGATGCACCCTTCCTGAAATTTTTTGTTCCCGAACCCTTCCTCATTGAAACCCCAAGATTGCATCAAGATGAGTGATCTGTCTCTTGACCGTTTGCCGACGAACGATTCGCAAAGATCTGCCCCCGATTCCAACACGATGGAGTCGTTTAGCTATGACGATGGGATAGTACGCTTGTTTCTGATTGCGACCATCGCTTGGGGGTTGATTGCGACAGTCGCTGGCTTGCTGGTTGCCTTTTTGTTGGTGATGCCCGGATTGGTGGGTGGACTGGAAAGCCAAGTGGCATCGATGCTGAGCTTTGCGCGACTTCGGCCTCTGCACACCAACGCCGCTATTTTCGCCTTCGGCGGGAACGCGATCTTCGCAGCGGTGTATTACAGCACGCAGCGTCTTTGCAAATGTCGTATGTGGAGCGACCTTCTTGGGCGTCTTCATTTCTGGGGATGGCAATTGATCATTGTTGCCGCAGCGGTAACTTTGCCCCTAGGTATCACCCAAAGCAAGGAATACGCAGAACTGGAATGGCCGATCGACCTTGCGATTGCCGTCGTGTGGCTTGGGTTCTTCGGTGGCAACTTTTTGATGACTTTATGGAACCGCCGCGAACGACACATGTATGTAGCACTTTGGTTTTACATTGCCACCATCGTGACCGTCACCATACTGCACGTATTCAACAATCTTGTCGTACCGATTGGGTTAGGCAAAAGCTATTCGATCTATGCAGGCGTTCAAGATGCTCTAATGCAATGGTGGTATGGTCATAACGCTGTCGCGTTTTTCTTGACAACTCCTTTCCTTGGGCTCATGTACTATTTCTTGCCAAAAGCGGCAGAGCGTCCGGTATTCAGCTACAAGTTAAGCATCATTCACTTTTGGTCGTTGGTGTTCATCTACATTTGGGCTGGCCCTCACCACTTGCACTACACGGCACTACCTGAGTGGGCCAGTACTTTTGGAATGTTGTTCAGCGTCATGCTGTGGATGCCATCTTGGGGCGGGATGATCAATGGACTATTGACCTTGCGAGGGGCCTGGAACAAGGTGACCTCCGATCCAGTCCTTAAGTTTTACGTGGTGGGACTAACCTTTTATGGGATGTCTACTTTTGAAGGACCATTGCTATCGGTGAAGAGCATCAACGCCTTGTCGCACTACACCGACTGGACCATTGCCCACGTTCACTCTGGCGCTTTGGGCTGGAATGGTTTTATGACGTTCGGAATGATCTACTGGTTACTGCCCAGGCTGTTCCAGACCAAGCTTTGGAGCAAGAAGTTAGCTGAGTGGCATTTTTGGATCGGCACCATTGGAATCCTGCTGTACATCGTCCCAATTTACATGGCGGGTATCACTCAAGGGTTGATGTGGCGGGCCATGGACGATCTCGGCCGGTTGCAATACCCAGAGTTTATTGAATCCGTCCAGTCGAGCGTTCCATTTTGGTGGGCCCGTATTCTAGGAGGAACGTTGTACGTGGCTGGCATTTTGATGCTGGCACTGAATGCTACCATGACGTGGTTAGGTCGTCCAAGTAAGTATGACGAACCTGTGTACACCGCTCCCCGCTTGAGCCGGTTCTACGAAGATTCGCCGATTCCTCAAAGCCCTTTGGCGGGTACACCCGTGCTCGACGCCGCCGTACGGTTAGACAAAGTCTCGGCCATGGATTGGCACCGACGCTGGGAACGTTTTCCAATTCGATTCACTTTGCTTACGACCTTGGCGGTCATCATAGCAAGTCTCTTCGAGATCATTCCGATGTTCTTGATCCGAAGCAATATTCCGACGATTGCCAGCGTCAAGCCTTACACGCCCTTGGAGCTTGCTGGGCGAGACATCTATGTTTCGGAAGGATGTTACAACTGCCATTCCCAAATGATTCGCCCCATGATTGCAGAGACTCAGCGATATGGTGAATACAGCAAGGCAGGTGAGTTCATTTACGATCGGCCATTCCAATGGGGATCGCGACGTATCGGTCCCGATCTCGCTCGAGAAGGCGTGAAGAAGCAAAGCAGTTTCTGGCATTGGACTCACTTTGAAAACCCATCCAAGTTCGTGACGGGATCCGTGATGCCAAGCTATAAGCATTTACTGGAACAGAAGCTCAACTTCAAAGAGATTCAGAAACGGGTGGACGCAGCAGCTTTCTTAGGGGCACCTTATGACAGGGAACTCACGGAAGCTGAATCCATGGCTCAAAAGCAAGCAGAGGTGTTTGCAGCAGAGATCATCAACCAAGGGGGACCAGTCTCCTACAACGGGCACTTGATCAAGGACTCGACCGCCATCGCGCTCATTGCTTATGTGCAAAGGCTCGGTACCGATTTGTTTGCAGTGACTCCGGCAGCACCACCTGCGGAAAAACCTGCCGAAACACCAGCGACGGAAACGCCGACAATCGAATCGGCTCCAACGACTGACGCAGTTCCAAAAACTACTCCAACCATGGCCAGTCGTTAACTCTGAGCCGCGGGCGCTAGCCGCGATACATAGATTTTTGCCAGGAATCCGAAACGCGGCTAGCGTCTGCGGCTCAATTAGGAAAAACCCATGTTAAAAGAAATTATCAGTAAACTAGATTATTCGGACTACGACGAAATCGCCTTGGTCTTGTTTGGAATGAGTTTCCTTGCCATTTGCATAGGAGCGTTCATGCTTCGTAGAGATGCGTCACGAGCGTTTGGACGTATTCCACTCGACGACCTGGTTCCTGTTCCTCGAACGGCGAATTCTCAGAAAACCAGCATCGAAAACAAAGAATCAAACCTACACGGTAACGGAGATAGACAGTAATGGATCAGGGCAATTCAACGGAAGTTAAGGTTCTGCACAGCTACGATGGCATCCAAGAATATGACAATCCACTACCCAGTTGGTGGAAATGGGTTTTTGTCATTACCATGGCCGTATCGCCATTTTACTTGTTGTACTTCCACATTGGTGCTCCAGGTCGATCCGTGGACGAAATGTACCAAGCAAGCCTAACGGAAAACACGAAAAAGCAATATGCGGAAATCGGTGACTTGGCGGCTGATCAAGCTACGATGATCAAGTACCTTAAAGATCCGAAATGGGTTGGCGTCGGCCAATCGATTTTTAAAGCGAATTGCGTTTCCTGCCATGGTTCGGACGGTGGCGGTAACGTTGGGCCCAATCTTTGCGACGACAATTACAAGCACATCAAGGCCTTACCGGACATCATCAAGGTCCTCAACGAAGGTGTTGGAGCAGGTGCGATGCCAGCCTGGGCTACCCGTTTTTCCCACAAGAACGACATCATTTTGGTTTCCGTTTACGTCGCAAGTTTGCGTGGTTCGAAACCTGCTTCCCCTAAAGCGCCCGATGGTAGCCCCATTGCGGTTTGGCCAATCGAGTAAAGTGCGCCTGAAACTATGAAAGACACGCTGCCAGTTGTTTCGAACGAAAAGACGTCCTGCGGTCGCTGTCAAGCAAATGGTGGATGCTGCAAGGAACTGCTAGAACCACAATCGACGATGCATCCAAGCTCGATTCTGAACGCCCCCGAGCAAGTGTTGCCGACCTTGCGACGCGATGGCAGCCGCAATTGGCTTAGCCCTTCGCTAGCCAAGGGATTTTATTGGCAACGCCGACGTTGGTTAGCTTATGGCTTGATCGCATTCTTCGTGACCTTACCCCATTTGCGATTGAATGGCAAACCTTACGTTTTAATCGATATCGCAAGCCGCCAGTTTACCTTTCTTGGCTACACGTTCTATCCAACTGATACTCCACTGGTCGCTTGCTTGGCCTTGATGGCCTTCTTTTCGATCATGTTGGTAACAGCTCTCGCCGGACGCGTTTGGTGTGGCTGGGCATGCCCGCAGACGGTTTATCTCGAGTTCCTATTTCGCCCTATCGATCGTTTTTTTGATGGCACGCTTGGCAAGGGTGGCAAATCCCGAAATCAGTTAGGGGGCGTCCGTGCTGTGGCCAAATTTTCAGCCTACCTGGGCTGCTCGTTGTTTCTTGCCCATACCTTCTTAAGTTATTTCGTTGGAACCGATCGTTTAGCTCAGTGGATACAGTTATGGCCAACGCAACACCCTGTAGCCTTTCTGGTCATGGGTGGCGCGACCCTGGGGCTGCTATTTAATTTCATGTATTTTCGAGAGCAATTCTGCATGATTGCTTGCCCCTATGGACGATTCCAATCGGTCATGTTGGACCGCAAATCGGTTATCGTCACCTACGATATCCAACGCGGAGAACCTCGAAAGCGTGGCAAGCGAGATACCCAAACAACGCAAGATTCACTTGGGATGAAAACGGGCGACTGTATTGAATGTGGGCGGTGTACGGCCGTTTGCCCGACGGGCATCGACATTCGCGATGGGCTTCAACTTGAATGTATTCATTGCACTCAGTGCATTGACGCTTGCGATGATATCATGGTCAAAATAGGGAAGCCCACGGGGTTGATTCGCTACTCGAGCCAAGATGCCATGGCGGGCATACCCTCCAAAGCCATCCGAGCAAGAACGCTGATTTACCCGACGATCATCGGTATCGCTTTCTTACTGTTCTTGTTCGTGTTGTCATACAAGTTTGCTTTCGACGCTCGCGTTGTCAGAATGCCTGGCGCACCATTTACGGTCTTCCAAGATCAGCATGTGCAAAACAACTTCCGCATTCGTTTGGTGAATCGAAGCCAAACCGACCAACAGTATTCCATCAAAACTAAGAATGAAGCGGTTGTCGCTCGTTGGAGCAACGAAGCACCGCTGACTCTGAAACCAGGCGAATCGGTCTTGGTTCCTGTCGATGTTCAGTTCCCGCTTCAAATCACCAAGGGCTCAGGTCTGTACGATACGCGAATCGAAATTGCCGACTCGGCAGGATCCGCTCGCGACGTTCAAGTTCGATTACTAGGACCTCAATAATAACCAAAGTGTATCTATGAACGCGACATATACCGCTAGGCAAGAACGTAAATCGAGACGCTTTTGGGTGCTGTTGATAGTGGGCTTTTTCTCACTCGATATCGCAATTGCCGCGATCGCGATTTCGATGGCGGCAGGGGATCCATCCTTTCGATCGATTCCAGGATTTGGCGAGCGAGCGGTGGCGTGGGATCAACGCCAATCACTGAAGGAAGCTTGGAACAAGCAAGGTTGGGCAATCGAAATCGCTCGTATTCCACCAAGCCTGGATGCAATCGAAATCGTCCTGAAAGACACTGCCGGAAACCCCGTCTCGGGCTGCACAGGATCGGTCACCCTGTTTCACTACACCCGAGTTGCCACACAATGGAAGGCACCTCTTACGGAAACTCACCCAGGACTATATCTCGCCAACGTTGACGTTTCCAAGCCAGGCATGTGGAATTTGGAGATCGACATGCTGACTGCGGATCAAGAAAAATGCTGGTTCGAAAAGTCGTTCGATTGGCAAGGAGATTCCGAGTGAGCGCATTGGAGTTGCTGACCGCAACACTTTTCTCTTCGCTGGTCGGATCTTTGCATTGTGTTGGCATGTGCAGTCCTTTTGCGATGCTGGCGATAGGTCAATCCAGCGGAGACCGTCCTGCCTTGCAACGGGCGGTTCGTCTGTCCGCCTATCACTTGGGACGACTAGCTACCTACCTGTTGATGGGAATGCTTGTCGCAGCGTTCACATTGACCTTTCAGATAGCGGCCGGCGATTTCGCTCGATCGCAATGGATAGGCTGGGGGGTTGGGATGATCTTGATTGTCATGGGAATGGTGCGATTGTTCGAATCGATGGGCAACGCGACGAAACCGGTGACCCATTCCGCTTGGGTGTTGAATTGGACGCGTTCCATCGTGTCGCTCCGCAAACGGTATGCGTCAGTGCCTGCTTGGCTTTCCTCTTTTTTGTGGGGATTCTCCAGCACGTTCTTGCCATGTGGTTGGCTATATGTTTTTGTTTTAGCCTCCGCGGCAGCGCCTTCACCGACCATGACTGTTGCCATGATGGTCGCCTTTTGGGTGGGAACTTTGCCGCTGCTGACCGCCGCAGCTTGGAGCTGGAGCATGGTGGGACCTCGGTGGCATTTTCTATTTCAACCGCTGGCTGCGGTATGCATTGTCGCCTTTGGATTTTACACTTTGATGCACCGAAGTCAGGTCGATCTAAACTCTATCACAGCGACACCCAGCAAGCCCTCGATCCAACAGATTCGGGATTCGATGAATGCGGGACTACCGTGCTGTGTGGGGAGTCCGTCACGCGGTTCACTGATGCCGAATACGCGAAGTATTGCACCTTCCGCTATTGGTATGGGTTCTAGGGCCGCTGCTGGTGCAGCCCCGTACGGGAGCGTTGGCTATCTGGGAGGCAATGATGCAGGAAACCCTTGATCGCGAGAACGTGGCTAAACCGGGACTTCGCCCTTGTGCGCATTGTGGGCAGCCTACCTTTGCAGCCGACAAGGAGTCTCGCGTATTCTGTTGCAACGGGTGCATGGGCGCCTATGCAATGATTCATGAGCTCGGGCTAGAGGACTTCTATGCACTGCGGAGGGACGCGAAACCATCTTTTTCGGTAGCCAGAAACGAT
>Ga0247831_1004436_pt1 | contig 18775 bp, 13 predicted proteins | sample LaCruzMarch2015__9_FD_192406 | JGI IMG/M metagenome (GOLD analysis project Ga0247831, IMG submission 192406) | Freshwater microbial communities from meromictic Lake La Cruz, Castile-La Mancha, Spain - LaCruzMarch2015_1m | ecosystem: Environmental > Aquatic > Freshwater > Lake | place: Spain... | reverse complement strand
TCACGGGGATGCCGCGCGAAGACTTGCGCGGCTTGATGGAGCGTATCCAAGGGAGATCGAGGTCGGGCCATCCACAACTTTAACCCAGCTCCAAACTTATGCCAGCTTAAGTGTCTAAATCGTATTACCTTACGGAAGAGCGTGCGCTCGGACATGCCGCAGGCACGCGCCAGCTCGGCGGTGGTCAGGATGCGGTCGCAATTGTCCCGCGCATAGGCTCTGATGGTGGCGATGCCGGACTCGGCTTGGTGGCTCGTGCGGCTGGCATCGCGGCGGGTGATGCCCATGAGGCCGATGATGCTGCCGTTCTTACCAAGTAGCGGCACTTTGGTCGTGACGAACCAGTCGAGCTGCCGCTGCTCATCATACCAAACTTCCAACCGGTTGATTAGAGGTTTGCGGGTGCGGAAGACGATCTGGTCGTCGGCATGGAACGACTTCACGACATGTTCGGGAAAGAAGTCGCTGTCCGGCCTGCCCGCGATGTCGCGGGCGTTCTTGATGCCGAGACGGTCCAGTAAGTTGCGGCTTCCTGCCATCAATAAGCTCTCATGGTTCTTCACAAAGAAAAACATGTCGGGCAAATGGTCGAACATCGAGGCCAGTGAAGCTGGATCGGCGAGAGTGGCGAAAAACTGCCTTTGGAGGTCAAAGCACGGCATGGCAGGATCATAACAACTATTGGCGGCATCGACACAACGTTTCTTTGAAGCGCATCGTTAAAGTCGCCATCACAGGCACTCCTTGAAAACCATCCTCATCTCCCTGTTTCTCGCGGCTTACGCCGTCCTCGCGGCTGCTGCGAAGCCCAACATCCTCTTCATCGCGATCGACGACCTGCGGCCTGAGATCGGGGCGTATGGCGTGAACCGCGCCGTCACCCCACACATGGACGCTTTGGCCGCGAAAAGCGTGCGATTCGACCGTGCCTACGTGACCTATCCGCTTTGCCTGCCCTCGCGTGCTTCGATGCTCACCGGGCGGCGCATTGATTACTCCGGCACGGGTAAAAAGCGGGGCTTCCCAGAGCTAATCCAGTTGCAGCAGACCTGGCCCGCCACCCTCCGCAAAGCAGGTTACTGGACCGCCACCTCTGGCAAGCTCTACCACGGCAGCGTGCCGAAGGTGGACACCGCCGCATGGGACGTCCCCGGCGAGATGTGGCGCAACGACTTCAAGGACTGGTCGCCTGAGTTGATGAAGAAGGTCGTCGCCGAAGCTGGGCCAAAGGAGATCGTCGAGGACTTCCGCAAAAACGGTGGCGGTTCCGGTTCTTTACTCTACATGGCCGTGGATGGCGATGACGACATCCTCACCGACGGTCAGACCGCGAGCATCGTGATGGGCTATCTGAGTGACCGACCCAAGGACAAACCCTTCGTCATCTGCGCCGGGTTCAGCCGCCCGCACATGCCATGGATTGCGCCGAAGAAATATTTCGACCTCTACAAGGAGGCGAAGATCGAACTGCCGAGGCTGCCCGAAGGCGCAAAGCGCGAGCTGTTCAAGGAAGACATCGGCGCGGGTGTGAGCAAGGACGCCGCGAAATGGAATGAAGGCGTGACCGACGACGAAGCGCACGAACTCATCAAAGGCTACCTCGCCAGCGTGTCCTATGCCGACGCGCAGGTCGGGCGCGTGCTGGCAGCGCTGGAGAAGTCGGGCGAAGCCGACAATACCATCGTCGTCCTTTGGGGTGACCACGGCTATCATCTCACCGAGCACGGCCTGTGGCGGAAGAACACGATCTACCACATCGCCAACCGCATCCCGCTGCTCATTCACGTCCCCGGAAAGGCTGTTGGCGTCAGCGAGCGCCTTGTGGAGAGCATTGATCTTTACCCGACCCTTCTTGCGCTCACCGGAATCTCTGCGGATGGTCTGCGCCTCGACGGACGTAGCCTCGTCCCCTTGCTCGACAAACCCGATGCCGAATGGCCCCACCCGGCCTTCATCCACGCAGCAAAGGATCACGGCATGGTTACCCAGCAATACCGCTACTCTATCTCCAATAACGGCACCGAAAAACTCTTCGACCTCCACGCTGATCCCGATGAGTGGAATAACCTCGCCGCTGCCCCCGTCCACGCAGATCGCGTCAAGCAGATGCGCGCTGGAGTGGAGCAGGCATGGAAGGCCGATGTCGTCACTGAGGTTCCTCCCGCAAAGGCAAAGAAAAATAGATGATACTTCCCCACTGGGCTAAAAAAAATCAGGTGCCAGAGTGCTGAGGATCGCGTTGAAGTCGTCTTTGATCGAAACTGCGAGGGGATACGCGGGTTTACCCTTTAGCCCATTCGTCATGAAACTTCGTTATCCGCTTCTTATCATCGCATTTATCGGTGTGTTCGTTGTGCTGGCCCAGCAGACGGATCTTGTCTCTCAGGGCTTTCAGCGCGGCGATGCGGATGCCGATGGTAAACTCTCGCGCGATGAGCTGGAGAAACTACCGCGCCTGAAAATCAGGGCTGAGGGTGCGGACACGGATGGCGATGGCTTCATCACGCTCGCAGAGTTTCGCTCACATCTTACCAGCGGCGGCCAGCCAGCGCCCGGTGCCTCCGCTACGGGCAAAGTCGGCCCCGGAGACCACATGCGCACGGTGACAGTCGGCGAAATGTCCAGACGCTACGAGGTGCATGTGCCTGCAAGTTACGATGCAGCGAAGCCCACACCTGTCATCATCGCCTTTCACGGTGGCGGCGGGAATCCCGCCAGCATGATCCGCCTCAGCGGTCTGAATGCGAAGTCCGAGCAGGCAGGCTTCATCGTCGTCTATCCCTACGGCACCGGGAAGCTGGAGAACACCATGCTCACCTTCAACGGCGGTGAATGCTGCGGATATGCGATGCAAAACAAGATCGACGACGTCGCCTTCACCCGCGCTTTGCTCGACGACCTCGCGACGGTCGTGAACGTGGACGCGGCGCGCATCTTCGCCACTGGCCTGTCCAACGGCGGCATCATCTCACACCATGTCGCCTCTGAGTTGAGCGACCGCATCGCCGCCATTGCGCCGGTCGGTGGGCCTTTGATGATGGAGGCAGCACGAGCTACGCGGCCCGTCTCCGTCATGCACTTCCACGGGACGGCGGATGCCTTTGCGCCTTTCAAAGGCGGCTATGGCAAAGGCGCGATGGGCGGTAAAGGTGTGACTGAGTTCCGCTCTGTCGAGCACACCATCCAAAGCTGGGTGAAAGCGAACGGCTGCCAGACCGAGCCCGAAGTCGTCGCGCTGCCCGACAAAGCCGACGACGGGATGACGGCCACCCGCAAGACCTGGAGCGGCGGCAAGGACGGAAGCGAAGTCGTGCTCATCGAGATCGAAAATGGCGGTCACACCTGGCCGGGTATGAAGCCCATCGTCGCTCTGCTCGGCGAATCGACGATGGATATCTCGGCGAATGATTTGATGTGGGAGTTTTTTCAGAAGCATCCGCTTCGAGTAGCTCAGAAAAACACCCTGCCAAAACCATGAAAGTGATTCGTCGTATCGTCGCTTTTTTCGGTATCCTGCTCGTCATTCTGGTCATCACCCTGGGTGTGCTTAAAACGCAGCAAGTGAAGGCGGATGCGGCGTTTATCGCGGCGGCGAATTTGCAAACCATCAAGCTAGAGATCGGTGGCCTGGAACGGCGCGCACTCATTCATGTGCCGCAGATGCACGACGGCAAAACACCTCTGCCAGTCTTGCTCATGTTTCATGGCAATGGCGGGACGCCGGAGAATGTCATCAGAGAAACCGGCTGGGTGGCGAAGTCCGATGCTAAGGGTTTCATCGTCGTCTTTCCCGAGGCCACGCGGCCCTACATGGGTAAATCGCCGAAGTTTGGCAGTAACAATCCCGCGTGGAATGACGGCTCCAGGCGCTTTCATGCAGGCGAGCGCCATGTGCCCGATGTGGCTTTTATCGCCGCACTGCTCGATCACATTGAGGCGAATTTCCCTGTGGATCGGAGACGTGTGTTTGCGACCGGCTTTTCCAACGGTGCATCGATGACCTTCCGCGTCGGACTGGAACTCTCTGCGCGCCTCGCCGCCATCGCGCCGGTGTCTGGCGCGCTGTGGATGGATGAACCCATCGCCGAACGTGCCCTGTCACTGCTCTACATCACAGGCGATGCCGACCCCATCAATCCGATGAACGGGGGTGCGCCGAAGATGGCCACCGGTGTTGGTTTCAAAGGCGTGCCGGAAAAGGCTAAGCTACCGGTGCGCGAGAACATCGCGCGGTGGGTGCGGCTCCTGGGTTGCAATGCGGAGGGGAAGCCGATCGAGAACAGCCTCGAAGGTGTCACCACCGTCGTTCACAGCGGCGGGCGCAACGGCACTGAGGTCGTCTTCACCACCATCGCCGGTCACGGTCATATCTGGCCCGGTGGGAAAAATCTACTGCCCGAATTCATCGTTGGCAAAACGACAAGCCGACTCAACGCGACCGATGCCATTTGGGACTTCTTTGAAAAACATCCACAACCGGATTCAATGCGGTGAGTCAGTTTTCAGCCTTGCCTTATCCGGGCTGTAGAAAGATGAACTGAACCGTGGTAAGATTTGAACTAACATGGCCTGGGCCAAACTTTCTCATCATGAAACCACCTCCACCATCGTCTTCGCTGAACTTCAGTCGTCGCCGTTTTCTCGGAGGTAGTGCCTCATGGGCCGTTGCTGTCGGCTCAGGTTTATGCCATCCATCCCAGGCCATGAACCCACGACTCTACACTTTCGTTGGCGGAAACACAGGTGCCTGGACTGTCATCTCGTCCAAACCCTACATCGGAGAGCCGCTCCCACTCGTCAAAAAAATAGACATCCTGAACAGCGCCGTGCCTGCCTTGCCTGAGGGGGCTGGGTGGCTGCTGCGCGGCGTCACCAGCAACATACGGTATGTCAATCGTGATGAAAAAGCTCAACTGGTGTCCAAACAGGCTGACCTGGGGCGTCCCGAGGCCACTCATGGTGCGCTGATCCCCATCCGCAAAAATGCCAAGTGGTGGGCACTGACTCAAGAGGAGCGCCGGGAGCTTTTTGAGGAGCGCTCCCATCACACGCAGACCGGATTAAAATACCTGCCAGCCATCGCTCGGCGTCTGCATCATTGCCGTGATTTGGGGGAAAGTGAACCTTTCGACTTCCTCACCCTCTTTGACTACGCCCCGGCCGATAGCGCTGCGTTTGAAGATCTCGTGGCAGCACTTCGTGCCACGGAGGAATGGAAGTTCGTGGACCGCGAGGTCGATATCCGAATGGTTCGTGACGTCTGACCCCGGCAGCCAAACACCTGTTATTCCCTCCGATGAGCACGCCGAATGACGAACTCCAATATCCTCTCGCCGTCGGTCTTTATGACAGTGAGATCGACCGGCTCTACACCCGCCAAAGTCTCTATGTCGGTTTTCAGCTTGCCGCTATTGCGGGGTTTATCGCTTCGCTGGACAAGCTCACCGCACAGCCTGTCGTCATGCGCATCGCCATCGGTTTGATGCTCGTTCTGGCCATCATCACCACTCTTGTGACCCTGCGCGGACTTCATTCCCACCAAACTTTGCTCAAGGTCATCGCCACCCTTGAGGCCCGTTCAGGTGGGCGGCTGGATTTGCTGAATCTCGGTCGATTGCATTCCCGAACGCCCATCCACCTGAACTATTATTATGCCATTGTCATGAACCTCGCCCTTGTCGCCACTTGGGTGTTGTTGCTGGTCACCCAGAGTTGAGTTCACGTTTGGATGATTTGTGAAAATCATCGACAGCCTAACCGTTCGCGGCCACGCCAAATGAAAAAGATTTGAAAAGCTCTCGCATTTGGAAACGACCGGCATCCCTCTCGTGGCAAAGAACCGGGTCACCTCACGATCAATGGCCCCGGTCTGTAGTAGTTTAGCCCGCTCTCTATAACCACAGAACTACACTCTCTAATCAAGCAGGGGAAAATAAAATGTCCCCATTTCGTCGTTTCATCGGACGACTTGCCGACACATGTCCTCCGAAACCCACGCAATTCAGCAAGCTGCTGCCGAGTTCATCCGCGACCGACATTTGCTTGGCGCATTCGTAAACGGGCTGCTGCGTGATGTTCATGCTGCGGAGGATGTGTTGCAGGAGGTGTGGATGCTCTTATCGGCGGAGCTGGAGAAAGGCGGCGGCATCCAAAATCAAGCGGCGTGGTGCCGGGGTGTGGCACGGAACCTTATCCGCAGGCATTGGGAGAAGCGGCAGATGGCCAGGGTGGTCGCGGACAGCGAGGCGCTGGAAGCATTCATGGACCGCGTAGAGCATTGCTTCGCCTGGGCGGATGCGCAGGAGCATTTTGCCACAGCACGGCTAGCGGCACTGGATGAATGCGTGGCCTCGCTCCCAGACCGGTCACGCCGACTGCTTTCACTCAAATACACACAGCTTGCCGCTCTGGAGCGCATCGCTGAGGAGACCGGCCAATCGTTTGAGGCGGTGAAGAAGGCGCTCATACGTCTGCGTGCCGCTCTGTTGGACTGTGTGCGCCGCAAGCTATCTCAGGAGGAATGGAACTCATGACAACCGACGAACTATTGCAACGCTGGAGCGATGGCTCCATCACTAGCGATGAACTGCGCGAGCTCACCGCGAAGCTGGCTGAGCCCGTGCATCAAAGCGCATTGCTGGACGACTGGTTACTCGAAAGCCGCCTGCCCAATGTCCTGCCCGGCGCTGCGGTCGCTGGACTCCGTGAATCTGAAATGAACCCAATAACAACTCGAACGGATTCTCCGCGAGCGAAGCCATGGACGAACTGGCTCTCCTGGCGTCCGCTCACGGCAGCGGCGGCGGGGATTTTGTTGGGCATGTTCTGCACGTCGGTGGTGTTTGGGTATGTGGTACAACGGGCGGGTGCGGTGAAAAAGATGCCGCTTGCGGTTTTCGATCCGGGGCTGGAGGATGAGAATCAGACTCTGGATGATGGCTTGCCAGAACGCATCGGACGATGGGGCATGGACGCAGCCAGCGTGGTAACAGCGGAAGGCCATGTGAAGCCGCTGCAAGGCCAGCGTATGATGCGCTTGGAGCCAATCCCGAGGGAGAAGAACGTGAAAAATCTGGCCTCGCGTGTCTATCAGGTGCTCGATCTTCGCTTCCTGTCGATGCAGGACATCAGTAACGATGCCGAGGTGCAGGTGTCGGCTTCGTTCTGTGCGACGAACAGTGATGTTAGCTCACGTTATTTGATCCGTGCCTTGGCGCTCGATGAGGTGCCTGAAGAAGCGATGAACGAGTTTTGGTCGAAGACAGAGAGTGCGGGGGTCGTGTCCGAGTCCCAGCGATTCGACACCAAGCCCGGAGCTCGTGGCTGGCACACGTTTTCGTTGAAACTGCGGTTGCCTCCCGAATCAAAGACGCTGGTGTTTATCCTCGGTGCCGTGCCGCCGGAGGATTCTTCTAAAGAGGCTTCCATTCACTACCTGGATGAGGTGCAGGTTTCGCTTCTTACCCCAGAATCAACGCTGCCCTGAACCCAAGCCGCCTCCCTTTCACAATCATGAATACAAACTCTTCGTTCTCACCCAACCGCCGCTTCTTCCTACGGGCCACCGGCATCAGTCTCGCTCTGCCACTCCTTGAATCTCTAGGAGGCAGAGTTTTCGGCCAAAGTGCGTCTGTGGGTTCTCTCGCGGGCAAGGCGGTGAATGCCGAGCGTCCGTTGCGGATGGTGTGCATTGGCAACCTGCTTGGTTTTTATCCTCCGGCGTTCTTTCCGACGAAAACGGGTGCGGCTTACGAGTTGCCGGAGTCCATCGAAGCGCTGGAGCCGCACCAGAAAGATTTCACGCTTTACTCAGGCCTCGATCACGGCATCAAAGGCGGGCATTTCGCCATGAGTTCGTTCCTCAGCGGGGTGAAGACCTCCGATGCGAAAGGTATGCCGGATGGCAACATCACCGTCGATCAACGTGCTGCGGAGACGCTGGGCGGGGCAACGCGGTTTCCCTCGCTCACACTGGGATCGGAGAGCGGCATTCACGGCGGTTGCCTCATGTCCTGGACACGCAGTGGCACCCGCGTTCCGCCCATCAACACGCCGCGTGAGTTGTTCCAGAAGTTGTTCATCAATGAAGACGCCTCCAGCCTCGCTGCCTCCATGGATCGACTCGATGTGAAGGGTTCCATACTCGACGCCGTGAATGGCGATGCAAAGTCGCTTCAATGTCATCTCGGTCAGCGCGACAAGGAAAAGCTGGACGAGTATTTCACCTCTGTCCGTGATGTGGAGAAGCAGATTGAGTTGCATCGCAAGTGGGCCAGCGTGCCCAAGCCTGATCCGAAGATGAAGGAGCCGAAGAACACCGACTTCGTCTCTGACCTGCCCGTGATGTATGACCTCATCGCACTCGCCTTGCAGACCGATTCCACCCGCATCGCCACACTGGAGATCGGCGGTGACTTCGAGGCTTCGGCCTTCGGTTTGAATGGCGGCTATCATGGCCTCTCGCACCACGGCCAGCGCCCAGAAGCCATCAAAGGACTCATCAAAATGGAGCGCTATCAGGTGGAGCAGTTCGCTCGGTTTCTCGCCAAGCTCAAATCCATCGAAGATGGCGCAGGCACGCTGCTGGATCATTCGATGGTGCTCTTTGGCAGCGGCATGGGGAATGCGAACTCGCACACGAATAGCAATCTCCCGCTTATCCTCGCCGGTGGCGGCTTTAAGCACGGCGAACACAAGACTTATCCTGCGAAGGGACCGGGCCGCCAGATGCTCTGCAATCTCTATCTCTCCATGCTCCAGCGCTTTGGCGCGGAAGTGGACACCTTCGGCACCAGCACCGGCACACTCACCGGCCTCGCTTGAGGCTTCAGAACAAAGTCTCATGCTTCGCTCCTCGTTCTTACTCGCCGGGCTATTGCTCATATTGGAAGCCCACCCGCTTCACGCCGCTGCTGATAGCCCAAAGATTCAGCACTTCCTGTCCACCTATTGCAACGACTGCCACGGGGCCGAAAAGCAGAAGGGCGACCGCCGTTTTGATCAACTCACGCTTCCCGTGGCGAAGGTGGACACGTTGATCGAACTCAAAGACATCCTCGATCAGATCAATCTCGGCGAAATGCCGCCGAAGAAATCCAAACAACCGTCATCCGATGAACAAAAGGACTTCATCGAACAAATCACTCAGGAGCTTACCAAAGGTCGGGAAGCGCTCGCCAGCACCGGTGGCAGCACCGTTCTTCGCCGACTCAATCGCACCGAATACATCCGAACGATCGGCGATTTGTTCGCACTGAACATGGCCGCTTTTGATCCGACGACGAAGTTCCCACGGGATCAATCGGCCGAGCACATGGAAAACCTCGGGGATGTGCTGCAAACTTCTGGCTACCTTCTGGATCAGTATCTCGATGCCGCCGATGCGGTGGTGGAGAAGGTCTTCGCCCATGATCAGCAGCCCGAAGAGCAGACTTGGCACTTCAAAGGCGAATTCAAGTCCAAGTCGAGGTCCGAGGAGAAGCGCAACGAATACGACAACCTCCATCTGCTCGTTTTGGAGTGCATGGACCCCGACAAGCACACCGGCGGCTTCGGCTTCATCAACGACTTCGTGGATGGTGTGCCCGTGGATGGCTTCTACGAGGTGCAGGTTCTGGTGAAGGCCATGAATCGGCAGCATCCATATGACCCCAAACTTTTCGGCATCGATTCTCGAGAACCTTTTCGCTTCGGCATCGTGCCCGGCGATGCCAAACTCGGGCCGCTCGATCTGCCTCAGCCTAACCAGCCCATGCTGGAAGAGATTCAGCTCAAAGATGGCGAGGCCGAGTGGCGCACCATGAAGGTCTGGCTGGATGCAGGTCACACACCCCGATTTGTCTTCCCAAATGGTGCCGAAGAGATTCGCAAGACCTGGATCCCAATTGCCGAGCAACACAAAGATCTCTGGAATGAAGAAGACCGAAATATAAACAAGATCGGCATCGTCAATGCCAAGAAGCTCGCCTGGCAGGTAGCGAAATTTCCTCATATCCGAATCGACGAGGTTAAGATCAGAGGCCCCATCATCGAAGAGTGGCCGCCCTTGACTCAACAGACCGTCTTGAGCAAAACAGCCTTCTCTGCCGAAAATATCCGCCAGTTGCTCCAGAGCTTCGCAGATCGTGCTTATCGCCGTCCCGCAACCGCGGACGAGGTCGATCATCTCATGGCAGTTGTCGAGAAACGCGTCAGCACCGGTCACTCGCCACTGGATGGCTTCAAAGCAGCACTGAAGGCCGCGCTTTGCTCGCCGGGTTTCGTTTATCTCTCGCAGGAAACTCAAGGTGACTCTAAGAAGCTCGGCGGTTACGCGCTTGCCTCGCGTTTGTCCTTCTTCCTCTGGTCCACCATGCCGGATGACGAACTCATGAAGCTCGCGGCCAGCGGAGACATGACAAAGCCTGAGGTGCTGCTGGCTCAAACACGCCGCATGCTTCAAGACAAACGCTCCGATGCCTTCGTGGCCGGTTTCCTCGATAGCTGGTTGAATCTCCGCAACCTCGGTGGCATGCCGCCGGATCGGAAGGAGTTCGAAGAATACTACGCCAAAGGTTTCCAGGACGCCTTCAAGATCGAGACCCGCATGTTCATGCGCGACCTCATCGACCGCGATGCGAGTATCGTGAACTTCCTCGACAGCGATTACAGCTTCCTCAACCAACCGCTCGCCACACACTATGAACTCGGCGAACTCGGCGATCCCGCGAAAGCCCACGAGTTTCGCAAAGTCAGCTTCAAGACTGACAAACGCGGTGGTCTACTCGGCATGGGCTCCGTGCTCACCATCACGGCAAACGGCATTGAGACCTCACCCGTCACACGCGGCGTGTTCTTGCTCGAAAACATCCTCGGCACACCGCCGCCACCGCCGCCGGATGATGTGCCCGCGATTGATCCCGATGTGCGCGGTGCCAAATCCATCCGCGAACTGCTCAGCAAGCATCGCGAGTCCGCGAACTGCTACGGCTGCCATCAGAAGATCGACCCGCTCGGCTTCGCCCTCGAAAACTTTGACGCCATCGGTGACTGGCGGCCCCGCATTGGCAAAACGAAGATCGACTCCAGCGGCGAACTGCCCAGCGGCGAGAAATTCGATGACGTGGCCGATCTAAAGAAGATCCTTGTGCAGCGCAAAGACCTCTTTGCCACCCTGCTCACCCGCCGCCTGCTCACCTATGCCTGCGGTCGCCGCATGGAGGCGCTCGATGAACCTGTGGTGGAGAAGATTCTCGCGGAGCTTCCGAAGAAGGAATATGGCGTGCGTTCGTTGATCGAGGCGGTGGTGGCCAGCGAGCCATTTTTGAGCCGCTGAATGTTTTCCGCCCTGATCTTGAGGCTTCCTCTCCATCTTGAGCGCCTGTGCGCACACCCCAGCCAAGTCTCTTCAAACGACTGGTCCAGCGCACGCTGCCTTCATGTTATTTAACCCCATGAAAACCATCCTAGCCGCTTTTGCCCTCCTTTTGTTCAGTTTCGTGTCTCGCGCTGACGGCCTTGTTGTCTATCCAGCCGCGCCTGGACTTGCTCCATCGGCCCATTATCAGGTCCGCATTCGCACCCTTGACGATGGTGCGAAATGGCAGGCAGCCTTTGCTTGGCAGACGGAGTGCAAAGACGAAGAAGGTTATTTCGAATCGCTGAGTGGCTGGACTCACACCTATGTGAACTTTGAAATCTCCGGTCCCGTAGAGATTGAGATCTCTCGCGTCAACGGCCAGCCGATTCGCAGCGCGGCCGTGCATCCAAAGCGCAAAGCCTCCACCTGCGTGATCAAAGATGGCAAGGCCTTTGTGATACTCGACAAATCCTGCCTCATCGCCGTGGACATCGACGGCCAGATGGATGGTCAGGACACAGGCAAGGGCTACAAAGGGCCGCCACTTCACACGATCTCTCTCTTTGCCAATCCGCCGCTGGCTGGCAAGCCAAGTCCCGATGGGCCCGGCGTGCGCACCGTGAAGCCCGGTGAGAAAGCACCTGCGGATGGCGACTGGAAGACACTCTACTTTTTGCCAGGTGTGCATGACATTGGTGCGGCTTTTCCCGTGAGTGCTAACCGTCAGTATTACATCCCTGGCGACGCGATGGTCTATGGCTCGTTCCACAATGCTGAGTGGGGAAACGGCCATGACATTCGCTTCTTCGGTCACGGCACTTTGTCCGGTGCGCGACTGAAGCATCACAAGGCATTGAAGTTCTTTTCCGGGGACAAAAAGGCAAGCCGCAAACCCATCGAGATTTTCGGAGCTAAGGACACAAAGGTTGAAGGCATCACCATCGCCGACTCTGCCTCGCATTCGGTGATGTTGGTCAACGGCTACAGTGAAGGACATCCGAACGAAGTCCAATGGACCAAAATCTTCACCTGGCGCGCCAATGGCGATGGCATCAATCCGTTTGGCAACACGCTCATCGAAGACTGCTTCATCCGAACCCAGGATGATTCACTCTATGTGAACGGCCTCGGCATTCGCCGTGTGGTCTTGTGGAATGACGCCAACGGCTCCTCCTTTGTCCTCAGCGCACTGCCCGAACGCACGGATCGCAAACTCATCGTCGAAGACTGTGATGTGATCTATTCCCGCGCCAGTTGGCACCACTGGAGTGGCGGCCGTGTCTTCAACATGCGCGGAGAAGGCAAAGACCCGGCCGGCGCCGGCGTCATCTTCCGCAACATCCGCATCTCGGATCCCCGCCCCACACTCCAGCAGTTCTTCATCTGCATGACGGTTCCGGACCCTTATGGCGAGGGCAAACGTGGGGTAGGGGACCTCTCCGGAATTCTCTTTCAAAACATCTCCATCGACGCCCCCAGCGTCATCGGTGAGCCTCAACTCCTCTGGGGTCAGGGCAATGCCCGCATCCGCGATCTCATCTTCGAAAGTCTCACCGTTGGCGGCAAACGAATTCAAACCTCCGACTTCTTCCAAAGCAACGAGTTCGTGGAAGACCTGATCTTCCGGTAAAGAAGCAGCGGTCGGTCAACCTCCATCATCCAACCAGTCGCCACATCTCATGAAACACCACAAACACAACGGATTCGACCGTTCCGCTAACACTGTGCGCCCGCCGAGAGCAGGGCGAGCCACGCTACTCATTGCATTTCTCGCTTTGTTAGCCGCATTCAGCATCGTGAATGGTGAAACCGTAGTCTCCATCCACGGCGGGGACTTCCACATCAATGGCAAGCCGACCTACGCCGGACGCGAGTGGCGCGGACATCGCATCGAAGGCCTGCTCATGAACTCGCGGATGGTGCAGGCGACCTTCGACGACTTGAACCCAGAGACGGCAGGGCGCTGGAAATATCCCGACACCGGAAAGTGGGATGCCGAACGCAACGTGCGCGAGTTCATCGGCATGATGCCTGAGTGGCGCAAGCACGGGCTTCTGTCGTTTACCGTGAACTTCCAGGGAGGTTCGCCAGAGGGCTATTCACGCTTGCAGCCATGGGAGAACAATGCCTTCAACCCTGACGGCTCGATGCGCCCGGCATTTCTGGACCGCATGAAGCGCGTGCTCGACGAGGCCGACCGGCTCGGGATGGTGCCCATCGTCGGCTATTTTTACTTTGGCCAGTCACCACGTTTCCGCGATGAGGATGCCGTTCGCACGGCAACCGACAATGTGACCCAATGGCTGCTCGCAGGTGGCTGGCGGAATCTGCTGGTCGAGGTCAATAACGAGGCGAACAAGGGCTACCGGCCCGAGATTCTCCGCATCCATCGTGTTCACGAACTCATCGCACGGGTGCGTGATACGAAGGCTGCCGACGGGAGACGATTACTGGTAGGAACATCCTTTGCTGGAAATGTCATTCCGACACCGGAGGTTATCAAGGTGTCAGACTTCGCGCTGATTCATGGCAACGGCGTCAAGGATCCCAAACGCATCGTCGAGATGGTTAAACTCACCCGGGCGTTGCCAACCTGGCGGACGATGCCGGTCCTTTTCAATGAGGACGACCACTTCGATTTCGATCAACCGATGAACAACTTCATCGCCGCCGTCAGCGAGCACGCGTCATGGGGCTATTTCGACTACCGAATGAAAGGTGAGGGATTTGATGAGGGCTACCAATCCATGCCGGTCAACTGGACGACTAGCTCGGATCGCAAGCGTGGCTTCTTCAAGCTCTGCGCGGAAATCACCGGCTCAAAGCCTTAATAGATGACACGGATGACAAGGAGTTCGGATGAAAAAGCAAAGTCTTCTCATCCTCGGCAACAGCTTCAATCACCATCGTTACATGAAACTCACCCTCACCTTGGCCTTCGCCTTTGTCTCGCTCAACGCTTCCGCCGCGAGCCTCGATTTTGATGCCAGCCTGCCACAAGCCGCCTTCGCCGCTGCCGAGATTCAGGCTGCTCTTCCCGCCTACGGCCAGACGACTGCGATCTCTCTCAAGCTCGACTCAACACTTGGCCCTCAGGCCTACGCCCTCTCCCGCGATGCTGCCACCGGTGCGCTCACCGTTCGCGGCGGCGATCCTCGAGGTCTCCTCTATGGTGGCCTCGAACTCGCCGAGCAGCTTCTCCTTGCTTCCGGTGACGCCTCACGCATCCAAAACGCCACTGGCAAACCCCACGTCGCTCGTCGTGGTTTGAAATTCAACATTCCCCTCGATATCCGCAACCCGTCGTATCAGGACGCTGGCGACGCCGCCCAGGCCAACATCGCCGAGATGTGGAATTTCGAGTTCTGGCGCGAGTTCCTCGATAGCATGGCCCGGCACCGCTACAACTCCCTCGGCCTCTGGAACCCGCATCCGTTCCCCTCGATGATAAAACTAGCCGACTACCCCGAGGCCGCGCTGCGTGATGTCTGCGGCACCGCCTTCCCCCTAGACACTGACCGCACCGAAGAGTCCGAGGCAAAATTCATCGCCGGCAGCGGCGTCTCCCAACCCGTGCTCGACAACCTCATCGTCCTCAAGCCGATGACCATCAATGAAAAGATCGATTTCTGGCGTCGCGTCATGCGCCACGCCAAGGACCGCGGCATCGAAGTCCATTTCGTCACCTGGAACATCTGGATGAACAGCCTCGCTCCGGCCGGCTGGTATCGCCAACAGCAGAACCTCAAAGGCGACGCCGGTCTCTACGGCATCAACAACGACCAGACCAACCCGCGCACCATCGCCTACCTCCGTGCTTGTGTGCGCGAGTTCATCCTCACCTATCCTGATCTCGCGGGTATCGGCTTCACTCCCGGCGAAAACATGGAGGATCGCGACGATGAATTTGGTCGCGAAAAGTGGCTCTGGGCCACCTATGGCGAAGGCATCCTTGATGCGAAAAAACTCCAGCCTGGCAGGTCCATCGAAGTTTACCACCGAGTCTGGGAGGCTGGCATAGACCGGATCATGGATAGCTTTGTCCGTCGCTATCCCGACCCAATCAGCCTCAGCTACAAATACACCCGCGCTCGCCTTCACTCCACGCCCACCCCGCATTGGGCGGAAGAGGAAATCATTCCCGACTTAAAAAAACATGGCATCAAGAGCTGGTGGAATCTCCGCAACGACGACCTCTTTCACTTCCGCTGGGCTGACCCGGCCTACGTCAGCGCCTTCATGAAGAACCTACCCGGCCCCGACCTTACCGCCGGATACGACATGGGCTCGGACAGCTACACCTGGGGGCGCGAATTCATCAGCACCCGCCCCAATCACCCGCGCGACCTCGAGATCCGCAAACACTGGTTCAACTTCCTGCTCTGGGGCCGCCTCGGCTACGACCCGGACCTGCCGCCCGCTCGACTCACCGCCATCGTGCAGAATCACTTTCCCGATGTGCCCGCCCAGCCACTGCTCGACGCCTGGACCTCCGCCTCCCGCACCATCGCGCTCGTCAACCGATTCCACTGGATCGACTGGGATTTTAAGTGGGCCGTCGAAGGCTGCCTCGAACTGCGCAAGGGCTTCAAATCGGTAGATGATTTCATCTCTACAAAAACCATGCCCGGCTCCGGCCTCCTAACCATTCCCGAGTATGTCGCGGCCCGACTCGGTAATCCGAAGAGAGGCCTGACGCCTCCCACGGCCGTCGCCAACCAACTCGAGGCCGACGCCAATTTCTCAATCGCCTATGTGCGCTTTATCCGCGCGGCCCGACGACCCATCGCGAAAGAGCTCAGTGAGCTGCTCTACGACATCGAATCCTTCGCCCACCTCGCCAACTACTACGCCTCGAAAATTCGTGGCGCCACCCACCTTCATGAGTTCCGCACCACAGGGGTTCCGGGCGAACAAGCTGCCGCCATCTCCGTCCTCGAGTCCGCGCTCGCGCATTGGAAAGCCTACGCCGCTTCCGCCACCGCCAATTACCACCCGCAATTCCTCTCCAAGACCCGCACTATTGACTGGGTCCGCCTGACCGAAGACGCCCGTCGCGACATCGACATCGCCCGCGCCGCCACAGCCAAATAATGCACCGCAATCTCGCCCTCATCCAACACCATGAGATTCCCACCTTTTACCGCCACTCTTTTACCGGCCCTTCTTTTTGCTAGCCATGCTTTGGCAGCGAACCTGTCCGTAACCAACGACCCATCCACCGGCAGCCCAGGCAACTTCGCCGCCGAGGAAATCCAGCGCGAGGCCGCAGCCAAGAAAATCTCCGCGAAAGTCTCTCTCAGTGTCGAAAAGAACGCCAAAGCCGCTCCGCAGAGCTATCGAATCGAACGAAAAGACGATCAGATCCGTGTCATCGGTGCCGACGAAGCAGGAGTGATGTATGGCGGCCTGGACATCGCGGAGGCCATTCGCATTGGCACGTTCGATTCCCTCAAAAGCACCGAGAACAAGCCCCACATCGAGAAGCGCGGCATCAAGTTCAACATCCCGCTCGATCTGCGCACACCGAGCTACACAGACTCCTCCGATGCGGCTCAGGCGAACATCCCCGAGGTATGGGAGCGGGATTTCTGGATCGACTACCTCAATGCCATGGCGCGTCATCGTTACAACGTGCTCTCGCTTTGGAGCCTGCATCCATTCCCCTCCATGGTGAAAGTCCCCGAGTTCCCCGAGGTCGCACTCGACGATATCTGGCGCACCAAAGCCAAGCTCGACGATAGCTTCAGCTTCTCTGGCAAAGGCTTTGTCCGTGATGAAATGCTCGCCAATCACGAAGTCGTCAAAAAGGTTACCATCGACGAAAAGATCGAGTTCTGGCGCTGGGTCATGCAACAGGCTGCGGATCGCGGGATAACGATCTATGTCTTCACCTGGAACGTCTTCACCTATGGTGCCGAGGGCAAACACGGCATCACCGATGACCTTGGCAATGACATCACCAGAGCCTATTTCCGCGCCAGTGTGCGCGAGATGGTGAAAACCTACCCACTGCTCGGTGGCATGGGCATCACCGCAGGCGAAGGCATGCCGCATGACATGGATTCCAAACTGAAGGAACGCTGGCTGTGGGACACTTACGGCGAAGGTGTGCGCGAAGCGCTGAAGGATGAGCCCAAACGTGACTTCAATCTGATCCATCGCTTCCACTGGACGGCGCAGAGCGAGATCCTTGATGCCTTCAAAGACTACCCAGGCACCTTTGACTTCAGCTTCAAATACAGCGTGGCGCACATGTATTCCATCACGCGGCCCACCTTCATCCTGCCGCTGCTGGACGGTATCGCCCCCGGTCGCCGCACTTGGCTCACTGTGCGCAATGATGACATTTACACCTTCCGATTTGGTGATCCCGTTTACGCCCGCGAATACATCCTCAACATGCCGTCGCCGCGCAAGTTCGCTGGTTTCTACATGGGTCCAGATGGCTACTGCTGGGGCCGCGAGTTCCTCGATCGCTACCCCGCTCCCGGCAAGCGTCCGCTGGTCATGGAGAAGCAATGGTATTCCTTCATGCTCTGGGGCCGGCTCGCTTATGATCCCTCGCTGCCCGACTCGCACTTCGAGCGCATCCTCGCCGCACGTCATCCACAGGCTTCCTCAGGGCATCTCTTCACGGCTCTGCAAAGCGCCTCACAGGTCATGCCGCTGATCACTCGCTTCTTCTGGGGCGACATTGACCTCAAATGGTTCCCCGAAGCCTGCTGGAGTCATCCGAAGAACAAAAACAATCAAGGCTTCTACAACGTCATCAAGTTCATGGAAGGCAACACCATGCCCGGAGCCAACGTCCTGTGCATCCGTGAGTGGCGCAAACGCCTCACCGAGCGCACTCCCATGACCGATACCACACCGCTCGAGATCGCTGAAGCGCTCGACCGTGCCGCAGCGGAAAACTTTACCTCCCTCGAACCCCTCCGTGAGACCGCCAAAGCCGACGCAGAACTCCAAAAGAACATCAACGACTGCGAAGCCTTCGCCTGGCTAGGCCGCTACTACGCCGCCAAAATCCGCGGCTCCTGCGCCCTCGCCCTGTTTGATGCCAACAGCGACACCTACGAGCACGCCGCCGCGCTCCGTCACCTCACGGATGCCCTTTTCCATTGGAAAAAATACGCCGCCATCCGCGACGCCAACTACGTCCCCGCACTCTACAATCGCCTCGGCTATGTGGACATCACCGCGATCACCGAAAAAGTCGCCTCCGACATCGAGATCGCCAAAACCTGGAAACCCGGCACCCTCAAAGACGATGGTAAACGCGGCGGTGCCGAGAAAGGTTTCCGCAACTAGAGCATATTAAATAATACTATAGCCACACGAAGCGAACCATCCAGCGGCATCCTTGGCAGTGACCTTGGAGAAGGCCAGGCTGATGGCCTCATCTAACGCCTCCTGTGTGCGCGCCTCGGCGCT